>TARA_R110000787_G_scaffold70588_3_pt1 | contig 19974 bp, 28 predicted proteins | sample TARA_R110000787 | Tara Oceans TARA_R110000787 (sample SAMEA4397920) | marine metagenome | biome: Polar Biome; feature: [DCM] deep chlorophyll maximum layer (ENVO:01000326); material: water (ENVO:00002006), including particulate matter (ENVO:01000060) such as... | depth 35 m | reverse complement strand
GTTGAATTATATTTAGTAGTATTGTAAAAAGCTTGTATATATGCGTAAATCTGTGTTAAAAAGCACCGGGATATGCAAAAATAAATGAGTTTTACTGAGAAATAGAAGAAAAAAAAGTAGGGGGGAACACCCAGCCTCTCTATTTGTGACACTTTTTTATTTTAGTGACAATAGGTAGCTATAGTTATATAGTAGTACCCTTATGTCACTGTTTATGTAAAACCCTCTTCTTACCTGTAAGTATATATAATATACAAACAACATTAAAAAAACAACAAATGTACGGATATGCAAAAGGTGTAAACGGGGTATCGTCTCCAGTTTTATTAAATAACATAAGAAACATAACCTATTCAGGTAGTTCTATATATATAGAATACATCGGAGCCACGAGTCAAGCTGAGGGTAACGTCAATATTGTTTTATCTTCTCCAGTAGTGTCACTGCAAACAGCCGTAGAACACTGGATAAGAGATAACTCAAGTGGTAAAGGAGCTAATTCTTTATTAAACGACTATATTAGTAATGTAGAAGTAAACGGAGTTTTTAACGCTGGAGCCACTGCATTAGCATTAAATTATGAAGAAGCGGCAGATTTAGCAGCTGCTTGTGCGATTTCTCCATCTAAAACTGGTTACATAAATCAAAACCCTGCATTCTCTACTCCTCAAATAGGTAATTCAATCTTTCAAAGTAATAGTATGTTACTTCCGATAGCAGATGGAAATTATAGTGTTGTTAGTGGAAGTAAGTTTTTAGTTACTATAGCTAATTCTATTATAACATACGTCGAATTATGTCCTGTAGAAATTCAAAAAGTTTTTGCACCTAATGAATGGGATAATAGATTAAACGGTAGTATGAGCTATACAGGTTGTTTCTTAACTAGCATGGGTGGTTCTTCTGCAACATCTCAATGGTTTGACTCAAAAGGTTCACAACCTTGGATTGGCTTGACAAATATTCCAGAAATTTCTAACTCCATGGGTGGTGGTCCAACTGGTTGTGATAGATCTTATTTATCTGGGTCGGGTCCTGGTTTTGGGGAATCTTACGCTGCTGAAGTTTATTATTCTAACGTAGGACCTAGTGGTCCTTGGTATATATGGGGTTCTTGGAATTCAGGTAACCCTTACCCATTAGGAACATCTTCAATGTCCGCACCTATTGGTTCCAGCATGAGTAGCTCCACATTTTCTTTACCTGCTTTTCAACATACAGCTGGTGGTGTTGATTATACTTTTCCTAAAAACGCCATGAATGGTGGTACATTCTTCTGTGGTGGAACTGCTCAGATGTACATAAGCAGTAGCGGTACTAATCAAGGACACATAGTTATGAGTAACACTTACACTGGATGTGGAATTGCTAGTTCAACTACTTGTGTATTTCCTTGTCCATAATAAAGGCTAAACTAAAAATAATAAAAATAAAAAAATGAACGATATATATTTAAAAATTTACAACACCTACACGGGAAGTTATATAGGTATGTTAAATGCTAGTAAAGTACAGTCAATGGTTAAAAACAATTACTCTGCTTCAGTTGAGCAAACTACAATTTTAATTGAGCTTGACGGTGAAACAAGTGGTTTTACAGCTATTTTATTAGTAGATAACATAGTAAGTGGAGGTAGTATTTGGCCTACAGAAGCAGAAGGAACTGAGATGTTTTTAAAAATGCTTGCAAAAGCTCAAAGATCAGCTATTCATGGATCAAATACTCTCGTAGATTTTTATCCACCACAAGGAGTTACAGTATCAAGCTGGACTGCATAAAGAAAAACAAACAACATTAAAAAAACAAACAATGGCACAATTTTTACAATTCGACCCTAATGGTCTTAATGGATCAAACCCATATTCTGGTATGATGGTTAACGTAGACTATGTTAATGGTCATGCATGGTATGGAGATTCAGGTGATCTTCAAACAGTGTACTTACCTCTAAGAAATAACGCAAAAAGCTTTATTTATTTAGAATTCAGTACAGAAGCACTCGCCGCAACAGCACTTAAACAAATAAATAACGCTTTATTTAGAGATAACCCTAGTGGAATGGTAACAAACATAAATGTACCTATAAGCTCTCTAGAATATACTGATGCATAATAAAAAATAAAAAATATAAAAATTACAAAACATGAAACCATCAATAAAATTTAAAAGTATCGGAGGGGCAACTCTTACTGGCGGCTACGGAAGTGCTTTAGCTGGAGAATTTAATGTACCTCTAGATCTAATAGGCTCTTTTGATACATCGTTTGGCGCAACCAGTTCGGCAACTTCAGCTTTTTGCATCTTATTAAAAGGAGAATTATCCGCCGCATTTGCCAACACTAATGCCTATACCGCTATGTATATTTATATATCAGGTACACCAACTGCTACTGGTAATTATAATTCAAACGGAGTGAGCGCGGCTATTGCTAGAGCAATATCTAATCATAACGGAACAGGAGAAGCTATAGTTACTTTACCTGAAGGAATAAACTGTCTTGGGTGGGAATATAAAGATTTATTATATTAAATAAAACAAACATGGCAATAATTTCATCATACCCAACAATAGTTCCTACAACTAGTGATTTAGTTGTAATAACAGATGTGTCAGAAACCAGCATGCCAACAAAGACGGCTACTATAGGTAGCATAGTTGGTACTATTTCAGATGTAACTGCTCCAGCAACTGCAACATCTACAGGTATAACTGGTCAAATAGCGACAGATACTAATTACATTTATGTATGTACAGCTACAAATACTTGGAAAAGAGTAGCTATTGCTACGTGGTAGTAAAACAAAAAAAAATTAAGTAACAATAACAATAACAATAACAACTAACAACTAACAACTAACAACTAACAACTAACATTATGAGTACAAGATTTATTAATTTAATAGTAGTAAACGGCGGAGCCGCTGGTGAAGGTGGCTTTACAGCAGAGCCTTTTATGGATGGTGATAATTTAATTAACGACGATATCATTACGTTCATTAAACCAGTAACAGAAGCAGGCGGAACAACAAATAGTATTGAAATCTATACAAACATTCCTGCAAACACTATAGAGGTATCAGCTGGTGGAGGAACAACTGAGCAAGTGCTTAAAGAAAGAGTATACAAACTAGAAGTGTCAAAAGCACAATTTGGTGATCCTTCAGGAGCATCTAATAAACCTTCAGCAGAATGGATGGTTGCAGCTAAAAAAGCTACATCAGCAGCAATAAGCAATCAAGCACCAGGAGGTAGACGCACAACTGTGTCATTACCAAAAGACGGTACGGAGCAAGTGTATTTTAGAACTATTAGATTACAATACGCACTCACCTAGTCTTAACCTCGGTTAGAGCATTAACCAATTACTAATTTTAAAACCAAAACCAATGACATTTTTTTACCAGACTAGCTCTTGGAGCGGTCAACCACAAATTTCAGAAAAAACCATTAATCTTTGGAAACATCTTTCAGAAAAAAAGAACTGGAGAATAGTACAATTACCAAATGGGTTTTACCAAACTGAATACAAGGATCTTAATTGCGAATGTAATCCTAGTCAAAATAGTTGCGCTTGTGAAAAGTGGAACGACGTGACAAGGCGCGAAACTTTAGAAGGAGCTGAACAAGCTATTGATTCATCAATTGCTCACTACCTGAAAAAAGTAGAATACTTAAAAGGACCAAAAGTAATTAAAACATTTAAATAAACAATCTAATTTAATTTAATCAAATGATAGTAAAAAACCTAAATTTTGGCGATGAAGCCAGAGACCAGGTCTTTAAAGGAATTGAAAAATTAGCAAATGCTGTTAGCTCCACACTTGGAGCTAGCGGTAAATGCGTTATTCTTGAAGATCAACATGGAAACCCAGTAATAACCAAAGATGGTGTAACAGTAGCAGATTCAATAGTATTATATGATCCTGTGGAAAACATAGGAGCAACACTAATAAAAGAAGCTGCTCGTAAGACAGTTAAAGAAGCTGGAGATGGCACAACCACTGCAACTATATTAGCTCATTCAATACTTAATGAAGCTTATAAGCATTTAGATAAATCTAATAATAGATTAATCAAGGAAGGTATACTTTCAGCTGTTGACAAGGTTATAGATTATTTAGAGACTAATTCGGTGCCAGTAGAAAACAGAATAAAAGAAATTGCTACAATATCTACAAATAACGACCCTGAACTAGGTGCTTTAATTGCTGAAGCTTTTACAGAAGTTGGTAAAACAGGAGTTGTTATAATGGAATCTTCATCACTTGCTGAAACAGAAGTAGAAATTGTAGAAGGAATAGAGTATGATAAAGGATTACTAAATCCAAACTTTATTACAGACAAAGAACAAAATCTTTGTGAACTAGACAATCCTTTAGTTATGATTGTGGATTCTAAAATAGAATCAGTAAGACAAGTTCAAACTGTTCTTGAGCATGTTATTAAAACTAATAAGTCTTTATTTATAATTGGTCATGTAGAACCACCGGTTTTATCTGCACTTGTAATGAATAAGATGAAAGGTAATATAAAAGTAAATGTAGTTGATCCACCAGCTTTTGGATTAAGAAGACAAGAAATATTAGAAGACCTAGCTTTATTAACTAATTCTCAGATAATAGATGAAAATCTAGGTGACGACTTAAACACAATACAAATAGACTACTTAGGTTCTTGTTTAAAAACAACATCAACAAATGATCAAACTATTATACAAGTAGATGACGTTCCAAAAGAAGTAGAGCAAATCATATCTAATATAAAAGATAAATTAAACAAAAAACTAAAACCTCATGAGGTTATAGGTTATGAACACAGGTTAGCTAGATTATCAGCTAAAGTAGCTATAGTTAAAGTAGGTGCTAATTCTGACATAGAATTAAAAGAAAAACAAGATAGAGTAGAAGATGCTATATGTGCTACTAAAGCCGCGATAAAAGAAGGTATAGTCTCAGGAGGTGGAGTTGCTTTGTTAAATGCTTCAAGTAATATAAAACCCTTAAATATAGGTGAAGAAATATTATTAAAAGCTATATTATATCCTTTCAATATAATACTAGAAAATGCTGGAATAGAAAAAGAAGTTTCTAAAAAAGATGGTTTTGGTATAAACGTGGTTACAGGCAAAATGGTGCATATGATACAAGAAGGTATAATTGACCCTTTACTGGTGACAAAAAGTGCCTTAAAAAACGCGGCTTCTGTAGCTACTACGATATTATCAACTAATTGTGTAATTAATAATATTAGAGCAAATGAAGGCAATAGGTAGAAATTTAATTATACAAAAAGTAGAACAAAACATAACTAAATCACAAGGTGGTTTATTATTAAATAAAAACGACAGATCTGATATAAGGTACGTAGAAGCTAATATTATATCTGTCGGTGAAGAAGTACAAGGATTAAAAGAAAAAGATACTATATTTTTTGACAGGCATGCTGGTCATTTTATTGAATTAGGTGATGAAACTTATCATGTAATTAAAATGCAAGATGTTGTCGTTGTTTTATGAAAAGGCTAGACGCAAGAGATCTTAAAGATTTAAACTTGCTTAAACATTATCGTATAATACGTAAATGGGCCTGTAAAAACAACGGCTTAAATGATTCAGATTTAGAACTGTTAATATATCTTGATTGTGTTGATTTATTTACAATAAAAGATTTTAAAAAAGGTACTTATTCTTATAGTTGGGATAACCGTAGATGGAACAAGTTAATACAAAACGACTGGGTAGTTGTATGGAGAAATAGAAATAGAACAACTCAAAAGTATAATATATATAAAGTTTCTTTTAAAGGTAAACAACTAATACAAAGAATGTATCGGATTATGCTAAACGAAGAAGATATTCCAACTAGCATGAGACGAAATAAATTAATAAAAGGTAATAGCTATACAGACAAAGTAATGACTCAAGCTATATACAATGTAAACAAAGATAAAAACAGATAATATGTCAGCAGTATCAGCAGGAGCAATAGGATCGCTAACCGGAGACAACTTGAGAAACAGGAATAACGGGAATAACTCAAATTCAATTGTTAGAAATGAAATATTAGGTGGATTAGGGTATCCTACATCACAAACTATGCAAGCCAGCTTAACTGGACCTGCTTCTAGCGCAGATGCTAATAGCATATCAGCCACGGGTTTTAATCCTAACACAGGAAATACAACACCTACTTTGGGCAATGATATTGGCGGAGGTGACGCGCGATTGACAGATATTGCTTCAACTGCAGCTCCAGCTGGTATTGGTAACGTTGATCCTCAGGTTCTAGCGGGAGGTTTTTCTCCTAACACATCAGTAGCAGCAGAAGGAATTTTTGGCAGTGAACAAGCTAGAGGCATACAGCCATACAAAAAACCATTAATAAATTTTTAATATAAAAAATATGCATAACGACGATTTTAAAATAGATCCAGCTCATACTAAAGATATGGGTGGAAAAAGCGGAGGTATAGTTGGTGAGTCTCAAATATGGGACGGACCATTAAGTCAGAAAGGTAGACTTCACGGCGAAGGATCTAGTTCTGGAATATACGGAATGAAACTTAAATTAGCCGAAGTTCCTTTAGGAGGAAGAGGGCCAATAACACAAATAGCAAAAGGATAAATTATGTCAGACTTTATAAAAGCAATACCAGTGGTGCCAAGCGCTACTTTAAATATTCCAGAACCAGGATCCATTCTTTCAAAAACTAGTAGCACAAATGGAACAACAGTAACTTTCACTACTGGAAATGATTTGGTAGTTAAAACAGGAGACGTTATACAAGCTTCTCCAACAGGATCAATCGAGCCTCAAGAAATTCATCAAATAATAAGTATTAATAAAGTTGGCTTAAACACTGTTTATACGTTATTAACACCTGTTGCTTTAGCGGCTCCTTATGATTTTAAAGTTTACAGAGCTAATGGAGGTTCTTTATTAGAAGGTAATAGCGGTTATAGTTTATTAGTTCAATTAGAAGGAGGAACATCAATAACAGTTATACCTGTTGGTCAAACAGAGGAAGTGAAAATAACAGATGAAGGAGCTAGTGGTATTATTGATGTTTTAAGTCAAATAAAAGTTCAAAGAGTTACAGAAAGTGATGCAAGTAATATAATTGCATTAGATACAGATTAAAAATAAATAATTAAAAACAAAAAAATGGGATACAATAAACCAAATCCATTAAAAATGATGGATTCAGCTTTAAAAATGTATAAAGCAGAAAAAAAAGGTGGTATGCATAGAATGGAATCACCTATGTATGCAAAAGAAGCTTCAAGAGAATTAACAGACTTGCCAATAGTAGATATTGAAAAAGGTGATGCTGAAGGTTCTCCAGCTATGAATTATGATACTGCTAAAGGTTCTCACGATCACCCTCATTCACCAATGAACAGACAAGGGTATAATGATAAGCTTGATGAAAGTTTAGCTAAAGATGGTAAAGAGTCTAGTAAAGATCAATCTATGAAAGATCGCAGAGACGAATCAAAAGGAATGGAAAAATCTAAAGGAAAAGGAGCTTATTCTTCTGATCCAAAAATGAGCTAATTATGGGAAGAGGATACAGTGGAAATCACCCTCGTTATTCAGGCGAGAGATACGATGCTAAGCAAGCATACAATAAAGATCTAACAGCTTCTGCTAGATTACATTATTTAGAAAACGACAGAAACGATCACGATTCACCTCATCATATGAGTGTAAATGAAAGACTTGATGATTCATTTGGTATGGGACAAAACACCGGTTCTGCTCCATCACCAATGAATAATAGAGCTGATAGATTAAGAGGAAGAGCTCAAAAAAGATCTGAAAGATCTGGTGCAGAATCAGGTGATTATGACTATGAAGATAAAAAAGTAACAAAACTGCTTGCAAAAGCTAAGATGTTAGACGAAAGAAGTGGAACGAAAGCTGCAAAAAAAGGTAGAGATATTGAGGCTCCAATCGCTGGTGATTTTGATTTTGGAGGTGCAAAAGTAGGTAGAGATATAGGAAGATCTTTATTTGATATAAAAGGCGCAAAAGTAGGTAGAGATATAGGAAGATCTTTAGCAGATGAAAGATCTGGAGAATTAAGAGATAGAGAAATGGACGATATGATGGACAACAGACCAGATAGTCCTTTTAACGCTTGCGCTAAAGACGAAGGTGGAAGTGGTTGTATTCAAGAAATGGGTGGAGCATGGAGAGTAATTAGTAATAAAACAGACAAACCTTGGCCAGCAAAATACGGAAGCAAATCCAAAGCTGAATCTGCTTTAAGAGGTTATCACGCAGGGTAATATGGACATAATGGGTAAATTAAAAAGCAATTTTATTAATAGAAATTCTTTTAATGTAGGTTTCAACAATAGATCTCCTTTAAATCAATATAAGAGCACTATGCCAACTAGTTTTGATTTACCTAAATTAGATGGAGCTAAAGTTGGCAAACATATAGCTGACGGGGCTCAAGCTATATCTAATGCTAAACTTAAAAGCGGAGAAGCTATTAATCAATCTATAGTAGGTGCAACAGAAGAAATTGCAAAATCTATTACAAAAAACAAAGAGGCTGAAAAAGATCTTAAAAACAATGAAAAATTAGAATTTGAAGCTGGTGTAGAAGAAAATAGAGAATATGAAACTAGAGAAGCTATGATTGAAAATATGCCAGCTTTTGTAGAAAATTGGCGAAAAGAAAACCCAGGTTACAACATGGATGATTTTAAAAAGAAGTATGGAGAAGAATGGAATGAACACCTAAAAAGAAACAATTTCAAACAACCCGAATATACTCCAGAAGCAAAAGCAAATTTATACTTGGAATCAAAAGCTGGAAATGATATGATGAATATTCTAAAAAATATAAAATTATGAAACCAAAGGGTTTAGGTGATAGCATAGCAAATTTTACTAAAAAAACTGGAATCAATTCAGCAGTACAAGCTGTTTCTAGAGTTTTTAATAAACCTTGCGGTTGTGCAAAAAGACAAGAAGCATTAAATAAAAAATTCCCTTATAGCAATTCAAAATAATATGCTTAGACTAAAAAATAATTTTACTGTAAAAGCGCCCTTTAGTAAAGATAACACTCCTATATATAGCACTGATCTTGAAGAAGGGGTTTTAGGTAAAGCTAATAATAACGGTACTATTTTAGTATCAGACAAAATAACAGATCCAGAAGAAAGACAAAGCGTTATAGATCATGAAAAAATTCATTTAGATCAAATGAAGCGAGGTGATTTAGATTACGATGATGAGAACGTTTACTGGAAAGGCAAAAAATATTCAAGAGCTGAAATGCAAGAAGGTGCAGAAAACTTACCTTGGGAGGCAGAAGCATATTCTAAAACAGACGAATTTAAAAAATACTAAACATGGCATATAATCAAAATAAAAATCCTTTTCAAATTAAAAGTCCTTTAAATCATAATTTAAAAGAAAAGAAAACTGGAACCCCTTATAATCATTTTCATGATCCAAAAAATCAAAGTAACATATATTCTTCTGATCAAAAAGTTGTATCAGGTAGTAATAAATTTGGAGGAAATAAAGCAAATAGAAGATTTTATGATAAAAAACTTGACGAAAGAGTAAGCGAAACTGATTTAGCAAGAGAATATGCAAGCCAATTAGCTAATATGTATAACTCTGGACAAGTAACTGAGGGTCAATTTTTAGCTGATGATTTGTATAACAGAAAACGAAAGCTATCATTTAAAAATGGTAAGATAAAACTGAAGTCTGGAAGAATGGAAATTGATGAAGGTAGCATGTTTAACACAAAAAGAGGAATTGCTAATGAAGATGGTGGTTATACGATTCCTGAAAATCAATACACTGAGGATCAAATATATGATATGATGGTGCAAGGCGGAGGTTTAGTTAGTATTGTAGACGGTCAAATCGTATCTGGAAATCCTAATGAAGTTATGAGTGAAGGTTATGATAAGGCAAATGCAATTAAAACTTTTAGCAATGATTTTCAAGATAAATATTATGACACTACAAGACTTGATAAAATTCAAGAAGAAGGAATTGAAAAAGAAAGGAAGCTAGCTGAGCTAAGGAAAAACCATCTTGACGAGAAAAAAGCTAAAATGGATGAAGCATCAGAAATAGCAAGAGGAATTATTGCAAGAGGCGATAGAAATAGCCCAGTAAACAACAATAGTCCTTTACATCAAGAACAAGAAATTGACCCAAAAACAGGACAACCAAAAGAGAATTACGAGTATGACGAAGGCGTTCAGAAAGTTGGTGAAACGACAGAAGAACTAATTTACAACGAAGACGGATCAATAAAAGGTACGAGTTTTAAGACTCCTACAACAACCACATTCACTGGAGCGGAGACAATAGAGAACGTAGAAGAAATACCACCATCACCACCAAATGATCGTCCAGATTTTAAAGAAGACTGCGAAGGAATTGTAATGAACATGGATAATATTTCTAAATCAGGATTCTACAAATGCAATACAGCTCCTAGTCCTCCAGGTGGTGGCACTACACCGCCAGGGGTAATTGAGGAAGATATCACAAACACAGACACTTACTCTACGGTAAACTACGATGAGAGATTTGAACCTGTAGAGCCGACACCAATACCTGAAGGTGCTTCTGATCTATTTAATTTAAGAGGAGCAAGCAAAAATAAAAAGGGTTTTGAATTACCGTTACCAACTCTTGATTTTAGTGATTTAATATTTAAAGCTGGCCAATGGCTTGAACCTAAAATCGGAAAAAGCGGTAAACAAGGCTGCGGCTGTGCTGTTAACCCAAGGTAAATGAGTAAAAAATTATTTAAAGATACAAAGGTTGGTAGATTTTTATCCAATGCAGCTCCAGGTATATTAAATACTGTAGGTAATGTATTGCCAGATAATGGCGTTTTTGGATTAGTTAAAAACCTTATACACAAAGACCCGGTTTTACCGCCAGAAGATAAAGAAAAAGCTTTATTATTATTACAACAAGATATAGTTGAAATGAAAGAAATAAGTAAACGTTGGGCAAGCGACATGAAGAGCGATTCATGGCTTTCCAAAAACACGCGTCCAATGACTCTTATATTTTTAACTGTGTCTTTAATTGTTTTAATACTTTTAGATAGTGGAAATATAGGGTTTGGAGTTGATGAAAGTTGGGTAGATTTATTAAAATCTCTGCTGATAACAGTTTATGTGGCGTATTTTGGTTCACGTGGGGTGGAAAAATTCAAAAAAATGAGTGATAATAACTAAGAGTATTATATTAATTAAATCCAATTAAATGAAAAATCTATTATTAAGTGCGTTAATACTGTTTAGTATTAGCGTTAAAAGTCAAGACTTTAGCGAAAAATTAAAAGGAGTTTGGTCAAGTGACGCAACAAGTTATTATGTAGTTATACTACACGATAAAAAAGAATTTAAATTTACTAATTTTTCTTTTGCAGACAACAATATTGTAGAAGAAATTGTTGTTGAAGAAGGAGATGATTATGTTAAAACAAAGATTTACAATCCTGAAAATGATTGGAAAGTATTTTTAACTTACAAGTATGTAGACCAAAACACTTTGTCAGTAGAGTTTGAAGGAAGTACTAATAAAACCTCTATATATAAAAAATACTGGTTAATTGCAAATTAAATTAAATTAAATGAAAAAAGTAAAAGAAATTACAAAAGAAGAGTTAACAAAAGTTAGAGATTTTCAATCAAAACTTTTTGAATTAACACAACAAATAGGATTAGCAGAAACTCAAAAACACGCTATACTTCATGAAATAGCAGGGGTTAATAAAGACCAAGACGCTGTTAAAAAAGAATTAGAAACTAAGTACGGTTCTATAAATATAAATTTAGAAGACGGTACTTATACGGAAACCAAAGAAGATGAATAATGTGATTAGAAAAATAAGCATAGGTTCTGATTATAAAAATGAAGCAATGCATTATTCTGTAGGTCAACAAGTGTACGGTGGTCATGAAATATCTCACATACTTAAAGATGAGAAAGACAACTCGTATAATATACATATAAAAAAGAACAATGAGGTTTTACCATGGAAGAAATTTAATTCAAACATGGCGATATCTATAGAGTATGATTTAGAGTACTAATGAATAGTGTATATGACTTTATTGTAGAACCTATAGGTGATAGGTATGATAATAAAAAAACAGTAGGTGGTAAAGATTTAATACTTAACACTAAAATTGAATCTTGGAAATTTGTTAATAGATTAGCAAAAGTAATCGCAGTGCCAATAGCTTTACACACTTCTATAAAAATAGGTGATACAATTGTTGTTCACCAAAATATTTTTCGAAGATTTTATAACATGAAAGGTGAGCAAAGTAATAGCAGGTCTTATTTTAAAGATAATTTATATTTTGCTGCTGTTGATCAGATTTACTTATATAAAAACAACACTACTTGGAAATCTTTTGGAGACAGATGTTTTATTGTGCCTTTGAAAAATTCTGATTCTTTAAGAAACAGAAAAGAACAACCTAGTATTGGAATAGTTAAAATTGGCAATAGTGTATTAGAAGCATCTAATATTAACAAAGGGGATACTATAGGTTTTATACCTGGTGCTGAATGGGAATTTATTATAGACGATCAACGTCTTTATTGTATGAAATCAAATGATATTGTAATTAAATATGGAAATAAAGAAAACCAAGAGGAGTATAATCCAAGCTGGACAAGTAGCAGTTGAAGAATTAATAAAAGTAGCTAAAGAACCTATAATTGATTCTAATGATGATATATCAGCTGATAGATTAAAAAACGCAGCAGCAACAAAAAAATTATGTGTATTCGATGCTTTTGAAATATTAAATAGAATACAAGAAGAGCAAGATATGCTAGATGAAAAGCCTAAAGAAGTTCAAAAAGAAACTACATTTCGTGGTTTTGCTGAAGGAAGATCTAAATAATGTACGAGCAAACTTTATATAAAATATTAGACGATCATATAAAACCTAAAATAATAAAACAATTAAATAGGTATAAAAAATGGGAGTATGGTTATAACGTAGAGCACGACGTTGTAGTTATTTCAAAGACTGGTAAAATAGGAGAAATATACGAAATACAAGGTTTAAAAATAGCATTACCTAAATCGGAAAAAGTTCACGTTTTTGAAAAAGATAAATGGACGCCTTTTACGTACCCTAAAGTTTTAAGTAAAATTAAAACAGTGTTTGACTGGAGAGAGTATCCTGTTGAGTTTAAAGAAAAATACTATGACTATATTGATAATGAATTTAACAGAAGAGAGGAAGGTTTTTGGTACATAAATAAAGGTATTTCTACTTATATTACAGGAACTCATTATATGTACTTACAGTGGTCAAAAATTGATGTTGGTCAACCAGATTTTAGAGAAGCAAATAGATTGTTTTTTATATTTTGGGAAGCATGTAGAGCTGATGATAGATGTTATGGTATGTCTTATTTGAAAAATAGACGTTCAGGATTTTCCTTTATGGCATCAGGCGAATGCGTTAATATGGCCACGATATCAACAGACGCTAGATTTGGTATATTATCTAAGTCAGGTGCTGATGCTAAAAAAATGTTTACAGACAAGGTAGTACCAATATCGGTTAATTATCCTTTCTTTTTCAAACCAATACAAGACGGTATGGATCGTCCTAAAACAGAATTAGCTTATAGAGTACCAGCTTCTAAGTTCACAAGAAGATCTATAGTATCTACAGAAAAAAACGAGGAATTAGCAGGACTTGATACAACTATTGATTGGAAAAATACAGGAGATAATGCTTATGATGGTGAAAAACTAAAGTTATTAGTACACGATGAATCAGGTAAATGGGAGAGACCAAACAATATATTAAATAATTGGCGAGTTACAAAAACTACACTTAGATTAGGTTCTAGAATTATAGGTAAGTGTATGATGGGATCAACTTCAAACGCTTTAGACAAAGGAGGTGCTAATTTTAAAAAATTATACAATGACTCAGACGTTACAAAAAGAAATGCAAATGGGCAAACACGTTCAGGACTCTATTCTTTGTTCGTTCCTATGGAATGGAATTACGAAGGATACATTGATTCTTACGGCTATCCTGTCTTTGACACACCAAAAGACCTTGTCAAAGGTCCTCAAGGAACACCAATTACAATTGGCGTTATCGAGTATTGGCAAAATGAAGTAGATGGTTTAAAACAAGATCAAGATGCTTTAAATGAATTTTACAGACAGTTCCCAAGGACAGAAGAACACGCTTTCAGAGATGAAGCTAAATCTTCGTTGTTTAATTTAACTAAAATATACGAACAAATTGATTGGAATGCAGATATAAAAAGATCATCTGTTGTTACACAGGGAAGTTTCCAATGGACAGGCGGAATACAAGATACAAGTGTTATATTTGTTCCAAATAGAAATGGTAGATTTTTTGTTTCATGGGTTCCACCTAAAAGATTACAAAACAATGTAATAAGTAAATTAGGTAACAAATGTCCTGGTAATGAAACGTTAGGAGCTTTTGGTTGTGATAGTTATGATATATCAGGTACAGTAGACGGAAGAGGTTCTAATGGATCTTTACATGGTTTAACTAAGTTTAGCATGGAAGACGTACCTCCAAATCATTTCTTTTTAGAATATATAGCAAGACCACAAACAGCTGAAATGTTTTTTGAAGACGTGTTGATGGCTTGTATATTTTATGGTATGCCAATACTTGCAGAGAATAACAAACCTAGATTATTATATCATTTTAAACGTAGAGGTTATAGAGGTTTTGCAATGAATAGACCAGATAAAATATATAATAAACTATCAATAACAGAAAAAGAGATTGGTGGAATACCTAATTCTAGTCAAGATATAATACAAGCTCATGCCGCGGCTATAGAAAGTTATATAGAAAGTTATGTTGGTCTTAGAAATGATAATACATATGGAGACACATATTTCCAAAGAACCTTAGAAGATTGGACTAAATTTAATATTAATAATAGAACAACACACGATGCTTCTATTAGCTCTGGCTTAGCTATAATGGCTTGCAATAAAAATAAATATAGACCTATTCCACAAGTAGTAAGAAAAAATTATGATTTAGGAATAAAAAAATATGATAATAGTGGGTTATTATCTAAAATGATAGATTAAATGAGAAAAGTATATACTAACGGTAATAGCATTTTTCCTAGCCAAGTGGTTAGCGACGCTGAAAAAGCATCCTTAGAATATGGCGAGCAAGTTGCTCAAGCTATAGAACAAGAGTGGTTCAACGTAGGTAGAACAAGTGGCAATAGATACCTAACTACATGGAATAATTACAATAGACTTAGGCTATACGCTAGAGGTGAACAACCTACTCAAAAATATAAAGATGAATTATCTATTAACGGTGATTTGTCTTATCTTAATTTAGACTGGAAGCCAGTACCTATTATATCAAAATTTGTAGATATATTATCTAATGGTATTTCTAATAAAGATTATGATATAAACGCATATGCGCAAGATCCTTCTTCAGTTCAAAAACGAACAAATTACGCTGAATTATTAGCTCAAGATATATTTGCTAGAGATACTATGAAGCAAATAACAGCCGTGCTAGGTAAAGAACTTTACAACACTAACGTACCAGAAGATCAATTACCACAAACGCCTGAAGAACTAGAACTTCATATGCAATTAACTTATAAGCAATCTGTAGAAATTGCTGAAGAAGAAGTTATAAATCAGGTATTAGATACTAATAAATGGGATTTAATTAGACGTAGAGTAAATTATGATTTAGTAACTTGTGGTATTGGAGCTGTTAAAACGGATTTTAATGTATCAAACGGTATAACAATTGACTACGTTGATCCTTCAAGTTTAATATACTCTTACACGGAAGATCCTAATTTTGAAGATATATATTACGTAGGTGAATTAAAGCCTCAAACATTACCAGAAATAGCTAAGCAATTTCCAAACTTAACTGATGAAGTATTAGAAAAAATACAACAAAACCAAGGAAACCAAGAAAGTAAATATGGTTTTGGAAATCAAGCTTGGGATTCAAATGGTATTCCTTTATTATATTTTGAATATAAAACCTATAGTCATCAAGTATTTAAAATAAAAGAAACTGAAAGCGGTCTACTGAAAGCAATTGAAAAACCGGATACTTTTAATCCGCCTGAAAATGATAATTTTGAGAGAGTAGGTAGAACTATAGAAGTTTTATATAGAGGAGTTAAAGTTTTAGGTGCTAATATATTATTGAAATGGGAGATGTGTCCTAACATGACTAGGCCTTTTGCAGATACAACTAAAGTAGAAATGAATTACGCTATATGCGCACCTAGAATATACAAAGGACGTATTGATTCAACTGTAGGTAGAATAACTGGTTTTGCGGATATGATTCAATTAACTCATTTAAAGTTACAACAAGTCATCGCAAGAATGGTTCCAGATGGTGTGTTCTTAGATATGGATGGTTTAGCTGAGGTTGACTTAGGAAATGGAACTAATTATAATCCTCAAGAGGCTTTAAACATGTATTTTCAAACAGGTTCTGTTGTAGGTCGATCTTTAACTCAAGATGGTGATCCTAATAGAGGTAAAATACCTGTTCAAGAATTGTCTACTGGTTCTGGTCAAGCTAAAATACAAAGTTTAATATCTACTTACAATTATTATTTACAAATGATAAGAGATGTTACCGGGCTTAACGAAGCTAGAGATGGTAGCACGCCAGATAAAAGCACGTTAGTAGGTTTGCAAAAACTAGCGGCACAAGCTTCTAATATAGCTACTAAACATATAAATAACGCTAGTCTATATTTAACTTTAAGAATATGTGAAAATATATCTAAAAAAATAAATGACATGTTAGATTATCCTTTAACAGCTAACGTGTTAAAAAACAGTATATCAACATTTAACACAGAAACTTTAAAAGGATTAGAGCAAATAAATTTACATGATTTTGGTATATTTTTAGATCTTGAACCAGACGAAGAAGAAAAAGCAATGTTAGAACAGAACATACAAGTTGCTTTAAGTTCTGGAGGAATTGATTTAGAAGACGCTATTGAAATACGTCAAATACGTAATTTAAAATTAGCCAACCAAATGCTTAAAATGAAACGTAAGCAAAAACAACAATACGCTAGGCAAATGCAAGCAGAAGCTTCTCAACAACAATCACAAGCTCAAGCTCAAGCTAGTCAAGCTGCGGCAGAACAAGAAGTTCAAAAGCAACAAGCTTTAACTTCTGAAAAAGTAAACTTTGAACAAGCAAAATCTCAGTTTGAAATACAACGTATGCAAGCAGAAGCTCAAATAAAAAGAGAGTTGATGTCTGAAGAGTTTAATTACCAAGTGCAATTAGAGCAAATGAAAATGCAAACAGAAACTGGCCGTGAAAAAGAAATAGAAGATCGTAAAGATAAAAGAACAAGAATAGCAGGATCACAACAAAGTGCTATGATAGATCAAAGAAAAAATGATTTATTACCTACTAATTTTGAACAACAAAGTCAAGAAGGCGCGATGCCACCAATGGCTTAATTATTAATTATTTAATTATATTATATTATGGCTGAAGAAGCAAAAGAACCTGTTAAGCAGGAAGGTGACTTTAAAATAAAGTCAAAACCTAAAAGTAAAAAACCAAAGCAATTAGCAGTTTCTGAAAAAGAAATAGCAAAAATTGATTTATCCAAACCAGAAGCACAAGGTGAAATACAACCCGCTGTTGCTAAAATGGATTTAACTAAAGAACCTGAAACTATTAAAAAAGAAGTACCGGTTGTTGAAATTAAAGAAGAAGTAAGAGAAGAAATACCTATACAAGTAATTGAAGAAATTACAGAAAAGGTAAAAGACGCTCCTATACAAAAAAGAACTCCTTTAATTGAAACTCCTAAACTGCCAGAAAACGTAGAAAAACTTGTAAAGTTTATGGACGAAACTGGAGGTACTGTATCTGATTATGTTGAATTAAACAAAGACTATAGTTCTTTGGATGATAATCAAGTATTAAAAGAGTTTTACAAAAAAACAAAACCACATCTAGACAACGATGACATAGGTCTATTATTAGAAGACTATCAGTTTGACGAAGATTTAGATGAGGCAAAAGATATACGAAGAAAAAAACTAGCTTATAAAGAAGCTGTTGCTCAAGCAAAAAACGATCTTACTAAAATGAAAGATCAATATTATGCAGAGATAAAAAACAGACCTGGTGCTAATCCAGAACAAGCTAAAGCTACAGATTTTTTTAATCGTTATAATAAACAGCAAGAAACTATAAAGCAATCGCAAGAGCTTTTTAAAGAACGTACTAATGATTTGTTCGGATCAGAATTCAAAGGTTTTGATTACTCTGTCGGAGACAAAAATTTTAGATACAAATTAAAAGATCCTGCGCGTGTTGCCGAGACTCAGAGCAATATTGAAAACTTTGTTAATAAATTTATTGATAAAGAAGGAAATATTTCTGATACTGCGGGTTATCACAAAGCTTTATATGCTGCGATGAATTCGGACAAGCTAGCTTCTCATTTTTATGAGCAAGGTAAAGCTGATGGCGTTAAAGCTGTCGTTAAACAATCGAAAAATCCAGCTACAGACACACCTAGGCAGGTTGCCGGAGGAGATGTTTTTGTGGGTGGAATGAAGGTAAAGTCTATTAGTGGATCTGATTCATCAAAATTGAAAATAAAAAAACGAACATTTAACAATTAAAATTTAGAAAAAATGGCTTTAACCCCACAATTTGGTAGTATAATACCAAGTCAACAACAAGAAGTCTTACAATCTAACTATTTACAGTGGACAGATGCTGGAGCTGCTAATTTTGCGGATTTCGCACAGCAGTATTTACCAGAAATCTATGAAGCTGAAGTTGAAAGATATGGTAATAGAACCTTATCTGGATTCTTAAGAATGGTTGGAGCGGAGCTTCCAATGACAAGTGACCAAGTAATTTGGTCAGAACAAAACAGATTGCACATTGCTTATGACGTACCAGCTGCTAACGTAGCTGCAGGACCTCCAACAGTATTAACACTGCCAGGAACCGTAACAAACGTTGTATCAGCTAGAGCTACAGTAGTTATCTTAGATAACTTCGGTGGTGAAGCAAAATGTTTAGTAGTATCTTCTACACCTGGTGTAGGTGGTACTATAACAGTTGAACCTTACACGTCTACTTGGGCTGCTGCTGGATTAGCAGGAGATCTTAAGATATTCGTATACGGTTCTGAATACTCGAAAGGATCAGTTACTTTAAATAGTAACGGTGGTGCTTCTACACTAGCGAACAATGAGTACGTAAGTGTTGAACCTGCTTTCACACAATTCAATAACAACCCTATTATAATCAGAAACAAGTACACAGTAAATGGATCTGATACAGCTCAAATCGGTTGGGTAGAAGTTGCTACTGAAGATGGAACTGGAGGATACCTTTGGTATTTAAAATCTGAATCTGAAACAAGATTAAGATTTGAAGATTACCTAGAAATGATGTGTGTTGAATCAGAAGTTACAGCAGCAGGTTCTGCAGTTGCTTTAGGTGCTTCAGGCGCTATAGGTTCTCAAGGTTTATTTGCAGCTATCGAAGATAGAGGTAACGTACAAGTTGGATTCTCTGCTGCTACAGGTATTGGAGATTTTGATGGTATCCTTAGAAACTTAGATACACAAGGTGCAATTGAAGAAAACATGTTATTCTTAGACAGATCTACGGCTCTTGACTTTGATGATATGCTTGCAGGAATTTCTGCAGGATTCAATGGTGGTACTGCATTTGGATTATTTGAAAACTCAGAAGAAATGGCTTTAAACTTAGGTTTCAGTGGTTTCAGAAGAGGTTCTTATGACTTCTATAAAACTGATTGGAAATACTTAAACGACGCTTCAACACGTGGTGGAATGGTAGGACCTCAGTCTATTGAAGGAGTATTAATTCCAGCAGGAACAACAACT
>TARA_R110000787_G_scaffold86174_2_pt1 | contig 19984 bp, 19 predicted proteins | sample TARA_R110000787 | Tara Oceans TARA_R110000787 (sample SAMEA4397920) | marine metagenome | biome: Polar Biome; feature: [DCM] deep chlorophyll maximum layer (ENVO:01000326); material: water (ENVO:00002006), including particulate matter (ENVO:01000060) such as... | depth 35 m | reverse complement strand
GTCGCGCCACACCATCATGGCTTCGAAGGTCAGCGGGCTTTCGCAAAGGCCGCGGATCATCGCATCGCGACCCGCTTCAATACGCTTGGCAATCGCAATCTCGCCTTCACGCGAGAGCAGCTCCACGGCGCCCATTTCACGCAGATACATGCGCACAGGGTCGTCGGTGCGGTCAGATCCACGCGCGTTGCCCTTCTTGGTGACAACTTTCTTGTCTTCGATCTTGGTGAGGGCCTTGCCTTCGGCTTCGGCCTCTTCCTCGCTTTCGACGACGGCGATGCCCATTTCCGAGATCTGGGACATCACGTCCTCGATCTGATCGGAGGTCATCTCATCATTCGGAAGCAGGGCGTTGATTTCGTCATGCGTGATGAAGCCGCGCTTCTGCGCCCGCTTCAGAACCTTTTTGACGTCGGTCGCGTTGAAATCGACAACGACTGCTTCGCCGTCCTTTTCGTCTTCACCTTCGCCATCGCCTGCGGTGTTCTTTTTCTTCTTGGTGGCTGTTGCCATTCAAATATCTCCCATGGGAATATCCGCCGCTGCCCTGGTGGATTGCCCAAAAAACTGACCTGCGCCTTAGCTTTCGCCGACTTTTCCTGCTGCCTCGTTCATGCGAGCCTTTAGGGCCCTGCGTTCTGCGACAAGCTGATGACGTCGCCGCCACGCTGAAGGTGACGCCGTCGACTCCCCACTCGCAGCATCCATGCCAGAGCCGGGTTCCTGCCCATCGGAACTTCTTACCGCCATGTATTGCTCGAGGGCTATTAGCCATTCCCGTGCCTCGGGCCCATCGGCCGCGATCTGAGGCGTATCAGGATAATCTTTGAGCAATCTGGAAGCGCGCATGTTCCCTGCTTCGAGTAAATGGGCGCTCAGGGCCTTGCGGTCAATAGGTTTCCCTGCGTTCACAAAGTCGAGGATACAATCGCGTATCTGACTGACATCCGGATCAGGAAAGGCGGACGCCGCCAGCGTTTCGGCGCCAAAGTCCAGCAGGAAGGGGCTATCGACGGCCCTAACGATCGCGCCAAGGCCCCGCAGCTTGGCTGGCGCGCCACCTTTGAGAGCTGACTGGCCGGACTCTCCTGACGCGGGATTCTGTCCCGTTCCGGGCCGTTTTCTGTTGTTGTTGCTACGGTTTGCCTGACGCACCTGCCAAAAGTGATCGCGCATGCGGGCCTGCAGGTCCCGCTCATAGGCGGCCCGCACACCAGGGTGCTTGATCTGGGCAGCCGCTGTGGCGAGACGAGCCTCAAGACCTGCCTGCCTTTCGGGCGTATCGAGCGCCTCGGCATCCCGTTCCCGGCGCCAGAGCAATTCCGACAGGGCCAACCGGTTATCCAGCGCTTCTGCCATGGCCCCCGGGCCGCGCTCGCGAATCAGGTCGTCCGGGTCCATGCCGTCGGGCAGCAGCACGAAATACAGCGACCGGCCCGGCTCGACATGCGGCAGCGCCCGGTCAATCGCTCGAAAGGCAGCGCCAAGGCCGGCGCGGTCTCCATCAAAGCAAAGCACAGGCTCTGGTCCCGCCCGCCAGAGCAACGAAATCTGGTCTTCGGTCAGCGCCGTGCCCAAGGGGGCGACGGCCTGACCAAATCCGGCTTCGGTCAGCGCGATGGCGTCCATATAGCCTTCGCATACGATCAACCCGCCGCCTTCACCGTGGCCCAGCGCCTCGCGCGCCGCCTTGTAGCGATACAGCACGCGCGACTTGTGGAAGAGTGGCGTATCGCCGGAGTTCAGGTATTTCGGTTTCGCATCGGGCGTCAGGCCCCGGCCGCCAAACGCGATGATCCCGCCCCGCGAATCCGGGATCGGGAACATCAGCCGCCCGCGAAAGGCATCATATGGCTCACCGCCCTTGTCGCTTTCCTTGGCGAGGCCGGCTTCGAGGATCTCCGCCATCGTGAAGCCCTGCGTCTTCAGGTGTTCGGATGTCTTGCGCCAGTCATCCGGCGCAAAGCCGAGGCGATGGCGCCGCCAGGCCCCTGGCAACAGGCCGCGGCCTTCAAGATAAACGCGTGCCGCGGCACCCTCGGCAGATTGCAGGCAATCCTCAAAATAGGTCGCCGCTGCTTCGCAGGCGGACTGCAGGCGCTTGCGGTGATCATATTCTTCGGCTGCTTCGGGGCTGGCCGTCGGCAGGCTCATGCCAGCCTCTTCTGCGAGTTTCTCGACCGCCTCCATGAAGGACAGGCGCTCGGTCTCCATCACGAAGCTGATGACATCGCCCCCCATGCCGGAGGAAAAGCATTTGAAGATGCGCTTCTGGTCGTTGACGTAGAAGCTGGGGCTTTTCTCATTGGTGAATGGCGACAGGCCGACCCATTCCTTGCCCTTCTTGACCAGTTTGACCTTGCGGCCGATCACGTCCGAAGGCCGGATACGGGCCTTCAGTTCATCGACGAAGCCGTCAGGGATGCGGATGGGTTGAGACATGCGGGCAAGTGTAGCCTGTCATGCCCCTTTCGGGAACGCACAGATTACCGAACCGCCACGCAAAAAAATGGCCCCGCCTTACGGCAGGGCCAGAGTTCAGAACCAACTTGGCTCACAGGGTGAGTTAGTCGTTGAAGACAGGGGCCGTCTTCAATTGTCCGGGGGTCTTGTTGATCATGACTTCGCCCTCGCCGTCGCCCTGCACGACCTTGATGGCATCAAAGCCAATTACCAGGCGGTCTGCCGACGTGACTCCAGACATGCCATCAGTCACGACTGCGTGCTTCACGGAGCCATCGGAGCTGATGATCAGGTCGGTGATGCGTGAATAGCTGTCAGCGACGGCCAGTTCGGCATTCGTACCGATCAGTTCAGAGGCGAGACGGTAATCGTCCATGCCGTCCTGTTCGAACTCGGCGACGCCTTCGAGCGATTCATCGACGAGGGCCGCCGTCACCATCGGTTCGCCATCAGCATCCATTTTCACGGACACGGACGAGAATGGCAGGACACCAAGTTCACCGGCGATTCCCAGAATGCCACCATCGCGGAATACGATCTGGCTCGGGCTCATGTTCTGGCCGATCAGCACATCAGCCACCGTTGCAATTGTTTCGCCTTCGGCACCGATGATCTCGTCACCAATCAAGGTGGACGCTTTCATTTCACCAGCGGCCATCACGTAAGCCGGACGGGCCATTTCGGTTTCCGTCGTTACGGCCTTGTCGACCGATGCGTCAGTCATGTCGGAAGCTGTGTTTTCCGAATACGGCGTGGCATCAGTCTCTGCGGTTTTGACTTTCGTGTCTGCACCGGAGCATGCGGCCAGGCCAGCCATCAGGGCGACGGCGCTAATGGGAGCAATGAGATGTTTCATGTTGAGTTCCTTTCCTTGCAATAACACCCGCTAAACGCGAGGCGACGGCGCAAGGTTCCGAGGGACTGACTCAAATTTCAGGATGCGCGAAGGCTGGCGACGACGCCGCGCAGTCTTTTCAACAGATTGCAGGATGTTGCCGCATCAGGACCGCGACAGGGCCTCGCGAACGGCTTTGCCAGCGCTGCCAGTGTCGATCATGCCGGGAAACTTTTTCTTCAGCGCCGACATGCAGCGACCGACATCTTTCAATTTCGAAGCACCGAGGTCCTCGACAATTTCACTGACAGCCGCCTCAAGCTTCTTGCCATTCAGCGGGACTGGCAGGAATTTCTGGATGACTTCGATTTCCTCGCGTTCGCGGATTGCATCCTCGATGCGTCCGGCCGCGTCATGCTCACGCGCGGAGACTTCGCGCTGGGCCACCATGGTTTCGAGCACGGTGCGTACGTCGGCGTCCGGGCACCCTTCGCCCACGCCGCGTCCACGCGCGCAGACATCACGGTCGCGCACGGCACACTCGATCAGGCGCAGCGTGGCAAGCTCCACGTCGCTGGCGCCTTTTTCGGTCTCGGATTTGAGTGCCTGAACAATCCTCGCCTTCAGCGACATTGTCTCACTTGTATCCTCTCGGCCCATGCCGTTATTGCCTTTCACATACCGCTGGCGCCAGTTTGCTTGACGATGCGGAGACTCAGCCCCATTAACCGGTCGAAATCTCGGTCGGTTGGGTTAACGACCGGAAAACGGTCCGGAGGCGAAATGAGATATGACTAAAGACACCAAAGTTCAAGCCAGCTCGCTCGCCACGGGAGCTATTGCCCTTGCTGACGGCACCATTTTCCTTGGAATTGGTGCAGGCGCAGCAGGAACGAGTGTCGGCGAGCTCTGCTTCAATACCAGCATTACGGGCTATGAAGAGATCCTGACGGACCCTTCCTACGCCTCACAAGTGGTGCTTTTCACCTTTCCACATATCGGAAATGTCGGGACAAACGCCGACGATCAGGAAGAATCATCGCCCCCCGGTGCCAAAGCTGCACGCGGCGCGATTTTCCGCGAACCGATCACGGCACCATCGAACTGGCGCTCGACCGGCCATTTTGACGGCTGGCTCAAGGCGCGCGGCATTATCGGCCTGTCCGGCGTCGACACGCGCGCGATGACGCGGCTGATCCGCGAGCGCGGCATGCAGAAAGCCGCGATTTGTCACCAGCCGGGAGGTAACATCGATACCGATGCGCTGATCGCGCAGGCCCGCGACTGGAAAGGCCTCGACGATGCCGACCTCGCCGCCGAGGTCGACGGCGAAGCCAATTACGAAAACGGCCAGCAGCTGTGGACGGCCGGCAGCGGCTATGGCGCACTGAAAGATGCCAAATATCACGTCGTCGTCGTCGATTTCGGTGTGAAGAAAAACATATTGCGCAACCTGGCCAGCGTTGGCGCCCGCACAACCATTGTGAACGGCGACGCGACAGCCGCCCAGATTGCAGCCCTGAAACCCGATGGGGTGGTATTTTCGAACGGCCCCGGTGACCCCGCTGCAACGATCCTGCGGTCGGGTGACATGATCCGTGACGTGATCGCCAGCGACACGCCCATCCTCGGCATCTGCCTCGGTCACCAGCTTCTCGCCCTCGCACTTGGCGCCAGGACCATGAAAATGGCTCAGGGCCATCATGGCGCGAACCACCCGGTGAAGGACATCGCCACTGGCAAGGTCGAGATCGTGTCGATGAACCACGGCTTCACGGTCGATCCCGCCACGCTGCCCACCGGCGTCGAGGAAAGCCACCGGTCGCTGTTCGACGGTACGAATTCCGGCCTCAAGGTCGCTGGCAAGCCGATCATCTCTGTGCAGCACCATCCCGAAGCCTCTCCCGGCCCGCAGGACAGCTTCTACTTGTTTGATCGTTTCGCTGGCCTGATGGACGCCCATCGTGGCTGACCTGTCGGCATGACCCGATGACAGTCGCGGTCACGCTTCCCGGTAACAACCGCCTCAGCGCCATCGCCGCTGACATCGCGGCGCATGGCTGGAGCTGGCAACCGAACCTCCTGCCAGACGACCTGACCGCTGCACTGCACGCTGAACTGCTGGCGCTCGATGCCCAGCAGGATCTTGAAGCCGCCGGGATCGGGCGAGAAGATGCCTTCCAGCTTGACCGTTCTGTGCGGCGAACACGCATCTCATGGATGGATGGATCGAGCCCGGCGCAAAAGGCTTTCATGGCCTGGGCCGAGCCGATGCGTCAAAGCCTCAACCGCGAATTGCTGATCGGCCTGTTCGACTTCGAGGCCTGCTTCGCGGTCTATCCGGAGGGCGGGTTCTATGATCGCCACCTCGACAGTTTTGAAGGTGCGCGAAACCGGGTCATGTCTCTCGTCGTCTATCTCAATGAAGACTGGCAAGACGATATGGGCGGCGCGCTAGTCGTCTGGCCGGAACGCGCGGGCGAAGCCTGTGCCCCCGTCGCGCGCCTGTTGCCTCTGGGCGGCGGCGTCGCGTTCATGCTGTCAGAAACCGTGCCGCATGCGGTCGAAGTCACCCATGCGCGCCGCTATGCGATTGCTGGCTGGTGGCGCGTGAACCAGTCCGGCGACAGCCGGATCGATCCGATCAGTTAGCGCAGCCCTCTCAGCAGCGCCTCAAAAGCATCGAACAGGCTTTCTTCAGTTACGCCGTGATCTCCACGCGCCAGGGCAAATCCGGCGCCATTCAGCGCGTTCAGCAACATAATGGACAAGGGCACGATGCCTTTGTCTTCAATCAGGCCTTTTTTGACGAGGTAACGCAGCCCCTGCTCCACCGTGCCGCGCCCCAGGCGGTTATCCCCTTCCTGCCACCGCTCCAGGCCAAGAACAGAACGGCCATCGACGAGGACGATCCGCTGATAGGCGGGGGTTGTGGTCCATCTGAAATAAGTCCGCGTACCTGCAAGGAAGGCGGCATAGGGATCTTCGGTGGATCGTCCGGCATTGGCCGCCGCCTTGGCTTCCGCATCCATTTCCCGCTGTATGTCGCTCCAGATTTCGAAGAACAATTCTTCCTTGCTGGGGAAGTGGTGGAATAGCGCGCCCTTGGTCGTGCCTGCGGCTTCGACAATGTTCGCAATGGATGTTGCGCTGTAGCCTTGAACCTCAAACCGCTGGCGGGCCGCGTCAAGAATGGCGCGGCGCGTCTCTTCAGCTTGCTCTGATGTCCTTTTGACCATGGTAATTTCTTGTCTTGATAGCTTATCATACCAGTGGTATGTAAAACTTACAAATCGATGGATTGGTTCCGTCGAATTTGATCAGATCGCTGAAAGCATTGCAGGCTGGGTGGGGACACAGCAGCATGCCCGGTGGACGAGATGGCCGCTCCATTGCCCTGCTAAAGGGTTGGGGCGGCTATTTTCATTCTGGTTTCAGCCAACCGCCGTTCCCGCAAATCTCGCAGTTCGGCGCCAAGGTGTTCTTCGAAATATCGGTCACACCCCAGGCACATATTCGCCACTTCACGGCCCTTGCCATCCTCGGCGACCGACCTGGCCTTGAAGTCGTCCCGGCTCCAGCCAGAGGATTCGCCCATACGTTCCGGGTCGCCATCGTTCAGCGCCTGTATCGCCGGCAAGGCGGCCACACTTGTCAGAATGTCTTCCAGCCGCTCTTCAGACAGGGATCCCAGCGGCGCCTTGGTCTTCAGGCAGCAGGGATAGATCGACCCGTCCGGCTCAATCGCAATCTCGCTGCCGGCCACGTGCATTTTCAGGAAGTTCTTGCCGCCAGACCAACGGGCGCAGAAATTGGTCTCATATCCGGCATTCGACAGGCCGTTGGTCCACGCTCGCCCGCGCGGCCACAATTCGCCGATCCACAGGTCTTCCTGCGCGCCAAAGAACAGGAAGCTTGGCCCGTCGCCCTGCACCCGGGCGGCCGGGTCTGGCGATTTCAGCCTTTCGCTTTTGGCCCCGCCCAATGACACTTCGCGAACGCCGCGGCTGTCCATCAGCTGGCGAACCTTTTCCATGAATTTGAACTTTTTCTCGCCCTGCATGCCGACATGGTAGTCGTCGATCGAGGCAATCGCGATCGTGGTCACGCCGCGCGCCAGCACCTCGTCGAGGATTTCCGGCGTCAGGATATCGCCGGTCGTCTGAATCGAGATGCGCGGACCCTCCTCGCCCCAACGCGCCTTGATGGCCTCCAGCGCCGGATAGAACAATTCCTCTCGCACGCCGTCGATCAGCAGTTCCCCGCCTGCCATCACCATCAGCGTCCGCTCGCGCTGGCCGGTCTGCGGATTGGCCCACGTCATGTCATCGGGCAGGTTGGCGATCACCTTCTCATAGGCATGCTGGCCCTCGGCTACGACCCGGGTGAGCGCATCGCGCACATAGGGCCGGAACCGGTCATCATAGCAGTGCGCGCACTTGCGATGGCAGGCCCAGGTCAGGACCCAGTAGATGGCTTGCATGAGGGGAAATCTCCATCAGCGGATTGACCACCAGACTAGGCGTCAGCTGGCGACGGGTCGAGGTGCCTCACGCGGAGTTGAGAGCGCGTTATCTCAAAGGCCCGCAGCGGCGCTCATATTCGGCAATCGCGTCCGGCATCCATTCGCGGAAGTTTGCCACGCGCGTTTCAGACGCCGGGTGCGTCGACATCCATTCCGGCGGGCGCTGGCCCTCGTTCAGCTTGCCCATCCGCTCCCACAGCTCAGGCGCCTCGCGCGGGTCGTAACAGGCGCGCACCAGCAGATCGAGACCGATCTTGTCGGCTTCGGTCTCATGCGCCCGTGAGAAGCTCAGCACCGTGCCCTGAGCCGCGACTCCAAACGCCTGCATGATCGCCCGCTGCTGGCCGACATCCATATCGCCAAGCCCCACACCGACGGCCATCTGGCCCATCTGCATCACTTGCTGCTGGCTCATCCGCTCGGCGCCGTGATGGGCCAGCGCGTGGCCGATCTCGTGCCCCATCACCACGGCCAGCTTGTCGGGGTCGCTGAGATCATCCAGCGTCACCTGTCCGTCGCCATTGCCGGTGATATCGAGAATGCCCGTATACACCGCCACATATCCGCCCGGCAGGCAGAAGGCGTTCGGCGTTTCGGAATCGACGACATAATAGGTCCAGTCGAACCGGTCGGCGACCGGTGTGAACGTATAGCCCTGCGTCTGCAGGTCCGCTTCCAGCTCGATTGCGGCTGCCTGCAACCGCTCCCCGATTGCGCGGACCTCTTCAGTCAGGGTCTGCTCCGGGCCGACGCAAGCGGCTTCGGAGGCGCACAGCACCTGATTACCCTGCTGCTGTTCCTGCTGCAGGATCTGCACATAGGATTGCTGGCCGAGCTTCACTTCGTCCTGCAGCGACATCGTGTTCAGCTGCTTGCGGCCTGAGAACGGCACTTCGGTCTGGTTCATCTGCCAATAGATGAACAGGCCGACCAGGCCGATGATGATGATCATGAAGCGACCGCCCAGCAGTCCGCCGCCGCCCCGTTTTTGTGGCATTCGCATTGAGTCGGCCCTTCCGGAAAATCGTGTTGCGCCGAGTATTAACCGAGCCTTCCCCGACGCGAAAGCGGCAGAGGTGCTTCACGAACAGTTCCCGCGACGCTATCTCTAGGGACATGACCGAACAAACAAGCAAGCCGAAGCTGGAAATCCGGATCATTCCGGTGACCCCCCTGCAACAGAATACGTCCATGATCTGGTCAACCGAGACCATGGAAGGCGTGTTCATTGATCCGGGCGGCGAGGTCGACCGGCTGTTGGCTGCGGCTGATCAGTTCGGCGTCAAGATCGTTGCTGTCTGGCTGACCCACGGCCACCTCGACCATGCCGGCGCCGCCACCGATGTGTCCGAACGTACCGGCTGCCCCATCATTGGCCCCCACGAAGACGACCAGTGGCTGCTCGACGAGCTTGAGGCACAGGGCGCCAAATACGGCATCACGGATGGCCGGAACGTCAAACCCGACCGTTACCTGCATGATGGTGACGAGTTGGAACTCGGCGGCATCAAGTTTGGCGTGGCGCACTGTCCGGGCCACACACCGGGCCATGTGGTGATCTACAATCAGGAAGGCGCGCTCGCCTTTGTCGGCGATGTCCTGTTCCAAGGGTCAATCGGCCGGACAGACTTTCCGCGCGGCAATCACCAGCAGCTGATCGATTCCATCACCGGCAAGCTCTGGCCGCTCGGCAATGAGATGCGGTTCGTGCCGGGCCACGGGGCGATCTCCACGTTCGGCCATGAGCGCCAGTCGAACCCGTTCGTGTCAGACGCCAATACCGGCTATCAGGGCGCCGCCCGTGAAACGTCTGACGAGATCAGCCAGAAACTGGCCAAACGCTGGACCTGATACAGTCCCCCACCCTGCCTGCATGACGCCCTTGTAACATGGTTCAATGGAACTGCCCCCTCAACGGGGCGTTGGCCCATCGTGATCAAGACAAGGAGCACACCATGAAAACAACAATGACGCTCTTCGCCGCCGGCGCCAGCGCACTCGTCCTGGCCGCCTGCACGTCCAGCGGCACCACTGAACGCAATGCCGCCTATGGCGCGGCTGCGGGTGCAGCTGCAGGTGCCATCATCGGCAACAACACCGGCAGCGGCGACGCTGGTCGCGGTGCAGCCATCGGCGCTGTGTTGGGTGGTACGGCTGGTGCAGCCAAGGGCTGCGCAGAAGCTGAAGACTGCGATCTTCCCGGTGTGAAAGACCAGGAAGACGAGCGCGACGCTGACGGCGACGGCTATGCCAACGCCTATGATCGTTACCCCTACGATTCGCGCCGCTGGTAGGTTCAAACACACAGGCGACCGAACATCGCCGGAACAAAGCCCCGTATCCTTCACCGGATGCGGGGCTTTTCTCATATGGAAGGCCTGATTGTCCTTGCTTATGACCGCGACTCCCAGCTATCAGGCACCCGTTTGCCGGGAGAGAGAAACGACCATGCCAAAGCGCACCGACATATCCTCGATCCTGGTTATTGGTGCCGGTCCGATCATTATCGGTCAGGCCTGCGAATTCGACTATTCCGGCGTCCAGGCCGTCAAGGCCCTGAAGGCCGAAGGTTACCGGGTCATCTTGGTCAATTCGAACCCTGCCACGATCATGACCGACCCGGATCTGGCCGATGCCACCTATATCGAGCCGATCACCCCGGAGATCGTCGAAAAAATCATCGAAGTCGAGAAGCCGGATGCCCTGCTCCCGACCATGGGCGGCCAGACAGCGCTGAACTGCGCGCTGGACCTGCATTATGCTGGCATTCTTGAAAAGCATAGCGTTGAGCTGATTGGCGCCAAGGCTGAAGCCATCGAGATGGCCGAAGACCGCAAGCTGTTCCGCGAAGCCATGGACCGCATCGGCCTGGAAAACCCGCGCGCTGACATCATCGCCTCGCCGGAAATCCGCGGCGAGAATGGCAAGATCAAGGGCTATGACCGCATCTCGGGTCTCAAGGCCGCGATGGATGCGCTGGAGACGGTCGGCTTGCCCGCCATTATCCGCCCCGCCTACACCCTTGGCGGCACCGGCGGCGGCATTGCCTACAATGTCGAGGAGTACGAGGAAATCTGCCGGTCGGGCCTTGCCGCCTCACCGAACGCACAAATCCTGATCGATGAAAGCCTGCTCGGCTGGAAAGAATACGAGATGGAAGTCGTCCGCGACACGGCGGACAATTGCATCATCATCTGCTCCATCGAGAACATCGACCCGATGGGCGTGCACACAGGCGACTCCATCACTGTCGCCCCGGCCCTGACGCTGACCGACAAAGAATACCAGATCATGCGCAATGCCTCGATCGCCGTCCTGCGCGAGATCGGCGTCGAAACGGGCGGCTCGAACGTGCAGTTCGCGGTGAACCCGAAAGACGGCCGCCTGATCGTCATCGAGATGAACCCGCGCGTATCACGCTCCTCGGCGCTGGCCTCCAAGGCCACCGGCTTCCCGATTGCCAAGATCGCCGCCAAGCTCGCCGTCGGCTACACGCTCGACGAACTCGACAATGACATCACCGGCGTCACGCCCGCCTCCTTCGAGCCAACCATCGACTATGTGGTCACCAAGATCCCGCGCTTCGCCTTCGAGAAGTACAAGGGCGCCGATCCGGTCCTCACCACGGCCATGAAATCCGTCGGCGAAGCGATGGCCATCGGCCGGAACTTCCAGGAAAGCCTCCAGAAGGCGCTCTGTTCGCTCGAGACGGGCCTGTCCGGCCTCGACGACATCCAGTTCGAATCCGAAGCCGCCCTGCGTCAGGCGCTCGCCCTGCCGACACCGGACCGTCTTCAGGTCGTCGCACAGGCCCTGCGCGATGGCATGAGTGTGGCCGATGTGCATGCCGTCACGTCGATCGACCCGTGGTTCCTCGACCAGATCCAGGGCATTGTCGCGGTCGAAGCCGACGTGCGCGCCCAGGGCCTGCCGGATGATGCCCACGCGCTGACCGAACTGAAATCCATGGGCTTTTCCGACAAGCGCCTTGGCCAACTCGTCGGTCAGTCGGAATCCTGGGTGCGCGGCTATCGCCACGCTCTCAACGTGCGCCCCGTCTACAAGCGCATTGATACCTGCGCTGCCGAGTTCGCGGCCAAGACGCCCTATCTTTACTCGACCTACGAGCACGCCTCGTTTGGCACCGAAGCGCCGGACTGCGAGGCCCTGCCCTCGACCCGCGACAAGGCCATCATCCTTGGCGGTGGTCCCAACCGGATCGGCCAGGGCATCGAGTTCGACTATTGCTGCTGCCACGCCGCCTACGCGATGGAAGACCTCGGCATCGAGTCCATCATGGTCAATTGCAACCCGGAAACCGTCTCGACCGACTATGACACATCAGACCGGCTCTATTTCGAGCCGCTGACCGACGAGCACGTGCTGGAAATCATCCACAAGGAACAGTCGGCCGGCACGCTGAAGGGCATGATCGTGCAGTTCGGCGGCCAGACGCCACTCAAGCTCGCCGCCACGCTGCATGCCGAGAATATCCCGATCCTTGGCACCAGCCCGGAAATGATCGACCTGGCAGAAGACCGCGAACAGTTCGCCGCCCTGCTTGACAAACTCGGCATCCAGCAGGCGCCCTCCCGCGTCGCGCGCAGCGTTGAAGAGGCCGAAATCAAGGCGAACGAGATCGGTTACCCGGTCATGCTACGCCCGTCCTTCGTGCTCGGTGGCCGCGCAATGGAAATCGCCCGCGATGATGAAGACCTGCGCAAGTTCGCCGCTGAAGCGCTGCGGGTCTCCGGGGATGCATCCCTCTTCATCGACCGCTACCTGTCGGATGCCATCGAAGTCGATGTCGACGCCATTTGCGACGGTGTGAACGTGCACGTCGCTGGCATTATGGAACATATCGAGGAAGCCGGCGTCCATTCCGGCGACAGTGCCTGCGCCCTGCCGCCCTACACGCTGTCGGCCAGCCTGCAGGCCCGCCTCGCCGAACAGACCAAGGCCCTCGCCCTGGCGCTCAAGGTGCGCGGCCTCATCAATATCCAGTTTGCGGTCAAGGGCGATGAAATCTACGTCCTTGAAGCCAACCCGCGCGCCAGTCGCACAGTGCCCTTCGTCGCCAAGGCCGTCGGCGCGCCGATTGCCGCCATTGCCGCCAAGGTCATGGCGGGCGAGGCACTCACCAGCTTCGACCTGACCAATGCCAATCCGCGCCGCATCGCCATCAAGGAAGCCGTCTTCCCATTTGCCCGCTTCCCCGGTGTTGATCCGCAACTCGGCCCGGAAATGCGCTCGACCGGTGAAGTCATGGGCTGGGACGATGATTTCGGCATGGCCTTCCTCAAATCCCAGCTTGGCGTCGGCGTCCGCCTGCCCGAAAGCGGTAAAGTGTTCATCTCGGTGCGCGATTCCGACAAAAAAGGCGTCGCAGAAGCCGCCCGCAACCTTGTGAACATGGGTTTCACGCTTGTTGCCACCAGCGGCACAGCCACCTTCCTCGAAAGCGAAGGCCTGCCTGTGTCGCGTATCAACAAGGTGCTCGAAGGCCAGCCGCACATCGTCGATTCGATGATCAACGGCGACGTGCAACTGGTTTTTAATACAACCGAAGGTGCGGCCTCGCTGTCAGACAGCGCCTCCATCCGGCGCACGGCCGTTAACCGCAAGATCCCATATTTCACAACACTTTCAGCCTCGATTGCCTCTGTTCAGGCCATTGCGAGCCTGAAATCACGGGAAATCTCGGTTCGCGCCTTGCAATCGGCCTGACCGAGGCCCACTTGACGGCCTCCAATTTTGCGACAAGCATTTCGCGCCAATACAAAAGAACAAGGGACCTGACATGGAACGCATTCCCATGACTGCTGAAGGCCATGTTGCGCTTCAGACAGAGCTGAAGGCACTGAAATCCGTCGAGCGCCCGAGCATCATCGCGGCAATCGCGGAGGCGCGCCAGCATGGCGACCTGTCCGAAAACGCAGAATATCACGCCGCCAAGGAGAAGCAGAGCTTCATCGAAGGCCGCATCAGCGAGATTGATGACAAACTCGCCCGCGCCGACGTCATCGATGTGTCCAAATTCTCCGGCACAAAGATCCGTTTCGGCGCGACCGTCACGATTGTCGACGTCGATACCGAGGAATCGCAAACCTACAAGATCGTTGGCGAGGATGAAGCCTCGGTGAAACTCGGCAAGATTTCAATCACGTCACCCATCGCCCGTGCCCTGATTGGCAAGGAAGAAGGTGACGAGGCGGAAGTGGCGGCACCCTCCGGCGCACGCGCCTATGAAATATCCAAGGTCGAGTACAAATAAATGAGCGGGGGCGGCCCGCTCGGACCTTCCGTCTGGGCGGTGTCTGATGGCCGCGCAGGCAACGCCTCTCAGGTGCGTGCGATCCTTCAGGCGCTGGGCGAAACCCGTCGCTGGATGAAGATCGCGCACATTGACGGCGCAGCCCATCGCAATGATCCGGTCACGCTCAGCCCCCGCACGCCGTGGACATGGCTGCCGGCCGACAAGTGGCCGCTGCTGAAATATTCCATTCCCGCTGGCCAGCGCAGCGTGCTCGAAGGGCCCTGGCCGACCGTCTGGATCGCAGCCGGTCGCCGCTCGGCCCCCTTCACCCGCGCCGTGCGTGACCTGTCCGGCGGCAAGACCATGACTATCCAGATTCTGGACCCCAACATCCCGACAGACAATTTCGACATGCTGGTCGCGCCAACGCATGACGGCGTGTCCGGCCCCAACGTGATCGATACCATCGGGTCGCCCTCCTATTTTGCACCGGACCAGATCGAGGATGCGGGTCAGTCATTTGCCGACCTGGCCGACGAGCGCGCCAAGAGCGCCATCGTCATCATTGGCGGCGATTCCAAAACGCACACCTTCTCGGAATCCGCCGCCGAACGCCTTGAGGGCCAATTGCGCGCGCTTGCCGGTCTTGGCTGGCGTCTGCGTATCACCACGTCGCGCCGCACGCCGTTGCCCGTCGTGTCGCGCTTCCGCAATTTTGCCGATCAGGTCGGCGCCCGTTTCTGGTCCGGCCCGGAAGACGGCCAGAACCCCTATCTCGCCTGGCTCGCCTTTTCCGATGTCGCCATCGTCACTGAAGATAGTTCCAACATGCTGTCAGACGCGGCCTGGCATGGCCTGCCGGTGCATATTGCCCGCCTCGAAGGGCGTCATGACAAGTTTGACCGCCTGCATGACAGCCTGATCGATCATGGCGCGGCCCGCTGGTTTGGCGGCACACTGGAAACCTGGACCTACCCGCCCCTGCGCGAAGCTGACCGCGTAGCAGATGCCATCGTCGCGAAACTGCTGCAACGCCACCCCCAGCCCGCCATGCCCGCCAGCGCCAATACCGTCGCCCCGCCCGACTGGATGAGCTGACCCTTGGCCCACGGGCGATGAAACTCTTCCTGCTGACCAGCCTGACAATGGTGGCGTTCGCCGCCAATTCGATCCTGAACCGGTTCGCACTGGCAGACGCCGCCATAGACCCGGTCAGCTTCGCCGTGCTGCGGGTGGCCAGTGGCGCGGTAATCTTATGGGGGCTCGTCGCCTTGCGTCAGCGCAAATGGGCCCTATGTTCCCCCCGCCGCCCCGCCGGCGCCTTTTCCCTCGCCACCTACATGGTCGGTTTCTCCTTCGCCTACATCTCGCTCGGCGCGGCGGTGGGCGCGCTGATCCTGTTCGGCGGCGTGCAGGTCGTGATGTTCGCAGGTGCCGTACTGGCCCGCGAGCGCATCGGCGCAGGCAAGGCGCTCGGCGCGGCTATCGCGTTTTCCGGGCTGGTCTGGCTGCTCTGGCCCTCCGGCGGCGCGGCGCCCGATCTGCTCGGTGCCACGCTGATGATCGCCGCCGCGATTGGCTGGGGCATTTATTCACTGATCGGGCGCGGCAGCGCAGACCCGACAGGCGATACGGCCGCGAATTTCATCTTTGCCACGCCATTGGCCCTGCTCGCCCTGTTTGCCGTCATACCGCCAGTGATCACGCCCACCGGCGTCGCGCTGGCCATCATGTCGGGCGTCGTCATGTCAGGTCTTGGCTATGCGCTCTGGTACAGCGTATTGCCCCGCCTGCCGTCTGCCACGGCAGCCATCGCTCAACTCAGCGTGCCAGTCATTGCCGCCCTTGGCGGCATCGTCCTGCTCGGCGAAGCCGTCTCGCTGCGCTTCCTGATTGCCTCTGCCCTCGTCCTCGGCGGCATAACCCTATCGCTGGTGCCGCGCCGCAAGACCCGCTGAGGCTTGCCTCAGAAGCTTCCGGTCACGTCCCGATAGAGCTGCCGCAGAAGCTTCCACAAATTGAAGGCCGCCAGACTTCCGAGCACCAACGGAATCAGCCCCTCCGGTCGTCCCCCAAGTGCAAGCGTGAGGCCGACAAACAGCATCACCACCGAAACAATCGACAGCGCGAAAACCCGTATGGCGTCGGATATATGATCCAGCATCTTCGTCAGGAAATGAAACATGGGTCTCGCTTCGCTACGGGGCCGAAACCCTCTGTGTACAGCGATCATACAAGCATGATTTGGTTTAGGTTCTGCTAAATAGACGCGAAATTTGACGTCGACTATCGCGACGAAGGAGAAGTAAGAAGTAAGAAGTGAGAAGTAAGAAGTGAGAAGTAAGACGTTTCTCATTTAGCGACCGCGTAGGGCGCAAAGCAGCTACTGACTCTCAGGTGCCAGCTGAAATTAAGAGACAATATTTTGGCTCATTGGCCATGTGCAGCGCCGGGTTCTACAACCCCAACTCGCTCAAGCCCGGATATGAATCGGGGCGGCGGCCAATCGGCCAGTAGAGCAGACGCTCTTTATCCTGGATGGGCAGGTCGTTGATGCTGGCATGGCGTTGCGACATCAGGCCTTGCTGATCGAAGACCCAGTTCTCATTTCCATAAGCGCGGAACCAGCGGCCGTCATCGTCGTGAAACTCGTAGGCGTAGCGCACAGCAATCCGGTTTTCGTGGTGGGCGAAGAGCTCCTTCACTAGCCGGTACTCGTGTTCCTTGCGCCATTTCCCGGTCAGGAAGGTCACGATCTCGGACCGACCCGACACGAACATGTTCCGGTTGCGCCAGAGGCTGTCATGGGAATAGGCCATGGAAACCTTTTGGGGATCCCGGCTGTTCCAGCCATCTTCTGCGAGACGAACTTTTTCGATCGCCGACTGTTCGGTGAATGGCGGGAGTGGAAGTCGCATCAGACTCCTCCTTTAGCATGGGGTGAGTGTGGACGGCGACCTGGCTCTCCCAGGCCGCCGAAGAAGCAGTCACATGTCAGAGATCGCCGACCGCCGTGTGCTGGATACTCGGCCAGGTTTTGTGGGCCTTCTCAATCGTGCTTTTGCGGTTCTTCTTGTACTTCTCGAAAACCGCCGCATTGACGAAGACGTAAAGCTTGCCATCAACGATATCGGCATATTGAGGATCGCCATCGAACTTTTTGCCGACCGCGATGGCATAGGCGCAAAATCCACCAAATTGCGGCTTGTATTTGGCTGGGTCAGCCTTGAAGCGGCGGGCTGAGTCTTCTGAAGTGAAATAATACGCGACACCATCGTTGACCACAGTGTAAGCGGCATCGCCTTCGGCAACCGCGTTCAGCGTCGAAAGAGCGACAGGATCTACACCATGCACGCCGAGCGGAACGCCGGCAGCGGTGATGCCAGTCGAGACATTGTGCTCGTCTTCGGCAAAGCTCGGTAGAGCCGGAATGAAAGCGAACGCGAGAGCAGTGCCTGCAATGAGAAGTCTGGAAGTCATGGGTTTGGTCCTTTTGAGATGAAGGCTGCAAAACAGCCAGGGATTGAACGTCCTCACGAGGTTGAAGCGTTGGGCGAAGACGCTGGCTTCGGTCAGCGGTGCGCGCTGGCGCTCCGATGGCGAATATTAGGAAAGGGCGCGCCCGGCCGATGGGAGAGGCAGAAGGAGATCAGCCGGGCGCAGATGGGTCATCCTCAAGGCTGAGGGGCGTCGCCGGATGACCCGCGGGGAGGGTTTATCTGCTATAAACTGCCTTGATCGCCTTCACCGTGTTCTCGGTGTTGTCGACCTTGCTGGCGATCATCCGGAAGTTGGTGAGCGAAGCGTCATAGCCGTTATAGTGTTCGGTAATCGCGCCGGCCGTCGCATCGGTGACGACCATCACCTCAAAGCCCTGTTCGATCAGGCTTCGCATGTGGGATTCCGTGCAGAGGTTCGACGACATGCCTGCCAGGATCACTTTTGAAATGCCGGCCTTGCGCAATTGCAAAGCAAGGTCATTGCTATCGGGGCCATAAACCTTGTGCGGGCTCGTCACCACAGTCTCGCTATTCTCGATGTAAGGCTTGTACTGCTCCAGCCAGTCGGCGCCGGAGCCTTCGAAACCCTCCAGATTGAGCGCTGTTGGGCGGTCGAACATGCCGATGGAATGCATCAGGGTTTCGAGTGTCCCTTCAAATTTCCAACGATGGTCATGCTCGTAATAGTAGTGCGGCGAGATGAAGAGGGGCATGCCGGTATCGCCTGCGGCACGGAAAAGCTGTTCGATATTTTCCACCGTCCCGTTCTCTGTGATGCTCTGGCCGACGACACCCCAGGTCACCCCCTTCGGTGACAGGAAGTCGTTCTGTGGGTCGGTTACGACGATAGCGGTCTCACCAGGGACGATATCGAAGCCCGGCATCGGGAGACCGTCATCGATCGGTGGCAATGAAGCCGTTGCCGCGCGGGATGGCTCGCCCTGCGCCGTAGCAGCAGCGCCAGCATATACCGATACGGCGATTGTCGCGGAGATAACGATCGTCAGGATCGGGTCAGATTTGATTTTCGAGTTCAGCATGGCTTTCGCCTCCAGTTCGAGTTTGTACACACTCGAACCGATCCAGCTTGCGGCGAGGTAACCCGCCTGATCGTTTCCCGGTTCAAGGTGAGGCAAAGCTACCGGCGGCTGGCCCGTGGGTATTGACGCCAGGCGACAGGTTTTTGACCGCTCGCGTCAACTTCGCCCAAGCGTGTCATTTGAATATCGACAAAAGGTTCGTAAGGTAGATGCTCTATAGTTTGGGGCACGAAGGGCGCGGGCAAGACGACCGCGAACCGCTATGGCGCAGATCTCGGCACTGTTTGCCGTCAGGATGATCCATGAGGCAGGTCCAGGCCTGGACCGCGCCGCGCTTTTCCGCTCATGCGGGCTCAATATTGCATCGCCGCCCGATTCCTCGGTCATGGTGATGGATACAGACTACTATAGCCTGCTTGAGACAATCGCCGAACACGAAAAGCCTGACATCGGATTTCACCTCCGCGTCTCGCAATCGATTAGATGCGCCGACCTTGGTGCCGTTGGGCTCGCTTGGAAATCGGCGCCTGACCTACGTCGCTCGTTTCAGCGCATGGACCGGTACTCACGTCTGTTCAACACCGCATCGACCTTCAAGCTCGTGATCGATGGCGGCAGGTACCTGTGGACGCACACGCGGACTGAGCCCGACCGTTTGGGAATGTACCTCTCAAATGAGGGCGCGCTGGCGACCTATGTCAGCTTTTGCCGGGAAGCGACCGGCCCGCAAAATCGGCCACAGGCGTTGCAGTTCCGGCACCAGCCCTGCGGCAGCCAGCGCGCGCTTGAGGCCTTCTTTCGCTGCCCGGTGACGTTCGGGGCAGATATAGACGCGATCATTCTACCGAAGGAGCAACTGGATCAGCCGAACCTGGTTGGCGATGAAAGTATCTGGAAATTCCTGTCTTCGCATATCGAAGCGAGCCTGCCTGACGAGGATCTGCCCTTCGAACGCCAGCTCGGGCTGCAGGTCGCGGATATGCTTAGCGAGGGCGTACCACAGCTTGATGAAGTCGCAGGCCGTCTTGGGATGAGCGCCCGAACCCTGCAGAGGCGACTTTCTGATCACGGTGTGACTTTCCAAACGGTCGTCACACAAGCCCGACTGGAACTCGCGCAGTCGCTCATGAGCGGGACCCGCTATTCTCTGGCAGAGATCGCCTTCCTGACTGGCTTTTCTGAGCAGAGTGCCTTCAGTCGCGCTTTCAAACGCTGGGTCGGAAAGACGCCAGGTGCATTCAGAAACGATTCTCTTGCTTAGCTACAGACCGGGAAGAAAGCGGCCAACTTCCACCAGCTGCCGCAAGAGCTGTAGTCAGTCCGGCCCTGGTGCCTCAGATCGTCTTGAAAGCGGTTCAATGCCAG
>TARA_R110000787_G_scaffold70588_2_pt1 | contig 20002 bp, 7 predicted proteins | sample TARA_R110000787 | Tara Oceans TARA_R110000787 (sample SAMEA4397920) | marine metagenome | biome: Polar Biome; feature: [DCM] deep chlorophyll maximum layer (ENVO:01000326); material: water (ENVO:00002006), including particulate matter (ENVO:01000060) such as... | depth 35 m | reverse complement strand
TGCACCTCAGCCGGTAGCTACAAAAGTAGCGCCACCAGCTAAACCAAGCTGGGAAATAAAAGATAGAACTTATTTACTTAAAGGAAATAAATCACCTTTAACTTTTACAATACCAAGTAAGCACACGGCAAGGCATCCAATGTTATGGTTTGATCCTAAAACTAATGAGCAAAGAGAGTTAAGATACGCTACAAACATGAACAGTGCGTTTCGAGATGAACAAAAAGGCGAAGTAACATTAGGTCATATTATATTTGTTGATGGAACTTTAAGTGTTGCAAAAGAAAAAACAGCTTTACAAAAATTGTTATCTTTATATCATCCGATGAGAGATCAAAAATATATTGAACACAAACCTGTTAGTATAGCACAAGATGAACTTGAAGATATTGAATGGGAAATTGAAGCTTTAAACATTGCTAGAGATATGGATATAGATTTAGCTGAAGCTATTGTAAGAGTAGAATATGGTTCAAAAGTAAATAAAATGTCTTCAAAAGAATTAAGAAGAGACTTATTATTACTTGCTAAAAAGAACGCTAAATTGTTCTTGTCTCTTGCGTCAGATGAAAATGTGCAATTAAGAAACTTTGCAATAAACGCGGTAGAACATAACATTATAAGAATATCACCAGACCAAAGATCAGTTCATTGGACTACTAATGATAGAAAATTAATGACTGTTCCATTTGATGAAAACCCTTACTCAGCTATTGCTGCGTGGTTTAAAACAGATGAAGGAGTAGAAGTATTTAAGTCAATAGAAAAAAGACTAAAATAATAATAACAAGGGCGGATTCGTCCGCCTTTTTATTAAAACATAAATATAATGGTAAACGTTAACACAGTATATCAAACGGTATTATTAATCCTTAATCAACAACAAAGAGGTTATATAACTCCTGATGAATTTAATAAAATCTCTACGCAAGCTCAACTAACTATGTTTGAGGCTTATGCTAGCGACCTAAACCAACAGTATCGTTTACCGAGTAATGATACAGAATACTCAGATAGGGTAAAAAACATTGAGCAAAAATTACAGTTTTTTCAAACAAACACTGCGATACCTTATGACGCATTGAATTCTAATTTTCCTTTAATAGAATTTCCTGTAACAAATGATTCCCCTGTTATTGTAGGAACTACAAACGTTTTATATAGATTAGGTTCTGTATTTTACAAAGACACTGACCTAGGTCAATACACTCAGCCAAATGAGTTAAGACAAATATTACTTTCCCCATTAACTCAACCTACACAAAACTTTCCAATATACACATATTTACAAGATATCGTCAAAGTATATCCTAGTAGTATAAATAGCGATATAGCTATATCATATTTAGTTAAACCTAACGATATTGTTTGGGGTTTTACAACTAACGGTGTAGGAGCATTGTTATATGCTGAAGGTACTTCTGTGCAATTTGGATTAGATGTAACAGATCAAGATGAATTAATAATGAGAATACTAGCTTACGCTGGCGTTATCATACAAGACCCATACATTGTGCAAACAGCTTCACAAGCCGTAGCCACTGTAGATGTAAACGAAAAAAGTTAATAAGATATGGCAACACCAAATGGTGGATTAATCACCGAAACAAATCAACAATATTACGCGGGCGCGCAGGGTTTTGTAGTAACAGCAATAGCTGGACAAAGTGATTTTACATTTACATTTAATACTAATTTAATATTAGGTGATACTGATCCTGTTAACGCTGACTATGCTTTAAATAATTTTAAATTATACTCTAGCGTGGATGGTATAAACTATATAGAATATATATTACCATACAGTATTGATAGAAATGTTATTTCTTTAGCAGCTCCGTTACCACAAAACAATATACTCGTGTGTCAATTAAAAACAATTGACGGCGGTAGCTTTGGTAATAGAGACGCGTATGGTGTTACTACAGAACAAAATTACGGAAGCTATGGTTACGTAACACTAAAAGATATTGTTAATAATTTTATAGTAGGTTATATTGGAAAAGATAAATTAATATCAAACGCTAAAAGAACTGACATAATATTCCACGCTAAACGTGGATTACAAGAATTTAGTTACGATACTTTAAAATCTATTAAATCTCAAGAGCTAAACATACCACCTAGTTTAAGTGTTATATTACCACAAGACTATGTTAATTATGTTAGAGTTTCAAGAATAGATGCTTTAGGTGTTAAAAGAATTATATACCCAGCAAACAATTTAACTATATCTCCTTATGAAAATCCAATACAAGATAACTTAGGTAGTCCAACTCAAGATAATTTTGGTGAAAACACAGAAGGAACTTCATTAACTGAAATGAAATGGAAAAGAGGTAATACTAATTTAATAAATGGATTACCATCTTTTGGCCTTTACAATGAAGGTTTAGATTGGGCTGGTTACAACTGGGGATTTGGTGGTTATTGGTATTGGGGTTGGGGACAACAATACGGAATGTCTCCACAATACGCTCAACACAACGGCTGGTTTAACATGAATGAAAGAGAAGGTAAAGTATCTTTTTCAAGTAATCTTGTAGGCGCTTTAATAGTGTTAGAGTATGTGTCTGACGGGCTTGCTTATGATTTAGATAGTAGAATACCAAAGCTAGCAGAAGACGCTTTATATGCTTATATTTCACATGCTATAATTTCTACTAGAATTAATCAACCTGAATATATTGTTCAAAGACTTAGACAAGAAAAAAGTGCTAAATTAAGAAATGCTAAAATAAGATTATCAAACGTTAAGCTTGATGAAATAGTTCAAGTAATGAGAGGTAAAGCTAAATGGATAAAACGATAACACATGCCAAAAATAACTAATACGTTTCTAAAGTCTAAAATGAATAAAGACTTAGATTCTAGAATATTACCAAATGGCGAATATAGAGATGCTCAAAATCTGCAAATAAGTAGATCAGAAGGCTCAGAGGTAGGAGAATTTGAGAATATACCAGGTAACGTTGAGTTGCAAAACTTATACACTGGCAATTTTGTTAGTAAATTTATAGGTCAATTTACAAATGAAACTTCTGGTGACATGTATTTGTTTAACTCAAGTTTCACAGAAGATGGCATATGCCCTAGAGACACTATTGTTTATTTTAACAGTGCTCTTGGAACTGGTGACGCTATAGTATTACAAGATAACTTAGGTGCAGTGTTAAATCCTGAGGTTTTAGGAATAAAAGTAGGTATGTCACTTTGGGGTAACTCGTGGGGTCCGTCAGGTATACCATCTGGTCTTAATGGTTTTAAAAGAGAGTTCAATATTATAAAAGTAACATCTACTGAAATTCAAATCAGCACCGATGTACCCACAGGGCCTGATGGTATTGGGGTTGGCGACACAATTTATATAGGTTATATTAACACTATATATAGGTATAACACAGTAAGCAACGAATTAGTTTTATTAGTTAGAGGAGATTTTTTAAATTTTAGCCAACAAAATAAAATAACAGGAATTAATCTTATAGATGATTTATTGTTCTGGACAGATAACCGTAATCAACCTAGAAAAATAAACGTTAGTTTAGCCAACCCTCAAGCGTTAGCCTCTCCAATTCATTATGTAAATGAAGATCAAATATCTGTAGCAAAATACTATCCGTATAAAACACCTTTAGTGTTAGAAGACAACGTAAAACAAATCAATACAGGTGCTCAGGCTGCTGCTCCTTTAAAAGGCTATGTTTTAACCGGTTTAGCAATAGCTGGTTCAACTTCAGGTGTAAAAATAGGTGATATAGCTTCAGGTTTCCCAGGTCAAGAACCTCAAGAATTGTGGAACGTTATTTCAATTGAAAAAGACGTTAGTATAACTATTTATAATAATTTTAAAGATGGAGACTTTGCGGCAAACATGTCGCCTGGAACTTGGGATGGTACAGCTACAGCGAGTAAATTACTCATAAATTTTAAAAGACCTTCTGTAAAAAACCTTGCTGATAAAAAACAAACAAACGGTTTTGAAACTACAGCAATAAGCGTAGGAGCAATAGCCGCGGGTAATACTTTTAGTATAAATTACGCTTACTTTAATCAAATAGACGATCAAAGCCCGCAACCAACACCGCGTGTAGGTGATTTTATTACTAGTAAAACTTTATTAGCGCCAGACGGTAGCACAGGTATAACTATTGCTGACCAAGTAATTATACAAAGTATTGATGTTATTGATGTTGGTATTAATATTGAATTACAACTTACAAAAGATATAACATCTGCGCTAGCTAATGACGTTACAGTATCTGCTAACCCAAATTACGATGCTTTATTTACAGGGGATCCTGATTTAATTGAAGAAAAATTTATAAGATTTAGTTATAGATTTAAATTTGAAGACAATGAATATTCTTTAGCAGCTCCTTATACACAAATATGTTTTATACCTAAACATAATGGTCTTTTTGGAGGAGGTCAAAACGAAAGTCTTCAAGATATGAAAAACGCTTACGACTCAACTATAGTAGAGTGGTTTACAAATAACATAGATACTGTATCTTTAAAAATACCTTTTCCAGACCTACCTTCTTCAACAAGCGCAGAAGCTATACAGTATTTAATAAACGATTATAAAGTAACAAATATAGAAATTTTATACAAAGAGAGTGATGCGCTTTCTACTAAAATATTAGAAAGTATAGAAATAAATAATAGTTTATTAGTATCTTTTTTAGAATTAATACCTCAAATTAACAGCAACGTTTCTGGTTCTAATTGGTTTTATAATTTTGATTATAAGTCTATAAAAGCTTTTAGAACGTTACCAACGTCTCAGCAAAATAGAGTATATGACAACGTGCCTATTAAAGCTTTAGCTCAAGAATTAACAGCAAATAGAGTTATGTATGGTAATTTTTTACAAAAACATACACCACCAACTGGTATTGATTATGAAATTATCAATAGTAATAAATCTATTGAATACGATAATTACGCTCAGTATCCTTACCATACAGTAAAACAAAATAGAAGTTATCAAGCAGGTTTTGTGTTAAGCGATAGATACGGTAGAGCTTCTAGCGTTGTATTATCTACTAATGATGATAATCCAGACGTTTCAGGATCTACTTTATATGTTCCTTATAAAAGTTTTGGAGAAATAGATGACCCTGTTAATGATGTGACTACTTACAAGTGGTTAGGAAATGCATTAAGATTAAAAATAAATAATGGAGTTACTCAAATAACTAACAATACTAAAACTGGAGAACCTGGACTTTATAAGTCTTGGTCAAACACGTCTGTTGATAGTATTAGCATTATTGATCCTGGACAAGGATACGCTATAGGAGAAATACTTGATTTCACATATAACATAGGTTTACTTGGCGAAGGTAGTGGTTTAGAAATTGAAATATTATCAATTGGTGGCGGTGGAGAAGTAACTGGATTTAGAATTAAAGAAAGAGGACAAAAATATGTAAGTGGTCAAACTCTTTTATATAACAGCGGAAGTGTGTTTCCAGGTACAGACTTAGAGATACAAGTTACTGTAAATCCTCCTAACGTTTTAGGGTGGCAATCATATAAGTTAGTTGTAAAACAACAAGAACAAGAATATTATAATGTTTATCTTCCTGGTTATGTATCTGGTTATCCAGTTACAGCTAGTACTGATTATGGTAGAATAGCATTTGCAGCTTTATTTGGAGACAATATAAACAAAGTACCTAGAGATTTAAATGAAGTAGGTCCAACTCAAACAGAATTTAGTAGTTCAGTGGTTTTATATGGAAGAGTAAATAATCCTAATATAAATAATAATAATAAAGGCGCTGCGCTTCCTGGTGGTCCTTTTTATTACGAAAATAGAAATTGGGCTTGGAATTGTCAATATTATGCAGGAAGATTAAAAGACGAAGCTGTAACTATTGGTCCTATTGGTCAAGGTGGTTTAGAGCTAGCTAACTCACCGTTTGATGACGCGGCTATAAAAGGAACTTTTATAAATGACTTTCCTACATCTAAGATTCCATGGGGAAGTACTGCTGGCGCTGTGCAAAGTTTTTATAACGTAGAACAAAACCCTTTATGTGCTGTTGTAAAGATAGGAGCTGAAGATGCGCAACCTAATTTAACACAACCAACCGGACCACAGTTAAATACTTTAGGAGCAAGTGTTACTGCAAATAATACTTTTCCAGTTCCGTCTTCACCTCCACGAATTGGTTGTATGTATCCTTTTTTAAGTGTGTCAGAAACGGAACCTGTAGAGAGTTTATTAGAAATATTTTATGAAACTTCTACTTCTGGAAACTTTGTAGATTTAAATGGAACAGTATTGTCTGATTACGGAGGCGTAACCAATACATCTGTTAGTGTTGCTGATTTTGGCGAAAATTTAACTAGCGGAAGTACTATAATTACTTCGTTTGATTTCAAAGACTCAGCAGGTAATTCATTAATTTTAGATAGTGTTCCTGTAATAACTCAAGTATTAGATTCTAATGACAATGATGTAACAGGAATATTCAACATAAGCGAGTCTGTTCCTACAATTTATGATAAATTTGATATTAAAACAAATGGTTTATTTTGGTATGGGTTTCCTTCTGGAACTAAATCTAATCAATGGTTTGTAACTTTTCAAACAAGTTATCAAGCTGGAGCTTTTATAGATATACTATCAAACGCTATAACTATTGATTTAGATAATATAGCGCCAATTATAGGAGGATTTACCCCTGCGCAAACTAGCGATTTAACAGAACTTGGCGTTGAACAAGCTTGTAGTAAACCAGGTGGTACAGCAGGTTATGACACTACAATGACAGGTGTGTTTGGTCAATTTACTAACGCTAAAAACGGTTCACTAGATATAGTCAATGAAACTCAAGACCTTTGTTATACTTTAAGTGTTACATCAGAACCTGTTGGTTCTACAGCTATATGGGCAATAAGTCAAGATGGTACTTTAAGTTTAACAAGTGGAACTTTAGTTAACGGAAGTTATATTTTTGAATGTACAGTTACTGACGCGGCTTCTTCTTGCGTTTTAGATGCCGGTAGCTTATCAACAACATGTGAGTATGAATTAGTATTTGGAACACCTCCAACTAATCAAGCTATATGTTTTGGCCCTACGTCTGCTATTAGTTCACTAGATACTTCTTGTCCTTCATCATTCAGTGGAACTGGTTTACCTTTAGAAGCGTTTTTTGGAGCTAGTAGATTTGTTAACTCTGGTATTGCTGGAACAGCTGGAGCAAATATTGGTAGTGACACGACTACAATAATGAGTACTATAGATACATCGATAGGAGTTTTAGGGCCTAAGTATGGTTTTACATCTAACTACGGTCTAAACTTAGCTTACTATAATGTTTTACAAGAAGGTAATCCTAGTTTTACAAGTTCACCTCCAGCTTTTGATTGTATTACAATACCCCCAACAGTACCTCCAGATCCTAATTTTACAACAGGAGCTTTAACTCAAGGTATAATGGCTATTCAAACTATACTAACTAAGTCAGTAACAACAGGAACTCAGCATACGTATAAAACCAATTTTACAATTGTATACCGACCAACAAGCGCTGACGCGTGGGCGCTAGCCACTTGCTTAGCTGGTTCACCTTCTCAACCAGCGGGTGGAGTTGTAGGTAATTTTAATTTATTACAAGTTTTAGGATCTGGAGCAACAACAGCTAGTATTACATATTTTTTCCAAAACGCTGGAGAATATGCAATTAGAAATAACGGGATTCACGGTGTTGGTTGTAACAACTGTAATAGTTGTGCTAGTTTTACTGTAAACTATTATGACGCTCAACAAGCGCAACCAGTTAATGGATGCACAGACTGCCTTGGACCACTGTAATAAAAATATAAAATAAGTAATAATAATATATGGCGACTACACTAGAAATATCGTACTTTAATTCCTTTTGGCTAAAGAGACTGAAAAACGCTACTCAATACCAAGAAAGAAGACCAGACGGTAGTCTTGAAATAGTAACGGCACCTCTCTCGCTAGGAGGAGGGACAACAGATGGAACACCTAATGTAAGTACGGGAGCTGGATATATTAACTCAAATGTAAACGAAGACTGGTTCGTAGAAGAAGCTAGAATAGAAGGCGGTTTTAATAACGCTTCTGTTGACTTTGGAAATAAGGCTTACATAGTAGAAGAAGAATCTAGACAAGAACGTAGAAAAAACGCTATAATATATTCAGGCGTATACAATTCTAAAAATGGTATTAACAATAGTAATCAATTCCCTATTGGTGAAGACATTACAAGAGCAGTTGATCCTGCTTCTGGAAGCATACAAAAGTTATTTGCAGAGAATACAAATTTAGTAATATTTCAAGAGCGTAAAGTTAATAGAGCACCTATAGATAAAGACGTTGTGTTTACTCAAGAAGGTCAACCTTTAACTACTAACAGTAATTTAGTTATAGGAACGCCAAGTCCTTTTGAAGGTAATTTTGGAATCTCTGAAGACCCAACCTCATTTGCTACATATGGTTATTTTAAGTATTTTACAGATAGAGACCGTGGAGTTGTTATGCAGCTAGGGCCTAATGGTCTTAATGAAATATCTAATTTTGGTATGATAGATTATTTTAGAGATTCGTTTAATTCTTTAAATTCTGCATCTGATTCAAGTATCGTAGGAGGTTATGATGTTTATCAAAAAAACTACGTTGTAACTTTTCCAGGACTTATTAAAACATTACATTACGATGCAGCTGTTAAAGGTTGGGTTAGTTTCCAAACATATATACCAGACTTATCTACAAGCTTACAAGGCGAATATTATACTTTTGCTGGTGGTGGTATATGGAAACATTATAGTAACGCTAAATATAATACTTTTTATAATGCATATCAAAACTCAAGCGTTACTTTTGTTTTTAATCCCAAACCAAAAATGCTTACAAAAACTTTTAAAACTATAGAATACACCGGTAGTAATGGTTGGCAGGTTGATTTTTCAACTGTTGATTACACTGGTACAGATACAAACCCACAAGGTCCAGGTCTTGGTGAAACTGATCTTGAACAAAAAGGTAATAAAATATTTAGTTACGACGAAGGTTATTACGTTAACAATGGCATAGAATACAGGGCAGGTTTTGATAGAAAACAAAACAAATATTACGCGCCTATAAAAGCAAACAACGAGCAATTAGCAGGTCAAGTAATTTTAGGTGGTGGAGTTTATCCATTTGAATACAGTAATAATAGCGGTATAAAAGGTATGTATTTAACGGTTACTTTTTCTACAGATGGAGCAACATTTAGAGACGACTCTAAACAATTGTTTTCTGTAAGTAGTAATTACAATAATAGATAAATATAATAATATGAAATTAAATTCAAGAGGACTAACTGAAAATGACTGGAAGTTGTTAGAAAGTTGGTGGAAAGACTGGGGTTGGCCCGTATTAAATAAAGATATATTACCTGACAATGGAACAGGTGGTATTATGATTGAAAATGAAGGTAAGCCAATTGCCGCCGGTTTTTTATACTGGAGTAATTCAGGTTTATGTTGGTTAGACTGGGTAATATCTGATCACAAAGGAAACAAAAGAGCTAGACCTTTAGCAGTAAAACTATTGATAGAAACAGCAGAAGAACTAGTAAAGGCAGCAGGTAAAAAATGCCTAATGTCAATAAGCAGAAGTAATAGCTTATTAAAAATACATAAAAAACTAGGGTGGACAATTGATGAAACTCCATCCCATGAAATGATAAAAAGAATAATTTAAAAAAAAATAATAATATGGCAGCAGTAGCAGCAGTAGCATCAGTAGCGGTCGGAGTAGGAAAAGCAGTAGGAGGAGCAGTAAAAGCCGGTAAAGCGCATAAAGAAATGCGAAGAGCTCGCGCAAGAAAACAAGTAGCAAAAGCTGGAATGTTAAACGCTATGGCGAATAGAGCAGAAATAACTAATCCTTACGCAGGGGTAACTGATCTATCTGGACTAGCCAGCGATTTATCAAGCCAAATATCTAACCCATATAATCAACTAAGTGTTTCTACAGCAGCAGCAGAAATGCAAATTGAAGAAGCCGATATATCCTTAGCTAACACTCTTGATACTTTAGAACAAACAGGAGCAAGCGCTGGTGGTGCCACGGCTTTAGCTATGGCAGCTTTAAAATCTAAAAAAGGAGTAGCGGCAGATATTAGTAAACAAGAAGCGGACAACGCTAAACTAAGAGCTCAAGGCGAGGCACAAATGATGCGAGAGAAAGTAGCAGCAACTACTAGATATCAAGACGTATTGATAACACAAGGCACAAGAGTTGAAGACTCTGAGATAGCTGGAGAAATATTTCAGTTTACAGCTCAAGAAAATAGAAGTAACGCAGACGTACAAATGTACTCACAGCAGTACCAAGGTTTTGCAAACCAACAATCACAATCTTCTCTTGCATCAGCAGCAGGAACAGGTGCAATGATAGCTGGAATAGGTGAGATAGCTGGTGGTTTATTAAGCTCTGATTAGAATTAAAGAAAAACAAACACAAAATGAACGAAATAATTAAAGCTCATAATAGTAAAATTAATAGACTTGTTAACGTGTCTCAAGTAAGACGCGCTAATGAGTTAGACTTTTTTACAGATGCTAGTATAAAATATCGTAAATATTTAAACAGTCCTTTAGCTTTAAATAAAAACGAAGACAAAAATCTTTCAGACATTATAGTAAAAACTTTCTTAGAACAAGCTCAAGATCAAGAAATGGGAGTTCTAGTAAGACAAACTAGATTAGCTACTGATGTCAAGAACATGAGTCAGGAGCAAATAAAAGAAGACAGAGAATATATATCAACATTTTTCTCAAGATTAACTTCGATACAAGAAATAGGAGGATATTTAATAGTTGCCGTAGAACCTGTTAAACCAGATAATTTACCTGCTTTTATATCTAGCTATAATCAGATTAATATAAACGGGACAAACGAAAGAACTAAAGATAGAAACATGTTTATGGTCGCTGCTTGGGCTGATTTATTTAATTATTTTGATGATGTAAAGGTCGAAAAAAACTTTACGTTTAGACAAACAAACAATGGAGAAATAGCGGTTTTAAATCAAAGAATAAAAATAAAAATAACTGGTGAAACTTTTAGTAAATATTTGCACAAAAAACCTTATATTATAGATGATTTTTTAGCAAATAAAAACATAAGTTTTGATGAAAACATGGAAGGTTATTACACTATATATGGAGAGGTTGATTCTACTCAAATTCCTAATGGGGATTTATTAGATCTTTATTTATCAGAAGTTCCAGCTAGCATGGATCTAGGTTCTACTTTTGACAACGCTGGTATAACTATAAACGCAACTATTCAACCTCAATATTTTTTAGGTGGTACTATTCCGCAAGGAGATAGAAATGATCCAGGACAAGACACAGCTATTCAAATACCTATGTTTAGTATAGAAGGTAATAAAGTAAAAAAGTCCATGATTAAACCTGTAAACACAACAGCTATAAACATGACACCTGCTTACAAAGCTGAGATTAATAACTATGTAGCTAGTTTATTTGCTATAGCTAGTGGTAATATATCTGTATTATCTGGCTACAGTAACAAAAGACTAGGTATTGATTTACCTTTAGGTATAAACGAAGTAGCTACTAAAGAACTAGAATCAATGTATGAGTCTTTATCTCCAGAACGTAAAGCTAGTTTTGTAGGTAATAGATATCAATTTAATACTATATCTAAAAACTCTAGTCAAAAGATTAGTTTAGTAGATGCTCAAAAAGCTTTTATAACGCAATTGATTATGGACTCTAATTTAGATATTAAAATAATACAAGAAGATGTTCCAGGTGGGCCAAGCTTTGTTAAAGAAACTTTAACAGATCAAACAAAACAAGGTCAAGATTTAATAAAAGCATTAAACGAAAATCGAATGCCATTGCCAGATTTTTATAAAAATCAATTAGGCATAACTGAATGGCAAGCTGGTTTACCTTTATTTTATCAAAAATTACCAGAAGAATCAAACGAATTACCAGCAGAACTTGACGAACAAACAGCAGCTTTAGTTGCTCAATATTCTTAATATAATTATATGGAAGAAGAAGAAGAAATCACTATTGAGGATCTTTTGAAACCCTCACCCAACCAAGTTGTTGAGGGAGAAGAAAAAGAAGAAGAAGAAAAAGAGAATCAGTATGATTTAACCCCAATAACTATAGAAAGTTTAATGGCTGCTAGGGATAAAGACTTGCCTGTCGTCAATAGTATAGAGCCAATGCCAACTGTTGTTAGAGATAACCCAGGTTTGCGTCAGTCCCGTTTAGGGGTAAAACTTGATGATGAAGGTTATCCTATGCAGCCTTTATTGAGCCAAGCCATAAACTATAACCTAGACGAAGAATTCATATTAGGACAAACTCAAAATCCTGAGGAAACTAAATTTTATATAGAAACTCAAGAAGTAACTAATGAGTTTGAAAAAATAATTAATAACCCAGTTTTAAAAGATTATTCTACAATATTACCTATACAGGCAGACGCGTTAAATCTTGATTTTGAAGATGTTCAAAAGATAGACGTTGAAGCAACAATGAATGAGTTGTCAATGGCTAAAATAAACTTACCAGCTATCGTTGCATATGACATTACAGCAAAATCACTGATAGATGGACCTAACCCATTAATTGACGGTCCTATACCAATGTTTAATTATTCAGAAAACCCAAAAGAAGATACTACTAGGTTTTATACACCTACTTCAGAAGTTAAAGATTATATAAGAAACTCTATACTTACAGAGACTGGAAGAGACTTTAAAGATACTATGACATGGGAAGACTTTGTAGCAAAAGCTAGCAAGGTAACAGATGAAATAATGAAGAAAGACCCTCTTATTAAAGAAATTTTTGGAAAAGCAAACATGGTTTTAAAAAACGAAGGCCAAGCTAAATACATCGAGATGTTAAACACTGCTCGAGAAGAAAATGGTTTAGACACTCCAGAAGAAATAGAAGCTTTACAAAGTCAATATAGTGATTGGGAAAAGAAAAGATGGGATGAATTAATACAAAGTACAACTTTTGACAATAGAGCACAAAAATATCAGTTTGCTACAAAAAATGTATTAGAAGAATTATACAAACCTTTTGGAAGATCTAAAGATGAAAGTTTAGCTGAAATTGATAGAAAACTTAAGTCAGGAGAAATAAGCGAAACTTTGTGGGGATTAAGAGATATAGGAATAGGCACGTGGAGAGGATTACCTAACAAATGGAATATTCTTGATATTACCGCTAAAAAATCTACTCTTAATGAGTTCCAAAGTAATATTAATTTTTACGAAAGTAACAAAGAAAAATTAGAAAAATTAGGAATGCTTGATTTAACTAATAAAGAGTTTGAAGAAAAACTTAGATTAGCTGGGTTTCCTCAATTTAAACGTAAAAAGAAAAAAATCAATCCGGCCCTCGGGTACGCCCGGTTATCCACTGAACAAGCTGCTAAACTGATAAAGGATTTAAAAAAGTATGACGATGATTACCCTACAACTTTAGAATACGAAAATAGTCTTAAACACTTAACTCAAGAAGAAAAAGAATTAATGCTTGAGACATATACCCAGTTTACTGATATGCAATCTAGCATGTCTGGCTTTAACGCTTTGGATGCTAGTCAAGGCAAGAATACTTTACGAAACGGTATGAATAGAATTATACCTAGACAAGAAATGATACTTAAAAGCACTATCGAACCTACTATAGAAATATTAAAAAATACAAACTTTCAAAGTTTATTAAATGAAACAGATCCTGATGAGGACGGTATTGTAGATACTGTTGGTCAAATACTTAGTCAAAGTAACATGATGTTGACTTTTGGTGGAGAACTTACAGCTATGGTTGGGTCTAAAATGAAAAATCCTCTTGGAGTTGTATTGTATGGATCAGGAAAATTAGCATCTCTTATAGGTACAGCAGATATAGCAGCGCAAGAATTTGGTTCTGGAATATGGGGAACTTTTGACGCAAACATTAGAAAAAGAAAAGGAGAAAACTACCAACCTACTTTAGATGATTACCTAGCTGAGTTAGAAGACCCAGATTCTGTAAGCATTATACAAAATATTATTAGTACTGGAGGTATTGTTGCTTTAGAAAGACTTGGTTTAGGTAAAATGTTAGGAGCTACTAAAATGACTAGCAAAAATTTAGCATCACTGTTAAGAGGAGAATATAAAACTTGGCTTAAAACTTTACCTGCTCTTGTTTATCAAAGAGAACTTGCTGGGGGAATTGAATTTGTAACAGAAGGATCACAAGATTATATTAGTAGTGCTAATATTAAATTTGGTTCCGGAGATAGCTTAGGACAATCTATATCCGAGGCAGAGTTTGGTATGTTAGCCGCTAAAAAAGGTCGACAGATAGGTAGATTTTTACCTGTTGTAGGTCAAATAACTAAACAAACAGCTATAGAATTAAATGCTGCTGCTTTAAAATTATCAACAAATTTTGATTTAGGTAAATATAGTCAAACATTTAAATCAACTGAATTGTTTTTTAATCAATCTATAGAAAAAATACAAAAAGATGTAGATTCTAATAAAATATCACAAGAGGACGGTCAGTTAGCGATTAGAAATATATCAAATATAAGAAATGCTGGTATGAAAATACCTACTAACATAGACGGTAGATCTAAACCCAGACTAATGAGACTATTGTTAGAGCAACAAGCTTTACAAAATAAAATTAAAGAAATAGACAATAAAGACTTAAGCGCTAATGACATTTTACAGTTAGCTACAGTATCTAGTCAAATTCAAGGTATAGTTAAAAAAGCTGACTCAAGAGAAAATTACATTAAACAAGTTGGAAATGTTGTTAATATTATAAATAATAACGAAAACGCTAAAGTAAAAATAATACGTAGCAAAGATAATAAAGGTGTTGAAAATCAAATAGACAAATTAAACAGTGAAGGCTGGAAAATAGCAGCGTCAAAAGGTTTAACAACCAATTATGGTACTATATTTCAAAAAGGTGATCAACAAGTTATACTACTTAACGATAAAGAAATATTAGCTGATGGCGCTATAAACACAGCTGCTCATGAATTTTTACATGCTGTATTATGGAATACGGTAAAAAATAGTAAAGGAACTGCGTTAGCTTTAGGAAATGATTTGGTTAAATATTTAAAAGACGTAAATCCTGAGTTAATGAAAAACTCTGTTTTAGTCGATAGATTACAGCTATACAAAGATGATGCTACTGTAACTAACGAGCAGCAAGCCGAAGAAGTTTTAACTTTATTTTCAGAAGCAGCGTTAGACGGTGCTATAGAATTAAACGAAGGAGCATTAGATCAGATACAAGGTTTTTTTACAAGAATATTTAACTCTTTAATAGGTCGTGAAGCAAACCTTACTTTTAATAGTGGTAAAGACGTGTTTAAGTTTATAAAAGGTTATAATGAAAGCATAAAGAAAGGTAAATTTACTACTGCTCAAAATAAACTACTTGAAGGTAGAGCAGAAGGTGATTTAATTAAAAGAGAATACAAAACTAAAGATATAAAAGATCGTGACACCGCCTCTAAAAGCAGCCAAAGTTTTGATAAAACAAATGAATTGTTTTCTGATCCAGACTTTGAAGCTACCAATAGGTTTGATCAAAAGAATGCTGTAAAAGCTGCAGGCGGAGTTATAGAAGCAGCAACTCAAAGATTATGGAGACAAGGCAGTCTGTTAACAAGAGATCAATTTAAAAAAGCTTTAGAAAACGAATACGTACAGGCATTAGTAGAATATGATTCCAATAGAGATACTGGAACTGGAGCTGGTTCTTCAATTTCAAGTAAGTTTAATTTAAGAGCCGGTGGAGTTGCTAAAGCTAATTTAGGAAAAGGCGAATCTTTAAGTTTAGATTCTGAGCAAGCTAAACAAGTAGCAGATAAAACAGAGCAAAGAGAGTTTGACGAAGTAGAAAGTAAAGAGAACACACAAAGAAAAAAAGTATACTCTTCCAACACAAATCAAGTTGGTAATTTAGACACAGCAGAAACTAAAGCTATTATAAAAGAAGAAGTTTCTAAAGATATATTGCTGTCTGCTAATAAAGGTAACAACGCTGCAGATACAGCTAGAGTTATAGCTAACGAAGCTAAGCAAAATTACTTTAAAAAACTTAGAAAAGATATAGGAACTTTTTCTAGTCAAAAATATAAAGATTTTGTAAACTCATTAGATAAAAACTTTATTAAGTCTTTACCAGTTTCAATTATAAAAAGAAGATTTGGCAAGTTGTTTGGAATAAAACAAACAGGGATTGCTAAGACTAAACAAACAAGCAAAACAGGTAAGCCTAGCTATTTTAATAAACCAGTTTTTAGCGTACCTAAAGTAACAAACGAAGGCTTACAACAGTTTAAAGATTATTTCTTGGGAGGAGAAAAAAGACAACAGTCTTTATACAATATACTAGCTACTGATTTTGCTTTAGAATCTATACAAGAGCTAATGTCGGACAAAACTTTCATGGACAAGCTACAAACTTCTTTAGGTGATCAAGGTATTACAGCTAATGAGTTTATGCAAAATATTGAAAACAAGTTAGACGCAAGAACAGTAGAAGATACTTCGTTAGATGTGGTTAAAGCTAGTAAGAAATATAAAACATCTGCAACAATTGTTGATCTTACTATTGAAAATTATATGTCAGATAAGGGTTTTACAACGTTCGCAACAAAAGGTCATTATTTTGGACACGATAAATTCACTGATGATCAGATAAAAGCAAGAAACGAAAGCGTGCTATTGACTATACCTGAGCTTGGTTTAGATTTTTATGAGTTTACTAATTCTAAAAATGGAAAAACAAGAAGTTCAGATTCTTTCGGCGCAAGCAGCGGAAGAACTATATTTAATTTCAATGCTGGTAACAAGATTGATCAATTAAAAGATTTGCTTAATGCTGCTTTAACTGGTGAGTTTATTAAAGCTAATCCAGAATATGTAAAAAAATATACTAAAACCATTGGCAATGATGTATTTTTAGATAAAGCTAAACTTAAAAAAGGCTCTGCATTAAGCACTAAAGATATTACTGTATTAAAAAAAGCAGAATCAGAACAAGGTCAATACGCGAAATTAAGTCCAGAAAAAAGAATAAAATTATTAAGAGATAAAAAATTTAGAGACTTCCAAGCAGACAAAAGTAAAATATTAAAAAAGATACTTAACGTTATAAGTAAAAACGTAAGAACAGACGGAAAAATAATACCAGCTAGAATGGAGTTCTGGGCTTCTTGGATAAATAGTCAAGTTAACAATTCAAAACATGTGATGAGAGTTTTAGCTCCTATTGAATTCTTTTCTTTGTCTAAAATGCCTAAAAGTACATTTGTTGAAGGTTATAAATTAAATAAAAATGATGAAGTAGTCTCTGGCAATCCTTTAAACTATGTTGCAGAACATTTAATGCCTGCTAATAACGCAGCTAAAATAGCAGTTGATCTTATATATAATAACACTGTCAATAAAGACTTTAGTTTAATAAAAGATAATTACGTTCAAGGTCAGTTATTAAAAACAGATGACGTTATAGTTGGAAAAGCTGGTTATACTTCTCAGTTTCCTAGTGAGTTTTGGCAAATGGACAAGCCAAACGTTTGGGTTAGATATTTATTAGGTAATCCTAACATAAACTTAAACCAATATGTTACTTATAAAGATGGAAAAGTAATGACTATAGCTGAAAGCTTAGGTTTGCCTTTAGATAAATCATTAAGAAATCCTGATAGTATTAACTTTCAAAATAAATTACTTACAGAAATTTTAGGTGTATATAAAGAAAATAATACTTTTGTATTAAAAGAACCTAAAAGCATTAAAAATGCTAAAGCAGAATTAAAAGATTCTCAAATAGTAAATCAAAAATCATCTAAGAAAGTTAATGTAAATCAAAAAACTTTATTTAACTTAATAACTCCTAATAGTACAACAGAAGCTTCTATTGAAGCTATGGGTAATGCAGACAAAACAGTAGATCTTGGAAATAAAGCGAGTAAGAAAATAAAAGGTATAAGTGTATTTGATTTTGATGATACGTTAGCTTTCAGTAAAAGCATGGTTATAGTTAACCTATCTAATGGAACTACTCAAAAAATAACACCAGCTGAATTTGCAAGCGAAGCAGAGTTATTAGAAGAAAATGGAGCAGAGTTTGATTTTAGTGAATTTAATAAAGTTGTTGATGGCAAAAAAGGACCATTAGCAGATCTTGCTTTAAAACGTCAAGATAAGTTTGGTAGTGGAGATATATTTGTATTAACGGCTAGACCTCAAGCATCGGCTTTAAGTATTAAAAAGTTCTTAGATGGCATAGGATTAAACTTACCTTTAGAAAATATAACTGGTTTAGAAAATGGTAGTCCTGACGCTAAAGCACTATGGGTGTTAGATAAAACAGCTAAAGGATATAATGATTTTTATTTTGCTGATGATGCACTAGCTAATGTGCAAGCTGTTAAAAATATTCTTGATCAAGTAGATGTTAAATCTGAAGTACAGCAAGCTAAAGCTAGTAAGAAAAGAAATTTAAATAAAGAATTTAATGGAATAATAGAACAACAAAGTGGAAAAGAATGGTTCAAAAATTATTCTGATTCTAGAGCTAAAGTAGAAGGTAAAGCTAAAAATAAATTTGAATTCTTTATTCCACCTTCAGCAGAAGATTTTACAGGTTTATTATATAAGATATTACCAAAAGGTGAAAAAGGTAATTTAGCTAAACAATGGATTCAGGACAATTTATTAGATCCATTTAATAAAGCTGAGCAATTAGTTATAAAAGCTAAAATAGCAGTTGCTAATGATTTTCAAGAATTAAGAAAAAATATTAAAAATGTTCCTAAAAATCTTTCTAAGCAATCAGGCTATAGCAAGTTTACTTTTTCTCAAGCTTTAAGAGTTCATATATGGACAATGCAAGGTATGGAAATACCTGGATTATCAACAAGAGATAAAAACGCTTTAAATAAATTAATAGAACAAGATCCTGCATTAAAAGTTTTTGCTGAAAAAATAGCATTTATACAAAAAGGAAAACAATACCCTGGTCCTAACACTAATTGGGTTTCTGGATCTATTACATCAGATATTATAAATGGAATACAAAAAGTATACAGAAAAGAAGCTTTACAAGAATGGCAAGATAATGTAGATATTATATTTTCTAAAGACAACATGAATAAATTAGAAGCTATATACGGTTCTAATTTTACTATAGCTTTAAATAACATGTTATCTAGAATGAAAAGCGGAAGCAACAGACCTGTTGGTGGCAATGCTCAAGTAGAAAACGTAATGGATTGGTTAAACAATTCAGTTGGTGCTATAATGTTTTTAAACGTTAAATCAGGATTACTACAGCTTATATCTTCAGTTAACTTTATGAACTGGAGTGATAATAATCCATTAGCTGCTGGAAAAGCTTTTGCTAATCAAAAACAATATTGGAAAGATGTAATGTATTTATTGAACTCTGATTATTTAGTACAAAGACGTAACGGGTTAAAAATAAATGTAGCTGAATCTGAAATTGCAGAAGCATCTAAAAAAGGTGGACTTAAAGGCGTTATTGCTTACATGCTTAATAAAGGTTTTATATTTACTAGAATAGCAGATAGTTTAGCTATTTCAACTGGTGGTTCAACTTTTTACAGAAATAGGGTAAATAGCTTACTTAAGCAGGTGAACATAGATACAGGCAAGCTTTATACTAAAGCAGAAGCAGAGGCTATAGCATTCAATGATTTCTATCAAGTATCAGAAGAAAGCCAACAGTCAAGTAGAACAGATAGAATATCAATGCAACAAGCAAGTGGTCTTGGTAGGTTAGTGTTAAACTTTGCTAATACACCTATGCAGTACGCTAGAATAATTAAAAAGTCTACAGCAGATTTATTAGCAGGAAGAGGTGATTGGAAAACTAATTTATCTAAAATATTTTATTATGGAATAGC
>TARA_R110000787_G_scaffold52178_1_pt1 | contig 20160 bp, 18 predicted proteins | sample TARA_R110000787 | Tara Oceans TARA_R110000787 (sample SAMEA4397920) | marine metagenome | biome: Polar Biome; feature: [DCM] deep chlorophyll maximum layer (ENVO:01000326); material: water (ENVO:00002006), including particulate matter (ENVO:01000060) such as... | depth 35 m | reverse complement strand
CCCTCAAGGGCGCCGACGTGGAGGTCATATTGGTCGATCGGACCAACCATCATCTGTTCCAGCCGCTTCTCTACCAGGTAGCGACCGCGGCGCTTTCTCCGGCCGATATCGCCACCGCCAGCCGCATGCTGCTACGCGGTCAACGTAACGCGACCGTGCTGATGGCCGAGGTGGCGGACGTCGATCCTGACCGCCGGCTCGTTCGTTTCGCGGACGGACGAACCCTCCCCTATGACTATCTCGTCATTGCAACCGGTGCCGGTTACAGCTTTTTCGGGCATGACGAATGGGCACGACATGCCCGCGTGTTGAAGTCGATCGACGACGCGCTCACGATCCGCGCGCGGTTACTCGCCGCTTTCGAGCGCGCTGAACAGGTAAACGACAGGGATGCAGCACGGCGCCTCCTGACGTTCGTGGTCGTCGGCGGCGGTCCGACCGGGGTCGAGCTTGCCGGAACGATCGCCGAACTGGCGCGCACGACACTCGCCCGCGATTTTAGGCATATCGATCCGCGCTCCGCGCGCATCATCCTGTGCGAGGCGGGACCGCGGGTGCTCGGCGCATTCCCTGAAAAGCTCTCAGCCTATGCGGGAAAGGCGCTCGCCGCGCTCGGCGTTGACGTAAGGATCGGCAAACCCGTTGAGAAGATCGATGGTGAAGGGATTGTGGTCGGCGGTGAACAAATCCGCGCCGAAACCGTCCTCTGGTGCGCGGGCATGCAGGCGCGGCCCGCCGCTCGCTGGCTGGGTGCCGAGGCCACGCAAAATGGCGCGGTGAAGGTCGACGCCGCCTGCTCGGTTCCCGGGCGGCCAGAGATATTCGTGATCGGGGACTCGGCCAGTTTCAACAACGGCCTCAAACGTCCCCTGCCGGGCCTCGCGCCGGTTGCCAAGCAGCAGGGCCGCTATGTCGGCCGTCGGATCAAGGCCCGCATTAAAGGACGCGCGGAGGATCGGCCATTCCGTTACCATGATTATGGGACCATGGCGGTGATCGGCCGCTCGCGGGCGGTCGCGCATCTCGGGCGCATGCAACTCACCGGCTTTGTCGCCTGGTCGCTGGTCCATCTGATGTTGCTTGTCGATTTCCGGAGCCGGCTCATGGTCTATGCCAACTGGTCATGGGCCTGGTTCACCTACGGCCGCGGGGCCCGCCTCCTGACGGGCGACACCGCGCCGCCAGAAAGGGAAGCGCCACAATCGAAGCAGGATTCCCCCGCCGCAGGCGAACCTGAGATTGCCAAACCATTATCGGCCGCTAAAAAGACGTGATGACGAGTTTTTCCATGCAACGGTTTCAAACACACGATGGCCTTACTTTGGTCGGCGACGTGGGCGGCCCGTCGAATGCCCCGGCGGTTGTTCTGCTCCACGGAGGTGGCCAGACCCGTCATTCGTGGGCGGGAGCGATGCGACGCCTGGTCGAGCGCGGATATTTCGTCGTTAATTATGATGCCCGTGGTCATGGCGATAGCGACTGGTCTTCTGATGGGGATTATTCGCTTGCCTCTTTAGGATCTGATCTGCGCACAGTCCTCTCGGCCATCGCCGGGCCGGTTGCGCTCGTCGGCGCCTCCATGGGAGGAATGACGAGCTTCCATGCGATCGGCAGTGCCGATCATCCCATTGCCGATGCCCTGGTGATGGTTGACATTGCTCTCCGCCCGGCCTCTGCCGGTGTGCAGAAAATCCAGCGGTTCATGTCCGGGCATAATGGTGGGTTCGCGACCCTCGCCGAGGCCGCGGATGCGGTCGCCGCCTATAATCCCGATCGTCCCCGTCCTTCCGATCCTTCCGGCCTGCTGAGGAATTTGCGGCTGCGAGAGGATGGCCGCCTGTACTGGCACTGGGATCCTCGCCTGATGGACCAGCGCCCGATGCCCGAACCACCGACTTCCACAAGCGAACTGGAGCAGGTAAGTGATCGCGTGACCGTGCCTACGCTGCTGGTCAGGGGCGGCCAAAGCGATATCGTGGACGATGAAAGTGTCGCGGAAATGCGGAGACTGGTCCCGCAGACCGAAGTTTTCGAAGTCCCGGGAGCCGGGCACATGGTGGCGGGCGATCGAAATGACGCATTCAATGAAGGTGTCCTCGCATTCCTGGACCGTCATCACCCGGTCGGAGGAACAGCCTGGAAATCTAGATAGGGGTTGGTTCCCGTGTGAACGAATCCTTCGGCGCGGCGCCGGGCAATGCCATGGCCCGGATGAAGACGTCCCAGCGTCCGGCAAAATAGTCAGCGGGGTTCAGGCCGTCGAAGATATCGCCCCGGTAGCTGCGCATGCGCTGGGCGCTGCCGTTGATCAGATCGACCAGCACAGACAGTATCGGCGCCGAAGCGCCGGGACGAAGCTGCCCTAGGGCCTGCGCTTCGCGGATCAGGCTTATTCTTCCAGCCAGGCGTTCAACTCAGCCAGATCGCGGAAGCTGGGCATCGGTTGCCACAACCGGCGCCGAGCGTCCTGGACGTTCTTCTCGACCTGACCCTTCCCCCAGCCAGAAGCCGGATTGCAGAAATCGGTCTCGAACAGATAGTGGCTGGCCATGGCGGCAAACCTCGCGTTGACCTGCCGCGCCTTCCCGGTCCCGATCTTGTCGACAGCGGTCCTCATGTTGTCGAAGATCCCACGTTGAGGCACGCCGCCCAGCACTCGGAATGACCGGACTTCCTGTTCTCACTTTCAATGCTGTCTATGCCGTTGGTTCGGCTCCCGCTTTGGGAATTGCATTACGAGAAAGAATGATAATCGTACAGCGTATTTATGAATGCCCATCTTATCATTTTACAAAAATTCTACACCTGCCTGGCTCATCCAAGTAAAGATTTCCGCATTTTGACATTGGCGTCGACATTTAATCAATTGGTGGCTTGTCTACGAAGTTTCCCCAAGCGGACAGTAAGCGCCGACGCATATCAAGGAATGTCGTCCGGCGATACGCGCGCTGCACCTTGTCGGGGATGGTGTGCGCAAGCGCGGCTTCGGCGACCGTGTCAGGGATCGAAGGCATCGTCTCTGCGGCCCAGTCCGTAAAGCTGGAACGAAAGCCATGCGGAACAAAAGACAGGCGCATATCGCGCATAATCTTGCTGATCGTCATATCGGAGATCATGTCGCCCTTTGTGTTCGGGAAGATGACGCCATCGTCGTCGCTGCTGCGGAGAAGCGCTGCACGCTCGAGGATGGCGAGAGCGCCTTCATTCAGCGTCACCGTATGGGCGACGCGCGACTTCATCAGTTCCGCGGGCCGGTTCCAGAGCTTCTCCTTCAGGTCGATGTGGCTCCAGCGCGCTGATCGCACCTCGCCACTACGCGCGGCAGTATAAACCAGAAAGAGAAGCGCGAGGCGCCCGATCGTCTCCGGCTTGTCACGGACTCTGGCGATGAAAGCGGGAACTTCCTTGTAGGGCATTGACGGAAAGTTGCCTGCCGCCGGTTGCTTGGCGAGGAGCAGTGAGACAGCGCGCACCGGCGCCTCTCCTGCCCGCCAGCCTTCTCCGTGCGCGAAGTTGAGGACCATGCCGATACGCACGCGCACCTTGCGCGCCATATCGGGTTTGCTGTGCCAGATGGGCGCAACCGCGTCACGGATTTGGGGCGCATCGATCCGGTCTACAGAGAGATGGCCAATCGTCGGGAAGACGTGGGTCTCGAGCGAGGCCAGGAACATCTTCTCGTGCTTCTCGGTCCAGCCTTTCTTCATCTCGGCATGGCAGGCCTTGGCCGCTTCCTTGAAGCTCGGGATGCGCCGCCGGGCCGAGTCTCTGACCGCCACTGGATCGAGTCCCTTCTTGGCCGCCTTGCGCAACTCGGTCGCTTTTTCGCGCGCTTCGGCCAGGCTAAGGTCACGAAATGAACCGAGCCCGACATCACGCCTGCGACCGTCGACCTGCACGCGCAGCAGCCAGGAGCGCGAGCCGGACTTTTGGACCATCAGATACAGATCGTCCCCGTCGGCGTGCCGACCGGGCTTGGCGTTTTTTGCTGAGACGGCGGTTAGATTCCCCATCAGCCTTAAAACCTCACTCGCAGAGCGTTCCGCTTCCCTCACTTCTTCCCTCATTTCGACTTTTGGGAAGCGACCCATCAGCCATTTTTCTCTACCCTCATTCTTTCCCTCATCGTGCGCCGATTGAAAGTGAATGTCAACGGTCGAGGGCGGTCAGTGGCGAACGCAACATACTTGAAAACATTGACTTTCCGGTCACCAGCGAAGGCCGGCGAAAGGCAATTCGATTTTGGCTCGGGCCTCCAAAATCCTGTCTGGCGACGTCTGCCAACAGTTGAAAAATCCCTGATTTCCGGTAGTTTATGGGCATTCTCTGATTGTCAGTGGATGCCCTTGTTTGCCTGCAATTGCGGACGATTGGGGCCTAATTTGGGGGCCTCAAAAGGCCCCAGCAGAATCGAGGCCCCCAATGGTGCTAACCGATACCGCTATCCGCAATGCCAAGCCCGCAGATAAGCCTTACAAGGTTACTGACTCCCAAGGTTTGTATCTGCTCGTCAATCCAAGAGGCAGCAAGCTGTGGCGAATCAAATACCGGATCGACGGCGTAGAACGGAAACTGTCGCTCGGGGCGTATCCCGAGATTACCTTGGCCGAGGCGCGCGCTGCCAGGGATGCCGCCCGTAGGCAGCTGGCTCATGCGATCGATCCCAACGTAGCCAAACGACAAGCCCGCATTGAGGCGAGCATTCGGGCCAGCAACAGCTTCGCTAGCGTGGCCGAGGAATTGATAGAGAAGAAAGCGCGTGAGGGGTTGGCTGAGCCAACGCTGGAGAAGATGCGCTGGTTTGTGAAACTGATGGGGGCAGACTTCGGAAAGCGGCCTGTCACCGATATCACGCCTCAGGAACTTCTTCATGAACTGCAGAAGCATGAACGACGTGGCCGCTTGGAAACCGCCAATCTGCTGCGCGCCTTTGCCAGCCGCGTTTTCCGCTTTGCAGTCGCAACGGCGCGTGCCGAACGTGATCCGGCGCAACTCCTGATCGGCGCATTGACCACACCGCGAGTCAAGCACTTCGCCGCCATCATCGATCCAAACGAGTTCGGCGCTCTCCTGCGCGCTATCGAGGATTATCAGGGCGATCCCGCCGTCATGTACGCCCTTAAACTCACACCTCATGTCTTCCAGCGCCCGGGCGAACTGCGGCAAATGGAATGGGCTGAGGTTAATTTCGACAAAGCTGTCTGGACGATCCCGGTAACAAAGATGAAAATGCGCCAGCCCCATTCGGTGCCTCTGTCTCGGCAGGCTCTCGCGATACTGCAAGCCATGCGATCCTTATCCGGCTCCGGGCGCTATGTGTTCCCTTCGATCCGCACCCGAGCAAGACCGATCAGCGAAAACACCATCAACGCGGCATTGCGGCGCATGGGCTATTCCAAAGAGCAAATGACGGCCCACGGCTTCCGTACGTCCGCATCATCGCTGTTGAACGAATCCGGCAAATGGAACCCGGATGCCATCGAGCGCGCACTGGCACATATGGTGGCCGGGTCCGTACGTCGCATATATAACCAGTCCGCCTATTGGGCCGAACGTGTTGAAATGGCGCAGTGGTGGAGCGACTATATGGATGAACTGCGAGAGGGCGGAAACAGATGACGGGCCCGCCCTGCCCTACTCTACCGCGGGCATTTTTTCAGCAAGAGCCGTGTAGCGCTGGCGTATCAAGCCATATCTCGGGATTGTGCCAGCCGCTTGATGGACTCAGTGGTCAGCAAAGTTCGCCTACCGATTTTGATCGCATCAAGTTTGCCAGATTTGAGTAAGGCATAAACCGATGACCGACCGATGCCGAGCGCCTTAGCGGTGTCGTTAATAGAGATTGCTAGCACTTCCATGTGCATCTCCTTGCTTATCGATTACCAAGGTAAGCGTGCGTTCCGGCTCACACGCTGAACCATTGATGCTGGCCATTAGCTAAGTTTACGCCTGCGGCCGAATGTCAGAATGCTGAGATTGTCACGATCTTATAAAGCCTTCGCGGTGTTTGACACATGCCGATAGGGATAACCGGCTCAGTCGACATGCTGTATTTTGTCGCTGCCTGTCGTCATTTACGCCGTGCGGCGAGCCCTGCCCGCGCCTTGGCAAAGCCGCGGTCACTCGCGAGGAAGGCAGAAAGCATATGCGGGACCAAATCGGCGATCGCCTGATCATCGCCATAGGTCTCATGATAGATGGTGGCATAATCCGCCAACGCCAAATGAAGGTCTGGCGGGACGCTGATAGCTAGTTTGACCGGCGTTCTGTCGGGCAGACGACCAAGTTTTATATCCGTCATATCGTGCTCCTATTCTGTCCACGGTGCCAAAATGAGATCGCGATGCACTATGAGTCGGACCGGGGCACCGGGCCGAATGGTGATGGTCGGTTGGATCTGAAGATTGCGGGATGTGATCTGGTCTCCGGCGCGGGACACATTCTGCTGCGTGGATTGACGGATCGCTTGGACAAGATCGCTTTCACCGGAGAAGGTGACGTTCGCCCCGACGCCGAGCAATGTCGATATCGCGACGCCCTTGAGCAGCGCCCAGGTGTGGAAATCGACCTTGTCGGCAAGCCCGGCATATCCCGATGGATCGGTTGCTGGCACGTTGTCGAGCTTGATCGAGCTGCCGTCCGGCAAGATGATGCGCTGCCATACGACCAGCGCGCGCTGCTGGCCGAAGGCAACGACGCTGTCGTAACTGCCGATCAGCCGTGCGCCCTGCGGAATGAGAAGGACGTTGCCCGTTGCGCTGTCGAAGACGCGTTCAGTGACTTGAGCGGTGACGAGGCCGGGGAGGTCGGACCTGAGTCCCGTAATGAGGCTCGCCGCGATAACGCTGCCAGCGGACAGCATGTCCGACGACGCCGGTGGGCTCAACCGATGCTCGTTGACATCGCCGCCAGTGTCGCGGGCTGCAACAAAGTCAGCCTTGCGCTGCTGGGCGTTGGGATCGCGATCAGGATCGATGGCGATGCGCGACGCATCGCTCGCTACGGCCGGGGGAGATAACGGCGTTGCGGCGGCACCGCGGGTCGGATCGGTGCGGTTGCCGGATTGCACCAGCAATTCCGACTCGCGTGCCGCTTTCAGCTCCGCCGCGCGACGATTGCGCTCGGTCGCGGCGGCCTGGTCCGCACGACCGGCTGAGGCGCTCGCCGATTCCACGCCCATCGCACGCTGATGATTGAGGATGGGTCGGCCGAGATCGCCCGGCAAGGGCGGTCCGAGTTTGGGCACGTCGCCATAGCTGCCCGGCAAGCGGCTCAGCGTATCGGTCGGCGCTTTCGCCGCGACCGTCTGGTCGTCGGCTTGTCCAGCGAGGTGCAATGCCGACGGCCGCAGCGCGACCCACGCTGTCGCGATCAGGGTGACCGAACCAAGCGCCGCGATTACCACGACGGCGCCCCGCTTGAAGCGGATCGCCCGCGCCGGCTGCGCGCGAAGCGCCAGTGTCTCCGGGTCCACCTTGCCCGGTGTGGCGGGGGCCTCGGGTGCCGGTGGCGCTGCCGCCTCGACGGTCATGACCCCCTCCGCTTGGACGGGCCGTCCGCCACTCGGCTAATGCGGACGATCTGCTGGTGCTTCGTGCCGAGACGAAGCTCGGCGACGTCGAAGATACGATCGACGACATAGAAGCGGCCCTTCACGCGATAGTTGACGAGTTGGGCCTCGCCTTTCCCGTCCACCAGGAAAATCGGCGGCGCCTCGCCTACGGCCAGCGTTGCCGGAAATTCGATGAATGTCTGGCGTCCGTCGTCAAAAGCACGAAACGGCCGCCAGCCTGGTCGATCGCCCGATACGGCATAATTGAAATGAAGCTGCTCGACCTCGATCCCGGCCGCCACGGGAGCCGTCGCCTCGGCCGCTGCGGCGGCGCGCTTCAGTGCGATCAATGCATCCTGGGGATAGGTCCAGGAAAGTGCGGCCATCGCCGTCGTCATCCCGCTGGTCAGCGCGATATGATAGCTGCGCCGGTCGGTTGTGATGACCAGGTTGGTGGACAGCCCGGCACTGAATGGCTTCACCAGTATATGGGTCCGCTTCTCCGTGCCCGACCCGCTGGTGGTATCGCCGATCACCCAGCGCACCGTGTCTCCACTTGCCACGGCGACCAACGTCTCGCCCTGTTGCAGCGCGATGTCGGTCACCCTCTCCGGTGCGGTGATGACTCGATAGATGGCGCCGTCGGTGAAAGGATAGACCTGGACGGCGTTGATGAACCCCTGCGCGGTCGGCTCGATCGTCGCCGCGCGGTTGGCGATGGCGACCGGCGCGACTTCGCGCGACGCGTTGCGGATCGGCGGACTCGCCCCTGCGCTGCCGGCGAGAAGGATGAGACAAGGCGCCAGCGCGGTTGCTGCGATAGCTCGGGTCATGGCTGGGTCTCCGTATTGACGGTAGGTTGAGCGGCAAGGTTCGGGTCGAGCGGCGAGCCGAGCGGCACATTGCTGGGCGGTTGCGCGGTGCGCGCGGGAGCAGTCGACGCCGCGGGCTCGAGTTCGCGGCTCCAGTCGATCGCGTCGATGTAGATGCCGAGCGGGTTCCTGCGGAGCGTGTCGGCCGATATCGGCGGCTTAGTCAGGATCGTCAGGATGCCGGTCCAGTGCGAGGAACCCGCCTCACTCCCACGCTCATAGGCCGTCTCGGTCCATTTCAATTGAAACGACCGTTCGGATGCGCGGACGACACTGGTTACCTGGACTGACACAGTGCGCTCGCCGATTCTGGCGAAGGGGTCCGCAGCACGAGCATAGTCGCCAAGGAACTGACTCCCCCGCGTCGTGGTGAAGTCATAGGCCGAGAGCCAATCGCGGCGCATCAGCACCGGGTCGAGCGAGACCCCACGGACATTCTCGATGAACTTCGCCAGATGCCAGGCGATCTGGGGATCGGTGGGGCGATAGCCCGCCTCGGCCTCGGTCACCGCCCTGGCATCGCCCAGTCGATCGACCTCGACGACATAGGGCGTGACCCTGCTCTGCAGCGATTGCCAGATGAGCGCACCTGACATGGCGGTCGACAACGACAGCGTGCCGAACGCCATAAGGCGCCAGTTGCGGGCCTGGACACGGGCCGACCCGATGCGGTCGTCCCAGATCTGGCCGGCGCGTTGATAGGGGGTCTCCGGCTCGGGCGTCTGCGCGTAGCGCTGGACGGCGCGCTTAAAGAACATGAGGTATGAAGATCATGGCTCAATCTTCCCTTTCCTTGATGTCTGGAGTGGCGGATGCGCCGCCACGATCGCCTTCCTTCAATGTCTGGAGCGCGGCGTGGCGGTGATGACGGGAGTCTTGTTGTCGGCGCAGCGAACGCGCCCAAGAGGGAGCGCCGTCGGCGGGGGCGTCCGCAGCCTGCCCGCCCGATCCAGCTCCACCGTTGAGTGCGGACCAGGCGGCGTCACGACCGCGCTCGGCGGCCTGGCCCAACCCCTGCGCCGCCGATGCTTTCTGGCGGGCGGCGTTGCCTGCTGCCTGCGCCATGCCGCTGATGCCGGCGCCGACGCTTGAAGATCCAGCCGCGGTCTGGCCGAGCTGGTAGGAGGCCGCAGCCGCTGAACCCATCGTCGTGCCGGCTCGGATCGCACCGAGCGCGGCCCCGCCGACCGCACGGGTCGCGCCAATCGCGGCACCGCCGCCCAGGGCGACGATACCGGCTGCGCCGACCGTCGTGCCGACTGCTGCACCCGCGCCGAGCTGCGGAGCACCGGCGACAAGGCCCGAGGCGATGCCGGGACCGAAGATGCCGAGGCCGAACAGCGTGAGCGACGCCAGCACGAGGCTCATGGCCTGGCCGATGTCGGGTTCCTGGCCCTGCAGGGCAGCGGTGAACTCATTGAAGAAATTCGAGCCGATACCGACGATGACGGCGAGCACCATCACCTTGATGCCGGAACTGACCACGTTGCCCAGCACGCGCTCGGCGAGGAAGCTGGTCCGGTTCCAGAGCGCGAAGGGCACCAGCACGAAGCCGGCGAGCGCGGTCAGCTTGAACTCGACGATGCACACGAACATCTGCACGGCGAGTATGAAGAAGGCGATGATCACGATCGCCCAGGCAAACAGCAGCACGATGATGGTCAGGAAATTGTCGAAGAAGCTGGTGAAACCCATCAGTTTCGACACCTGTTCGAGGAGCGGCCAGGCTGCCGAGAAACCTGTGCCAGCAAGGCGGCCGGGTTTCAGGAGATCGTCCGCCGAGAGCGTGCCGCCGCCCGCGGTCAGGCCCGCCGCCGCAAAGGAGTTGAAGATGATGTCGGCCAGGGTCGAGAAGCGGTTCAGGATGAAGGCGAACGCGCCGACATAGAGGACCTTGCGCAGGAAACGGCCGATTACGTCCTGCTCGCCGCCCATCGCCCAGAATAGCCCAGCAAGCGTGATGTCGATGCCGATCAGGGTCGTGGTCAGGAAGGCGACGTCGCCGCCCAGCAGCCCGAACCCGCTGTCGATGTAGCGGATGAAGGTCTGCAAAAACCGGTCGATGACGTTCAGGTCGTTCATGAGGAAATCCTGGAAATGAAGCCGCGGGGTCCGATCTGGGAGCGGGACCGAACCCAGCGGCGGCAGCGGCGAAGAGGCGAATTCGCCGCTGCCTACGCGCCGACTCGGGCCTATTGAGGGGTGTAGGCCGAGCCGGAACCGAGAAACTTGGTGGTCATGGCGCGGGCGTCGATCTCGGCCTGCGCGCGGCGCGCCTGCTCGACCGCCTGCGCCCGATATTGCGCCGCCATCAGGCTTTGGATCTGGAACTGTTGCTTGGCGGTCAGTGCGAGCAGCTGGTTGGTCGCCTGTTGCGCTTGCAAAGCGCCCTCGGCGCCCTGGCTCCGCGATACGATGCCATTGAGGGTCTGCGCGTCAGCCTGGACGTTCTCGACGACCTGCGCCTGCACGCCCATCGTCTGTTTGTAGGCCGCCATCTCGGTGTCGAGCCGCGTCCGCGCGGCTACAACCTGGCCGTTCATGGTCATCGCCTGGTTGAAGCTCTGCGGAAATAATGCACGGAATTCCTGGTCGAGACCGGCGACGCGGAACTGGATGCCTTGCGCCTGTCCCATCAACTGGCCGATCTGCTGAAGCGTCTGGGTGATCGCCTGGAGCTCGGGGAAGCCAATCGTGGTGAGATTCTTCGCCTGATTGATCAGGCTTTGCGCCTGGTTCTGAAGCGAGCGGATCTGGTTGTTGACCTGCTGGAGGGTTCGGGCGGCGGTAAGCAGATTCTGGCTGTAATTGCTCGGATCGAACACGGTGAGCTGCGCATGGGCGGGCGCGCTCGGCACGATGAGCTCGACGAGCGAACCGATGGTGCCAGCCCCGAGCGCGGTCGCGATCAGATATTTGCGGGTTGGGATACGCATGATATTTTACTCCTTGGCTTGGGGGACGGGAAAGTCGGCGAGGAGGCTGGCGGCCCAATCGAGCCCGCTTCCTTCAAGGAAGCGGGCCGCGAAATCCTCGGGGCCGTGCTCGGCCAGCAGAACGTCGATGCGCGCCTGGGTCGCGGGATCGGAGGCGCCGCACAGCGCCAGCGCAATCGGGCCGAGGCCGAGTTCGAACAGGCGGTTGCCCCGTGCGGATTGCAGATAATAATGCCGCTTGGGCGTGGCGCGGCTGACCAGTTCGATCTGCCGGTCGTTTAGGCCGAACCGCTCATAGGCGGCTCGCGACTGCGGTTCGATCGCCCGGTCGTTGGGCAGCAATATGCGCTGCGGGCAGCTTTCGATGATGGCCGGCGCGATGCTGCTGTCGGCGATGTCGGCCAGGCTCTGGGTCGCGAACAGCACCGCGACATTCTTCTTGCGCAGCGTCTTCAGCCATTCGCGGATGCGGGCGGCGAAGAGCGGATGGTCGAGGAAGATCCAAGCCTCGTCCAGCACCAGCAGCGTTGGCCGGCCGTCAAACCGCTCCTCAAGGCGGTGGAAGAGATAGGTCAGTACCGGGGCGACGACGCCAGCCTGTCCCATCAGCGACTCGGTCTCGAAGCACTGGACGTCGGCGAGCGCGAGATTTTGCTCGGCGGCGTCGAGGAGTCGGCCATAAGGGCCGTCGAGTGTATAGGCGGTGAGCGCGGTGCGCAGCGCATTGGACTGGAGCAGCATGGCGAGCCCGGTCAGGGTGCGCTCCTCCGGGGGTGCCGACGCGAGACTGGCCAGTGCCGACCAGACGGCATCCTTCACTTCGGGGGTGACGACGACTTTCTCGTGCGCCAGCAGGGCCGCGATCCATTCGGCCGCCCAGCTCCGCTCGACGGCATCGTCGATCCGGCGCAGCGGCTGGAACGCCAGGGTTTCGCCGCTGTCTGCGCCGAGGCCGAGGGTATGATGGGCGCCGCCCATCGCCAGCACCGCCGCGCGCGCCGAACAGCCCTTGTCGAAGATATAGAGTTGGGAGCCGGGATAGCGCCGGAACTGCAGCGCTATGAGCGCGAGCAGCACCGACTTGCCCGCGCCGGTTGGGCCGACAACGAGCATGTGGCCGACATCGCCGACATGGGTCGAGAGGCGGAACGGGGTCGATCCGCTGGTCTGCGCGTACAGCAGCGGCGGGCCGCCGAGGTGGCGGTTTTCCGTTGGTCCGGCCCAGACCGACGACAGCGGCATGAGATGGGCGAGGTTGAGGGTATGGACCAGCGGCTGGCGTACATTGGCATAGGCTTGGCCGGGCAGTGACGACAGCCACGCTTCCACCGCGTTGACGCCCTCGCGCTTCGCCGTGAAGCCGAGGCCATTGACGATCCGCTCGACCGCGCGGACCTTGTCCTCGGCGCGGGTGCGGTCGACGTCCGACACCGTGATTGTCGTCGTCAGATAGCCGAAGGCGACGTGATCGCCGCCAAGCGCCTGCAGCGCGAGATCGGCATCGACGACCTTGTTGTCGGCGTCGGTGTCTAGGAGCTGGACCGGCTGGTTGTACATCACCTCGCGCAGCAGCGCGGTGATCGACTTACGCTTGTTGAACCATTGGCGCCTGATCTTGGTCACCGCCTTGGTCGCATCGGTCTTGTCGAGCGCTATGAAACGCGTGACCCAGCGGTAGCCGAAATCCGATAAGTTGAGCGCGTCGAGGATGCCGGGCCGGCTGAGGTTCGGGAATCCCAACACCGTCAGGGTTCGCAGATGGCGGTCTCCAAGCTTGGGCTCCAACCCGCCGACCAGCGGCGTATCGGCGAGCAGCGCATCAAGATAGATCGGTGTCTCCGGCACGGCGACCGGATGGCGGCGGCTGGAAACGGTGCCGTGGAGATAGGTCAGCGTCTCGGCGTCGCTTAAGGGCCGCACCTCCGGCATGAAGCCCGACAGGAGGTCGAACACACGATCGGTCTCGGCGATAAAACCGGCGAGGCTGGCGTGCCAGTCCCGGCCCTTCGCGTCGTCAAGCCGCTCGACCAGCGTTCGTCCTGCCGCATCGCTGCTGTCCGCGGGTGGCAACCAGACCAGCGTGCCGTGAAAGACACTCTCGAAATGCTGGCCCTCGGCTTCGAGCCCAGCACGCCGCTCCTGCTCGACCAGCCAGGACGCTGCGTCGGGAAAGGCACTCTTGGGATAGCCGAGCGCCTCACGCCGTTCGGCCTCGAAGAACAAGGCCCAACCCGAGCCAAGCCGTTTGAGGACGTTGTTCGCCCGGGCGCAGGCCGACACCAGTTCCGCTTCCGTCGCGCTTTCGAGATCAGGACCGCGAAAGGCGAAGGACCGCATGAAGCTGCCGTCCTTGTTGAGGATGATGCCGGGTGCGACCAGCGCGGCCCAAGGCAGATGGTCGGCCAGCCGGTCGGCGCGCGACCGGTATTCCGCTAGGTTCAGCATGCCAGATATCCTTTCTGGCGCAGATGGCGGAGCAGCACCGGCACGAAGTCCGGGTCGCGACGGGCCGCTACACCCAAGATGCTGTGGCCGATCGCCCAGATCGCGATCCCGATCAGCCATTGCTGCAAGCCGAGCCCAACCGCGGCGGCGATCGTGCCGTTGACGATCGCGATGCCCCGAGGGGCGCCACCAAGCAGGATGGCTTGCCCCAGGCTGGCGTGGATAGGCGCCTCGAATCCAGCAACATGACCGTTGTCGATGTGGCTCATGCGACGAGCGCTCCCCCGCCGAAGCTGAAGAAGGACAGGAAAAAGCTCGACGCCGCGAACGCAATCGACAGGCCGAAGACGATCTGGATGAGCTTGCGGAAGCCGCCGGACGTCTCGCCGAATGCGAGAGCGAGCCCCGTGGAAATGATGATCAGAACCGCGACGATCTTTGCGACTGGTCCCTGGACCGACTCCAGTACCTGCTGGAGTGGTTCTTCCCACGGCATACCCGCGCCGCTGGCATAGACGCGGCTGGTCATGGTGATAGACAGGCCGAGCACCAGCCCGGTGAGGAAGAAGCGGTCGCGGTTGGAAATACGAACGATAGTCATGTCAGTCTCCTTCAAAGTCGTGGTTGGGGTCTGGGAAGAGATCGACGACGGCATAGCCGCCATCGGGGTCGAGGCCCGCGACGCAGGCGATCGTCTCGATCCGCCGCGCGGTGCCGCGGCCGGCGATGAAGACGATGATGTTGATCGCCTCGGCGACCAGGTGGCGCGGCACGATGACCACGGATTCCTGGATGAGCTGCTCGATCCGGTAGAGCGCGGAAGCGGCGCTGTTCGCATGGACGGTCGCGATTCCGCCAGGATGGCCGGTGTTCCAGGCCTTGAGCATGTCCAATGCTTCGCCGCCTCGGACCTCGCCGACAATGATGCGATCGGGTCGAAGGCGCAGCGTCGAGCGCACGAGATCGCCCATGGTGACGGCGGTGTTCTTGTCAGATGAGCTTGGCCGGGTCCTGAGCGCCACGGTGTCACGCGCCGGCGATTGCAGCTCGCGGGTATCCTCGATCAGGATCACCCGTTCGTCGAGATGCGCCATTTCGGCGAGCAGCGCGTTGGCAAGCGTCGTCTTGCCCGAGCTGGTCCCACCCGCGACGAGGATGTTGCGGCGATCGACGACGGCGACCGATAGCAGGCGCGCGGCCTCCGCCGACATGATGCCGTCGGTCACATAGTCCTTCAGCGTGTAGATGCAGGCCGCAGGTTTTCGGATCGAAAAGCACGGGGCGGTCGAAACGGGCGGCAGGATTCCCTCGAACCGCTCCCCGGCGCCAGAACCAAGTGGCGGCAGTTCAGCCGACACGATGGGCTTGTCGCCATGGACCTCGGATCGGACGTGGGATGCGACCAGCCGGATGATCCGCTCGACTTGGGGCGCATCAAGCTTCACGTCCGTGTCGACACGCCCTTCGCCGAGAATATCGACTCGCAGCGCGCCGTCGGGATTGACCATGATCTCGATGACGCGCGGGTCGCTGAGCGCAGCGGCAATTGCCGGCCCCATCGCGGTGCGCAGCATGGCACGGCGACGTTCCATCGAAACGCTGTCGGCGGGAGGCGGCATCATGATGCGGCTCCGTCGGCCTCGGGGGGGATAAGCGTCCGCTTGCCACCGGCCAGATGGCGACCAACCTGCGAGACGAACGCCTCGAACCGGTCGCGACCGATTGCGCGGGCCGCGGTATCGGCTTCGGGCAGCGGTGCTGTCACCATCAACTGATAGCGAACGAACAGCGCCAGGCTTTCGAGCAGCACATCAATGTCGCGCCGCGCGCCGGCGAGTTCGCGCGTCAAACGGTCGAGGCGAACCTTGAGGAGGTCGTCGACTTCCTTGGTCCCCCGGCGCGCCAGCCAGTCTTTCAGCGCATCGTTGACTAGGTGGCTCTTGTTGCCGCGCGGACCGGCGGCGAGCGCCTCCAGCGCGTCGCTGAGTTCGCGGTCGATATAGAGGTTCTGGCGGATCTTCATCGCGGCCTCAGAAATCCGGTATGAGGTCGCGCTTAGCGCCCTCGTTGATGGCATGGCCCCGGACGACGGCGTTTTGCCCTTGCGCCTGGTCCATGGCGCGCTTGTCGGCGGCGACATCATCGTCGTCGGGCACGATCTGGGGATCGCGCGTTTCAGCGGGGTCGGTTGCCTTGGAGGCCTGTTCGGGAAGGCCGGGATGGCGCTGCTGCTGCATGCCGCCATCGTCCTCGCCACCCGCGACATCCTCGGCTTGGTGCAGTCGGTCGTCGGTGCCGCGCACCTGGTTGGACCAGTCGTCGCCGCGCGACTTTGGCCGATCGGCATATTGTCCCGATGCCAGCACCGGCGCCGGTGCCACGCGCGCAGCGAAATTGCGATCGCGAAAATAGCGCAATTTGCGCGCCCGGATCGGCGCGAGACCGGACACGAGCACGAGCTCTTCGTCGGGCGAAAGCTGCATCACCTCGCCCGGCGTCAGGAGCTGGCGGGCGGTCTCTTGGCGGCTGACCATGACATGTGCGAGCCAGGGGGCGAGCCGGTGCCCGGCATAGTTGCGCATGGCGCGCTGCTCGGTCGCGGTGCCGAGCGCATCGGAAATGCGCTTGGCGGTGCGCTCGTCATTGGTCGCGAAAGCGACACGTACATGGCAGTTGTCTAGGATGGCGTTGTGCTCGCCATACGCCTTCTCGATCTGGTTGAGGCTCTGCGCGATCAGGAAGGCGCGAATGCCGTAGCCGGCCATGAAGGCAAGGCTGGTCTCGAAGAAATCGAGACGCCCCAGCGCCGGAAACTCGTCGAGCATCATCAGGAGTTGGTGCCGGCGCGATGATGTACCGGGCTGGTCCAGTCGCTCGGTGAGACGGCGGCCGATCTGGTTGAGCACAAGGCGGATCAGCGGCTTGGTACGGCTGATGTCCGACGGCGGAATGACGAGATAGAGTGACAGCGGTTGGTCGGCCTCGATCAGGTCGACGATCCGCCAGTCGCATCGCGAGGTGACCTCGGCGACTGTTGGATCACGATAGAGGCCAAGGAAGGACATGGCGGTCGACAGCACGCCGGAGCGTTCGTTCTCGCTCTTGTTGAGCAGTTCGCGCGCGGCGGAGGCGACGACCGGATGGACCTTGGGGTTCTTGTCGTCGCCGAGATGATTGGTGGTCATCATTCGGCGCAGTGTGGCAACGAAGCCGCGCTGTGGATCGGACAGGAAGGTCGCGACGCGAGCGAGTGTCTTTTCCTCTTCGGCGTAGAGCACATGCAGGATCGCGCCGACCAGCAGCGAATGGCTGGTCTTTTCCCAGTGATTGCGGCGTTCGAGCGCGCCTTCGGGATCGACCAGGATGTCGGCGATGTTCTGGACATCGCGCACCTCGTCGATGCCGCGCCGGACTTCGAGCAGCGGATTGTAATGCGCCGACGCGGCGTCGGTCGGGTTGAACAGCAGGCAGTGTGAGAAGCGCGCGCGCCAGCCGGCGGTCAGCGTCCAGTTCTCGCCTTTGATATCGTGGACGACGGTGGATCCGGTCCAGGACAGCAAGGTCGGAACGACGAGGCCCACGCCTTTGCCCGAGCGGGTCGGCGCGAACGCCATGATGTGTTCGGGGCCATCATGGCGAAGATAGCGTCCACCAAGCGTGCCGAGCATGACGCCGGCGTCGCGATGCAGACCGGCGCGTTCGATCTCGCGGGGGCTTGCCCAGCGGGCCGAACCATAGGTGGTGACATTGCTCGACTGGCGCGCGCGCCACAGCGAACCGAAGATCGCTGCCGCGCAGCCGATAAAGCCGCTGGCGCCCGCCAGCATGCCCGCCTTGTCGAAGACGATTGGGGCATAGGCGTCATAGTGATACCACCAGCCGAACAGCGCCCAAGGATGGTAGATCGGCATGGTGCCGAGCCGGAACCACGGTAGTCCCAGTTCGGGCTGGTAGGCCAGCATCGCCGCCGCCCACTGCGTCGCCGCCCAGACTCCCGCGATGACGATCGCGAAGACGACAAGGATCTGGCCGATGAGCAATTTGGTGGGTGTCACGTCGAGGCTCCCGCCCGCCGGACAGGACCGGCTCGGGCGGATTCAGACTCGGTGACGGACGCCAAAAACGGAACGGCGCTGATGGGCGCAGATGGGCTCGCCCCGGCCTGTTCCGGTCAAATGCCGGAACCGGAAGCTATCGGCGGTTAGAGGCCAGCTTCTGTCCGGAGCGTTTCGACGCGTTCGCGCGAAACGGTCTCGACCATTTCGCGGAGGGCACGGGCAGACTGTAACAAGGCGTCAAGGTCTTCATTGCCGATCTCGTAGCTCGCCGAATAACGGGCCTCGACATAGGCACGCTTCAGCAGTTCGAAGCGGCGGCGATCAATCCGTGTCGCCCGCGGCCACGCCTGAATCAGCCGTGGCTCGCTGTCCTCGGCGAGTGACCGCAGGAATTTGATGTTGTGTGAGCGAGGGAAATACAGGGTTCGGACAAGCAGGAAGCAGATATAGGCCCGCTCCGTTGCCTGATGCAGCGAGAACACGGCCTCCTTGCGCCATCCGAGATCATCAGCACCTTTCAGCGCCTGCTCTTGTGCCGTCGTCAACGCCCTATCGGTGCTCGGTAGCCATTCAATGAGGTACTTGCCCGCCATCTCACACGCATCAGCGGGCGTCAGCGGTCGCGGCGTGGCAAGTGCGCTCCCGGGCAATTCGTAGAGAACGATCCCGTCGCGCGCGATATCGACCCAGAAATATTCACCCCGGCTCAGCGCTTGGTTCACCTCCTGCAGCGTGTGGACGATGATGTTCACCGGCCGGGCGATCGCGGTATCGCGTAGGATCTTGTCCTCGGCGACGTACCAATAGTCTGCAATATCGGTAAGATCGGGATGACTGACGATAATCAGCAGGTCGTAATCGGACTGATAGCCATTCTCAGGTTCATCGACCCAATCGTCCCGCGCGTAGCTGCCGAACAGGATGACCTTGAGGATGCGGCCGTTCTTCTTCCAGGGCTGGTTTGCGCGCGCCGTCGCCTCAGCAAACTCGGCCATCAGCAATTGCTTCACCCGATCCAGTTCGCCTTGCTGGATTGAGGGCAGATGATCGATATCAGAGCGCACCACCTGGATTCTCTTTAAAAACCGAACTCATAGCAACCATCAATTTTTGGAAATCAAAGATTTATCGTCGCAATGTGCAAAGAAGTTTGCCGTATGGTCACTTGCGCTGCGTAGGCCAATAAATAGGTGGGACGCCACCCGGCAATGAGCAGTTCACACAAACTATATTGACTGCCAATGGGACCTTCGTGACGGTCGGCTTCGGAGTGATAATTTTAGGATAGCTGACGTTCCCGGCTTCCGGCACCGGTGTCGGCTTGCGCTGACAAAGCGGTCGTCGAAGCTCTTCTTGGCGCGCCCTGAAACCTGTCTGCCGTTCATCCCGGCGGAATGTTGTGGACTTCAATCATTCCCTTTGAGGCACGCTCTAGAGATGCTGAGGTATAGCCACGCAACAAGTGAAACGGCGACCCACGTCGTCAGCTCGCGACGACGTATGCCGGTGTTCAACCTAGCTCGGTATTACCCCGCCGAACCGGTGGCAAATCGAGTCGCCTCTCTTTCCTTCATCTGACCACGCTGTTAGATCAAAACGGTTGTCGGGGGAGCAGGATGGTCTGGGCGGAACAAAAATTTGAGTCGGCTACAAAACAAGCACTTGATGCGTTTCAAGGAGACGGTTCGAGTACTTGGTCGAGATACGAAGTCACGCGCGACGACATCGTGCGCAACATCTTGCCGCATATCGCCACGCAAGAACCCGGGCTCAGCGACCACGGCGTCGATCACATCGCCAATGTGATCAGGAACGTCGGCCAAGTCCTGGGCATGAACGGTACCGGGAACGTCTATAATGGGGCGCCGCTCGAGACGATGTCCGCAGTGGAGCAACTTTTGCTGATCCTCGGTTGTTTGCTCCACGATATTGGCAACATCAGCGGCCGTGAACGGCATAATCAGGTCACAGGGCAGACCTGGAAAAATTCAGGCGGGGGCTCGTTCAAGCAATGGCAACCGGCGGACCGCAAGACGATCCTCGCGCTGTGCCAAGCTCACACCGGGATTGCACCCGATGGCACGAAGGACACTCTCAAGTACCTCAATGACTGCTACTTCTTGGGTGAGTCTGTGCGGCTTGCCAAGTTGGCAGCGACGCTGCGGTTCGCGGATGAGTTGGCGGAAGGGGCGCAACGGACTTCGCGCTTTCTTCTTTTCAAACAGCTTTACGGCACAACCAATATTGACTTTAGAGGTGGCCGGGTTGATTTGAACAGGGATCTGCAACGGTTAAGT
>TARA_R110000787_G_scaffold136665_3_pt1 | contig 20213 bp, 18 predicted proteins | sample TARA_R110000787 | Tara Oceans TARA_R110000787 (sample SAMEA4397920) | marine metagenome | biome: Polar Biome; feature: [DCM] deep chlorophyll maximum layer (ENVO:01000326); material: water (ENVO:00002006), including particulate matter (ENVO:01000060) such as... | depth 35 m | reverse complement strand
GGCCGGTCCGTTCGATCAGCGCCGCCACGCGCGCGGCGGTCTCGTCCGACAGGGCGCGCGCCATCGCGCGCCCGTCCAGCATTTGGGCCACGCCGCTTAGGCCTTGAAGACGACGGTGCGCGCGCCGTTGCGGAACACCCGGCCCTGCAGATGATGCTGCACGGCGGTCGCCAGCACCCGCCGTTCGATATCGCGGCCCTTGCGCACCAGGTCGTCGGGCGTGTCGGCATGGTTGATGGCTTCGACATCCTGATGGATGATCGGCCCTTCATCGAGGTCCGCGGTGACATAATGGGCGGTAGCCCCGATCATCTTGACGCCGCGCGCATGCGCCTGGTGATAGGGCTTGGCGCCCTTGAAGCCGGGTAGGAAGCTGTGATGGATGTTGATGCAGCGGCCCGACAGGAAACCCGCCAGATCGTCGCTCAATATCTGCATATAGCGCGCCAGCACGATCAAGTCGGCGCCCGTCTCCTCGACGATGGCCTTGATCTGCGCTTCCTGCTGCGGCTTGGTGTCCTTGGTGATCGGCAGATGGTGGAACGGCACGTCACCAATCAGCGATATGGTCAGCGCTTCACGCGGATGGTTGCACACGATGCCGACCACATCCATGGTCAATTCACCGATACGCCAGCGATAGAGCAGGTCGCCCAGGCAATGATCGAACTTGCTGACCATGAGCAGCACCTTCTGCCGCTCGTTGCGACGGCGCAGGCTCCATTCCATCCCGCTTTCGCTTGCCAGCCCGGCAAAGGCCGCGCGCAGCGTCTCGACCGCGTCGGGCGCGATTTCGAATTCGACCCGCATGAAGAAGCGATCGGTCAGCTTGTCGTTAAACTGTTGCGCGTCGGTGATGTTGCCGCCCTGCCGGGTCAACAGGGTCGCGACATCGGCGACCAGCCCCGGTCGGTCATCGCATTGCAGGGTCAGGGTGCAGATTTCACTCACATCGCTTCTCCGGTAATCGCGCGCTCAATGGCGGGCCGTATAATCGTTGATCCAGTCGACTGTCTTGGTCAGACCGCCAAAGGGATAGAAATGCAGACGCACCTTGCCATGCTGGTCGCCAAGGCCGCTGGCAAGCGCGTCGACCAGCTTGTCGGGGCCAGCGGTGCCGATCAGTTTGGTGATCGAAATGCCATATTTGGTCAGCACCGATGCCGACGCGCCCACGCCACAACGGGCGGCAAAGCGCATCAGCGTCTTGATGCCCGCTGGCCCTGGAATGCCGATCCGCACCGGCGCGTCGATGCCGCGCTGCCGCAAATCCGACAGCCAGCCGAGCACCGGGGCCGCATCGAAACTGAACTGGGTGACGATCAGCGGGGCCATGCCGCGCTGTTCGATCTCCGCGCATTTTTCGATCAGCACCGCAAAACACTGGTCGGGCGTCATATTGGGATGCCCCTCCGGGTGCCCGCCAATGCCGATCGCCTTGATCCCGGCGCGTTCGAAGGCTCCGGTGCGAATAAGCGCCATGCTGTCTGAATAGGGACCGGCTGCTTCGGGCGGATCGCCCGCAATCACGAAGCAGCGCTGGACATCGGCTTCGCGCACGACGGCGGCCAGATAGGTTTCGAAATCATCGCCCGATTCCAGTCGCCGCGCGGAAAAATGCGGCATCGGTTCGAACCCCAACGCCCGCACCATCTTTGCCGCAGCAATGCGGGCTTCCAGCGATTCGCCCGGCAGGAAGGTAACGGCTACCGGCGTATCAGGCGCCATGGTCGGCGCGGCCTCACGCAGCGCATCGATGTCCTTCGCCGTGATCTCCAGCGAATAGCCATCGGTCATGCCCTTGGGCGGCAAATCCCAGTTCGGATGGATCGACGGCAGGGTCATCATTCTCTCCCATGATGGTGTTCGGGCTGGGCCACGCGCCTCTGCTCGATGCATTTTCCTCTAGCGCAATTGCCTACATTCGTATAGATGAAATTTTCATGAGTGCGAAATCAAACGATCAGGACGGCCCCGGCGGCCCCCTCATCATCCTTCCGGGATTGATGTGCGATTCGCGCATGTTCGCACCAACGCTTGCCGCTTTTCCTGACAGCGGGGCGATTGACGGATTCTATGCAGGTGCCGACCGGATCGAGGCGATGGCCGATTATGCCTTGGCCCGCATGCCCGATCGCTGTGCGTTGCTCGGCCATTCGATGGGCGCGCGGGTTGCGCTCGAAGTTTACCGTAAAGCCCCCGAACGGGTCGCGCGTCTGGCGCTGGTCGATACCGGCATCCACACGCCCAAGCCCGGCGAGCGTGAGGGCCGCTATGGCCTGCGCGATATGGGCCGGACGCAGGGCATGGCTGCGCTGGTTGGTCATTGGCTGCCGCCGATGGTCGGCTTTGCGGGGCTGCGCAACGAAGCGCTGATGGACGGCCTTTACGCCATGGCCGTCTCCGCTGGGTTGCCGACGTTTGAGGCGCAGATCGAAGCCTTGCTCAACCGCCCGTCGGTCGATGCGCTGCTGCCGACCATCGCCTGTCCGACCTTCGCCATGGTCGGCCGACAGGATCAATGGTCGCCGGTCGCCCAGCATGAGGCGATCGTCGCCGCCATTCCCGGCGCGCAATTGCGCGTCGTCGAAGGGGCGGGCCATATGATGCCGGCCGAAGCGCCAGAGGCGTTCAACCAGGTCTTGCGGGAATGGCTGTCATGGCCGTCTGCTTGAGCAACGATTTAAGTGTGTTTTCCGTGTCTAAGGAGAGAATGGAATGAGTGGTAAATCCCTGCAGCAATTGCTTGATGACAAGGGCGATATCGTCGAATTCCTGCGTAACCAGCAGGTCGGCCCCAACGTCTATCCGGGCGTCCCGGGCGAATATAGCAACTGGCGCGACGAACAGCGCAGCTGGGCGGAAAGCTCGGTCCTGTTCAACCAGAGCTTCCACATGGTCGACCTGCTCGTCACCGGCCCCGGCGCGTTCGACATGCTGTCCTACCTCGCCCCCAACAGCTTCAAGGGCTTCGTGCCGAACCGCGCCAAGCAGTTCGCTCCCGTCACGCCTGAAGGCTATGTGATCGGCGACGTCATCCTCTTCTATCTGGAAGAAGAAAAGTTCGAACTGGTCGGCCGCGCGCCGTCGATCGAATGGGTCGAATATTGGGCCTCGACCGGCAAGTGGGATGTCAAGGTGGAACGCGACGAGCGTACCGCCGCCCGTCCGCTCGACCAGCAGAGCTATCGCCGCAACTATCGCTTCCAGCTGCAGGGCCCCAACGCCATGCCAGTGCTGGAAAAGGCGATGGGCGAAACCCCGCCGGACCTCAAATTCTTCCACATGGCGCCGATCATGATCGCCGGCGTCGAAGTGCGCGCGCTGCGTCACGGCATGGCGGGTCAGCCCGGCTACGAGCTGTTTGGCCCCTGGAAGGATTATGACACCGTTCGCAATGCGCTGATCGAAGCGGGCAAGGACCATGGCCTGACGCTGTGCGGCGGTCGTACCTATTCGTCCAATACACTAGAATCGGGCTGGATCCCCTCGCCGCTGCCCGCCACCTACACCGGCGAAGGTTCCAAGGCGTTCCGCGAATGGCTGGGCGAAAACAGCTATGAAGGCAAATGCTCGCTCGGCGGCAGCTTCGTCTCCGACAATATCGAGGATTATTACCTCAACCCCTGGGAGCTGGGCTATGGCATCATGGTCAAGTTCGACCATGATTTCGTCGGCCGCGAAGCGCTGGAAAAGATCAAGGATCAGCCACACCGTCAGAAGGTGACGCTGGCCCTCGACAATGAGGATATCGTCCGCGTCATGAGCTCGATGCTCCAGACCGGCGAGAAGGCCAAGTTCTTGGAATTCCCGAGCGCCGTCTATTGCATGCACCCCTATGATGCGGTGCTCAAGGACGGCAAGACCATCGGTCTGTCGACCTGGATCGGCTACACCATCAACGCCGGTCGCTTCCTGGCGCTGGCGATGGTCGATGCGGAATTCGCGGCGCCCGGCACCGAAGTCACCCTGCTCTGGGGCGAACCCGATGGCGGCACGTCCAAGCCGACCGTCGAACGCCACGTCCAGACCGAAATCAAGGCGATTGTTTCCTCGGTCCCCTATTCGGAAGCCGCGCGCGACAATTACGCCGACGGCTGGCGCACCAAGAACGCCTGATCACTCTTCGTGAGCGGGAGGAACGGGGGATGCCGCAAGGCGTCCCCCGTTTTCATTTGGGGGATGGGAAAATCAGTCTGAATCAGAAAGCAAGCGAGGCTCTCACCCAAATTCTCCTGCGGAGGCTGGCGTTCATGGCATGATCGATTAGAAAAGGCAGTCGCCGCGAATTGTTGGGCATCATCGACGGTTGCCGAGAAAAGGATGAACATGCGCTATCTCTTGGCCATCGCCGCCCTGGGTGCGGGCCAGCCCTGTTTTTCCCAGACGGCAGATACGCAGCCGGCAATGGTAGCGGGTCGGCCCCTGGACCGAAGCGAAGCAGGGTGGAGCGTAACGATCGGCCTGGCACCCGTCCTTAGCCCCGCGTGGCAAGGGTCGCGAGACATGGCTTTGTCGATCTTCCCCGATCTGCGGGTCAATTATGGGGACGTGATCTTTGCTTCGATCCCCGAAGGATTGGGATGGAACGCCGTCAATACCGACGGGTGGAAGGCCGGTCCGCTGGCCAAGGTGCGCTTCGGGCGTGACGAAGAGCGCGGAGGATCGCCTTTTCTGATCACGGGCGGAAGCGACGGGCTGCGCGGCATGGGCAATGTCGCGGCTGCTGCCGAATTGGGCGGCTTCGTTGAAAAACGCATCGGCCCCTGGCGCGGGCGTTTGGAAATCCGTCGCGGCTTTGGCGGACATGAGGCTGTGATAGCGGATGGGGCGATTTCTTATCAGATGCGCAGCGGACGCACGATCATCAATGTCGGTCCTCGTGCCACCGTCGTCAGCAAACCCTATATGGATAGCTATTTCGGCATCGATGCGATCCAGTCGCAGCGATCCGGGCTTGATGTCTATTCGCCGAAGGGCGGCTTGCTGTCTTATGGTGTCGGTGGTTCGGCGCTTCGCCCGCTGAACCGACAAAGCGCCATCACCCTGTTTACCAGCCTCGATCGATTGGGAAGCGAGGCTGGTCATTCGCCGCTCGTTCGCGAGCGCGGGCGGAGATTGCAGTTCACATTGGGCGTCGGTTACGGTTTCCGTTTCAGCCTTTGACGGTACCAATTTTCTCACACCGTCGGCACGGTTCCGCCATCGATGACATGTTCGGTCCCGGTGATGGTCCCTGCGAGATCGGACGCTAGGAAGGCGATCAGGCTGGCGACCTCCTGCGGTGTCGATGGCCTTCCGATCGGAATCCCGCCGAGCGAGTCCATGATCATCTTCTTGCCCTGCGCGATGTCGCCGCCATGTTCGGCTGCGAGTCGGGCCGCCAGTTCGACGGAGGATTCCGTTTCGATCCAGCCGGGCGACACCCGCACCACCCGGACGCCGTGGGGCGACACTTGTTTGGACAGGCTCTTGCTATAGGTGGAAAGCGCTGCTTTGGCGGCGGCGTAGGCGGTGGTCGCTTCCGGCAGGGGCAATTCGCGCTGGATGGAAGTGACATGGATCACCACGCCACTGCCGCGGGACACCATGTCCGGCAGCAAAGCGCGATCCAGCCGGACCGCGGGCATGAGGTTAAGGTCCAGGGCGTTGCGCCATTCGGCGTCGCTCAAGGCTTCAAACCCGCCCGCCGGCGCAGACGAGCCGCCCAGCATGTGAACGATGATGTCCACGCCACCCAGGCGATCGCGCACCGCGCTTGCCAACGCGATGCAGCCTTCGGGCGTTGTAAGGTCGGCGGCAACGAACAGCGCGTCTGGGGTGCCCGGAGGCCGGGCGCGCGCGGCCGTGAGAACCTGCGCGCCAAGTTCACGGAACAGGCTGACCGTCGCCGCGCCCGCTCCACGGGTGCCGGACGTGATCAGCGCGCGCTTCCCCTGCAGGGTCAGAAAGGGCGTCATGCGGTGGGCTCCAATCGGTCAGATATTTGAGAGTTAGCGTGCCTGATCCGGCGATGACCCACGCTCATGGGATGATTTCGAGGGCAGCGATCTTGTCGCCGTCGAGCGTGAAAAAATAGCGCAGGTCGAGCGGGCTACCGGGGAAGTCGCCTTCGAGATGGCTGGTCACGACCGTCCGCGCGCCTTCGGTGGCGATGGCGAAAGGCTCGACCGTATAGCGGTAGGTGGTGGAGGATTGTGCCTTCCAATCCCGGATGGCGTCTTTTCCGCTATGCGTCTTGCCTTCGTCTTTCACCACGGCGTCGTCGGTGAAGCAATGCGCCACCACGTGGCCGTCCTTGTTGGCATCAGCCGCGAAATAGGCGGCGATGGGCGGGGGCAGTTTAACCGTCATATCTGGCTTCCTTTCATGCGTGTCGACCTGTCCGGAAATAGCAAAGGGGCGAATGATCCTTGCCACCGGCCGCCTTGCATCCAGGGTCTGATCATAACACCCAATTAGCGCTGGACGGGCGCAATGATAATCGGGATAGATCGGGATGTGCTGTTACGAAAAGCAGGATAATGATGCGGCATGGTCTGATCGAACTCGACGCGGTGATCGCGATCGCGCGCAGGGGCTCTTTCCGGGCGGCGGCGATTGATCTGGGTGTCTCCACGACCGCGTTGAGTAACGCCATCGGGAAGCTCGAACGGCAGCTTGGCGTGCGCTTGTTCAACCGGACCACCCGCAGCGTTTCGCTGACCGATGCCGGACGCGATTTTGTCGGCAGGGTCGGCCCGGCGCTGCAGGATATTCATGAGGCGATGGATGCCGCCCGGTCGCAGCAGGCAACGCCCTCAGGCACGTTGCGCATAAATGCCTTCGCCACAGCCGCGCGGGAGATATTCTCTCCCCTGCTTCTCCATTATCTTCGCCGCTATCCGCAGGTCCATATCGATCTCGTCACGGAAGGCCGGCTCGTCGATATCGTGGCGGATGGATTTGATGCGGGTATTCGCACGGCCGACCTGGTGCCGAGCGACATGATCGCTATCCCGCTCGGTCGGTATCGACGCTATGCCGTCGTTGCGTCGCCCGCCTATTTGGCCACGCATGGAACGCCGCTGGTCCCGCCGGACCTTCTTGCGCATCCATGTCTGCGTGTCCGTCTGCCCAACGGCAGCCTGTTTCGCTGGCAATTCGAAAAAGCGGGGCAAGCGGTGCAGATCGACGTCGATGGTCCGATGACGCTGGACGAGGCCAGTCTCGCGCGCATGGCGGTGCTGGACGATGTCGGGATCGGCTTCCTCATGGAGTCCGACATTCGCGAGGACATGAAGGCGGGCCGCCTGGTCCGTGTCCTGGAAGACTGGACGCCGCCGCTCGCGCCGCTGTGCCTCTATTATCCCAACCGACGAAATCCATCCGCCGCGTTCACGGCCTTTGTCGGCCTCGCCCGCAACTTCGCCGCTTCGGCAACTTATGTTTCATGAACATCTGTAATGCCGAGCCAGTCCAGAATTTCATCGCGATGTTCATCCAGTCGGGGCGGCATTTGGCCCTCCTGCTCGCCTGGCGTCAGGCGAAAGCCAGCACCTGGCGCGCGGATCGCGCCATCCGGCCCGCCAAGGCCATCGAACGACAATAAGGCATCCGGCCGCGCCAGGGCTGCGGCTTCGTCCACGCGGCGGACCATGCCGCAGGGGATGCCCGCCGCGCTCATGCCTGCTTCCCAATCGGCAGCGTCGCGGGTGGCGATGACCGTTTCCAACTCGGCCTTCATGGCGTCGAAATTCGCGCGCCGCGCTTCTGGCGTGGCAAATAACGGATTGCGCAACCAATCCTCGCGTCCGGTGAAGCGGGCGAGGGCTGCGAACTGGTTGGGCTGCACGACGCCCAGCGACACTTGGCGGCCATCCCGCGCGGTGAACAGCGACGCGGTGGGCAGGCCGCTATAGCCGGTATTGCCCATGCGGGTCATCGCGCGCCCCGTCACCAGGAAGGGCGTCACCGCCGACGTCATGAACGCCAGGCTGGCGTCGAACATGGATACGTCGATGAAGCTGCCGCCGTCGCCCTGCATGCGTCGGATCAGCGCAGAAAGGATGGCAAAGGCGGCGGTCTGGCCGGTCAAGGTATCCACGATCGGAAAGCCGACCCGGACAGGCGGATCACCCTCTTCGCCGCTCAACATCATCATGCCGCTGGTGGCCTGGACGATATTGTCGATCGCGGGCCAGTCCCGTTGCGGACTGTCCTGCCCATAACCCGATACCGAGCAGAAGATGATGTCCGGGTTCAATGATCGAACGGCATCATAGCCAAGCCCCAGACGATCGATCACGCCGGGCCGGAAATTTTCGAGCAGAACGTCGCAGCGCGACACTATACCTTGGGCGATCGCAAGATCGTCGGCCTGCTTCAGATCAAGGGCGATCGATTTCTTTCCCGCATTGGCGGCGATGAACGCGGGGGACATGCCCTCAAAACGCGGATCGACATTATAGGATCGGAAGCTGTCGCCCTGCGGCGGCTCGATCTTCATCACCTCCGCCCCCATGAGGCGCAAAAGATGTGAAGCATAGGGACCGGCCATCACATGGCTGAAATCGGCGATGCGGATGCCCGCGAGCGGCTTGTTCATGGTTGCTCCGGGAATTGCTTGCGGATGATGGACCAGCTGGGGTCTTGGCAAAGGGCGCAGTCCGCGCCGACGAACATCGCGGCGGCGCCGGCATCCTGCTTCAATTGCCAGTCAAGCCACCCGACCGCGACCCGGCCATAATCCCCGCCATTGACGAGCGAAAATGTGCCGCCATGGCCCGTATCCTTGTTCGCATAGAAGACGGGGACATGCGATAGCCGCGCCACATCGTCGCTACCATTGGGGTAGGCGATGTCGGATGGCCCGCCCAATATATAGGCAACGGGCGTATGCAGCTTCTTCAAATCATCCTTGGTGATCCAGACACCGCTCAGACCGCCGCCGGGCCGGTTATAGACCCCGCTGTTGAATGCGACGACCGTGTCGATACGCGGGTCGGCGCTTGCGGCCAGCGCCTGCAATCCGCCGCAGCTATGCCCCATCACTGCGATGCGCTTTCCATCGACATGATCGCGATGGATGCCCTGCGTCGCCCAGTCGATCGCCGCCAGCATCTGGCTCACCTGCGTTTCGTCGGCCTTGGCCGGTGGCGGCCCCGCTGGCGGAGGCGCACCATCGTCGTTCGGCAAGGCCGTCAGCGGCGACCGTTCTTCGCGTGGGGCGCCATTGGCGATCACCATATAACCGTGACTGGCGATTTCGCGCAGGAAATGGCTGGCCGACAGGCCATTGTCGCGGCAGCCGCCATTACCCCACAAGACCAACGGCAATCGTTCGCGCGGCCATGTGGCGGGACGGTACAGCGTATAGCCGGGCGCGTCGGCAAAGCCTTCCGCCACGGCAGGCCATCGCCCCGTTCCTGCAGGATCGCCGATCCGGCGCGCGACCTTGTCCTGCGTCGGTTGCGCCGTTGCGGTGCCGACGATCATCGTCGCCATGGCCGCGATTACGATCAAAGGCGTCATATCTTTCCTCCGCACTGTATATCGTCGCGCCCGCGCACTGCCGCGCGCGCTGTTCGGAAGGCCCGCATCCCGTCGATGCCGAACCGCGACAGGCTGCGAGCATTGCCTTCGGAATCGCGCAGATACAATGCGTCGAAGCGCGCCTGTTCCTGCGCGGACATGCCGGAGGTCGTCACATTCTGCGCCTTGGCTTCCTCCAGCCCCTTGACCAAGGCCGCATGGATTTCGCGCGACAGGGCGTCCTCCCATACCGCCTGCGACTGCGTCAGGATCGCACGCTCCGCTTCGCTCAGCCGGTTCCATCGTGTCAGCCCTATCGCCCGCGCTGGATAGGCACCCCGTGGGATGGCAAGGTTGTTATAATGGTTGGCCACTTCGGCGAAATGCAGCGACTTGAACGTGTCGCCCGGCGCGATCACGCCGTCGATCACCCCCTTGGCCATCGCCGAATAGACATCCGCCATCGGCATGTTGACCGGGTCTGCGCCCAGCGATTCCAGCACCGTGAGCAATTCGGTGGGCGCGCGCAGACGCAGCCCGCGCAGATCGGCCAGGTTACGCACCTGCCGGTCGGTCGTGACGATCCCGGCAAGCGAGCCGCCCTGGACCGCCAGCACCTTCAATCCATGCAGTTCATGGCCGATCTGCGGGTTGGCCGCGGCGATGCAGCGATAGAGTTTCAACTGCGCGTCGATGCTGTCGGCCCCGCTATAGAATCCGGTCTGAATGCGGATCAGATGGGTGCCGCCGCGCACATAGATGGGCGTGATGAGGCCGACATCGGCCACCCCATGGCGCAATTCCTCCATCGACATGTCCGACGACAACAGCGCGCCCGACCAGATCGGACGAATGCGAATACGCCCTTGCGACTTCTGTTCGACAAATTCCATCCATGCCTTGTCCGCCTTGCTGAACGGATGGTTCGGGCTGTAGGGCGTCGCATAGGTCAGTTCCGTCACACCGGGCGGTAGCGGCCGGGCGCAAGCCGTCATCAGGCATAGCGGCACCAACAGGGACAGCAGCGCGCGGAGCGTCATGCCAGCCCCCGCGCGGCCAGAAAGTCGGCAACCATCGCGACCATCGCGTCATGGTTCCAATTGGCCGCATCCACCATGTCCGCGTCGATCGCCAGCACCGGCACGCCCGCCGCTTCCAGTGAAAGCGCCGTCAGTTTCGTGCCCGATTGCGACAGGCGGTTGTCGGGCGGCAGCAGGATGACGCAGGCGTCGATGCCGCACCGTTCCGCCTCGCTGGTCATCCACCCGTTCATCCATGGCGGCAAGTGCAGCACTTCGTTCATCGAACAGATGCGGCTGGCCAGCGCATCCATCGGCTGGCCCTGCAACTCGCGAATATATTGTGGCCCGGCAAAGGGCATATACATCGACCAGACGAAGACTGCGCCCAGTCGCTCCTCCAGAGCCTGATAAAAGCCCGGATCATGCCACACGCCCGCGCCGATCCACATCAGCCGCACGCGTTCATTGTCGGCCGCACCCGCGCCACTCGCCACCCGTTCCATGACTTCGTCGCGAAAGCGCCTGGCATGGGCGACGGCCCAGTCCGACCCGCGATGCCATTGCGGAATCATCGTATTGGGCATTTGTTCGGCGATCGACACCGGGCAGGGGCGCGCGCTGCCGATCGCCTGCGCCGCTTCCCAGATATAGCCTTCCTGTTCGTTGATCCGCTCCATCAGGTGATGCAGCTTCGCCTCGTCGAAGCGGCGGCCGGTGCGATTTTCCAACAAGGTTATGAGATCGCGCATTTCTGCGACCATTAGCGCGATGCGATCCGGCTCATAGACGCGCCGCCACGCGCTGCGGCTATGCTGGAACCAGTTGGCTTCCTTATGCTCCCATGCCGGCGCTTCCATCGGGAAAAATTCGCTGCCCAGCGCCTGTGCCCATTGGCCAAAGACATGCTGGATGCAGTCGCAGGTCAGGCGCGCGACCAGCACGGTTGGCTTGGGCAATCCGCGCCAGGGCGCGGTCTTGGGATCATTCGCCAGCGTGCAGGCGAGGCCAAGCGAGCAATATTTGCAACTATTTTCAGGATAGCCATGCCGCGCCATCACGTCGAAATAATGGCCCGATAGTTGTTTGGCGGAGATATAGGCCGACCACCATTGGTTGGTGATGATGGGGATGTCCATCACATGGAATATTTCATGCGGCGTGTCGGCTTGGACGATGGCGAAGGGCTCGCCTTCATCCACGACCCGTCGTTTGAGGTCTGCGCCAAATTGCTTCTGATACGCGCTGGCGACGGTGGTGCAGGCCAGATCCTTGCGGCTGCGCTGACCGGTGGCGCGCGGGGCTATCGTGTCATTCATTGAAAAACTCCTGCCGTTTCCAGTTCGGCAATGCGCGCATCGTCAAGCCCGCATAGGGTCCGGGCGATGGCGTGGGCATGTTCGCCCATGCCAGGCGCGCGGAAGGGTGCGAACCTGTCGCGGGAAAAGGATATGGGTGTCGCGATATGGCCAAATGGTCCCAGGATCGGATGATCGAGCGTCACCAGCGCGCCACGTCCGGCCAGTTGCGGATCAAGGTCGATCATATCCTCGCAATCCTGCACCACGCCGCAGGCGATACCCGCCGCTTGAAGGGTAGAGGCGATTGCATGGTCCTCGCGCTGCGCGGTCCATGCCGCGACATCGGGGCCGGTCAAAGCGTGCAGGCGCGCACGATCCGCCTCATCGAACAGGCTGATCGCGACCCAGCGGTCTTCGCCCCGTGCCGGAAACACATCCTGGAAGAAGACGCCCGGATCGGCATTGCCCGGCCGTTGCGGCCGCTCGCCGCGCTGCGCGGCGGACAGACTATCGCGCATCTGCTGCACGCAGATTTCGTACATGGATGCATCGATATGCGCCCCACGGCCCGTTTCGCGCCGATGCTGGAGCGCGGCCGCCACGGTGCCTGCCATCACGAACGGCACGATCACATCACCATAGGGCACAGCGCCGGGTATCACCGGGTCGCGGGTCGGATAGCCGGTCAGGAAGGTGCGCCCCGACAACGCGCCACCCGTGCCATCGACGCCCCATTCCTGCGCCAGCGGCCCTGTCTGCCCGAACACGCTACCTGACACCATCACGATGCCCGGATTGCGTTGGCAAAGCGCGTCATAGTCCAGCCCCAGCTTCTTCATCGTACCCGGCGAGAAATTCTCGACCACCACGTCCGCCCAGTCGATCAACGGATCAATGAGCTCGCGCGCCTCCGGCTTCTTCATGTTGAGCGACAGGCTGCGCTTGGACGAGTTGAGATGCGCGAACCAGGGCTTGTCGTCCCAGTTTCCAGGCTGCGACGCGGATACCTGTACATCCAAACGGGCCAGATCCGGGCGCGTGCGGCTTTCTATCTTCACGATCTCCGCGCCCAGGTCGCCCAGTGTCTTGGTCGTGATCGACCCGACCAGTGCCCAGGCGAAATCAAGCACCCGGACACCCGCCAATGGCCCCGGCCGATCGCCCGTATGAACGGCAGGCGCAGCAACCGCCGAACCCGCGCGGATCGCGGCAAATCGTTCCGGTAGGCCCGATGGCGTGTCGAAAAAGCCGCGCGCGGCGAGATGCCGGTCCGCCAGCACATCGTCCGGCTCATTGGCGACGCAGGCATTGATGCCCCGCCGCAGCCCTTCGGTCGCGATTTCCGCCTTGGTGCGCGACCGGAAGAAGGCATCGATGGCCGTTTCCCACACGGCGCGCGTGTCGGCGGGCAGTGTCGAACGATTATAGCGCAGCCAATCGGTGCCCTGAAGCGGATTGGGCGCGCCGACGGCATCCATCCAGTCGGACAGAGCCTGGTTGGCGGGCGCACCCAGTCGCCCTGTCATCAGCGAATGGAAACACCATCCATCGGCCAGCCGCCAGATCGCACGCACCGTCGCTTGGCCATAGGCAAGCGCGCCGCCCACCCGTTTCAATTTGCGCCGGTCGAACTGCCAGCACAATATCCCGTTGAAATTGCGGCTGAATGCTACCTGCTGGATGGATATGTCGACATGCTGCCCCTTGCCATGGGTGCCGCGTGCATAATGGGCGGCCATCGCGCCGCTCGCCGCGACCATGTCCGCATGGAAGGTGCAGGCATCACCCGCTTCCTTGACCGGCGGCAGGTCCGGTTCACCCGTCACCCGCAGCGCCCCGCCCATGGCCGACGCTACGAACTCGCCACCCTTCCAGCCGGATCGCGGCCCGCCCGACCCGAAGGTGGTGACGGAGACATGCACGGCCGTCTCCGGTATCGCGACGTCTTGCAGGCTTTCCAAGCCCAAGTCGTCGATGACGAAGGACGCACCTTCGACCGCTCCGCCCAGTTCAGCACCCAGCGACGCCAGGAAGCGCGCCAGTGGGCGGTCCGCCATGCCGCCCAATGTGGCGACGCGATGGCCTGTAAGCGGGGTCATGCCTTTAACTCCTTCAAAAATGCCGCAATCTCCTCTGCCACCCCATCGGTCGCGCGCCAGTCGCGGCGGGTGAGGATGAGCGTTGGTATATTGGCGTCGGCCAGGGCGTCCCGCTGCGCGGGCAAGTGCCAGATGCGCGCCTCATCCTCTTCCGCGAACCATAATAGAACCGCCGATGCGCGGACGTGCCGCGCTTGCGCCGCCAGTGCGTCGGCATGATTGCGAAAGGCCCGGCTGCCTTGCGCGGCCTCATGCAACTGGCGTGCGATCGCCGCACACGGATCGCCGCTGCCTTCGTCCACACCCAGGCCGCCGGGGTTCTGCCAACTTTGCGCCAGCGTCGATCCGGCCGCGCGCCACCCGGCCGCCTCGATCATCGCATGGATGCGTGCATCGGGCGGTGGTGTGCCCGCCAGCAGGCACAATGGCGCGCCGCCGCCGACTTGCGGCGCGGCAATCCGCAGCGCGTTGGTCGCCACAATCCCTCGCTCCAGCGCGTCATCGTCGATGTCGAGGCGCTCGGCCAGTCGTCTGATCGCCTTGCCCATATGCGCGACGCTGCTGGCGCGCTGGATCGTCGCCGTGTCGAAGATCATCGGTTCGGGGCCGGTAATCTCGCCCCGCTGGCGCAATTCGCAGATATAATAATAGAGTCGTTGCGCTGCATCGTCGCCGCGCGAGAAGAGCACCGCGTCCAATCCATCCAGCGCGCCATCCGCCCAATCCTGAAGGATGGACCGCGCCCAGAGCGGAAATTTGCTTTCCAGCCAGCGATCCGCCGCAGGGAGGGGCCGATCGACATTCCATCCCACCGGGCCGGAACAGGCACCCGTGGCGGTCAGCACATCTTGCGGCAGGTCGGGGCCGACATAGGCAATCATGGTCATTGTCCAATAACAGTGGGCAGCCATAGCGCCATGGCCGGGAACAGGATGATGAGGAGCAGGTGGATGAGATCGCTGCCGAGGAAGGGCAACACGCCCTTGAAGATCCGCCCCAACGGCACGTCCTTCGCCACCCCCTGGATGACATAGAGGTTCATCCCCAGCGGCGGGTGGACGAAGCCGATCTCCATGGCGCGGGTGATGAAGATGCCGAACCAGATCGGCGACATGCCCACCCCTTCGACGATCGGCAGCAGGATGGGTGTGGTCAGCAGCATCAATGCCAGCCCGTCCAGCACCGATCCCAGCAGCAGCAAAAGCAGCGCAACGACCAGCAGGGTCGGGATGGTGCCCATGTCCATGGCCGACAAGACAGTACCGACCGCTTCGGTCAGGCCTGTCACGCTGATGAAGACCGAAAAGATGATCGCACCGATGATGACCAGGAAGATGAGGCCCGTCGTCCGCAAGGTTTCGGAAAAGGCGCGGAACAGCACCTCGCGGTTGAGCCGCCCACGCCATGCCGTGATCGCCAATGCGCCCGCCGTGCCGATGGAGGAGGCTTCGGAGGGGCTGAACCAGCCCAGTACGATCCCGCCCAGCACCACGGCCAAGAGCAGCAGCATGTCGGCGATGCGCAACATGGCCCGGCCGCGCTCCGGCCAGCTCGCCCGCTCGCTCGGCGGCGCGATCGAAGGACGCCAGCGCACGAGCAGCCACACGACCAGACAATAGAAGAGCATCTGCGAAATGCCGGGAATGAGCGTGGCGGTGAACAGCGTGCCGATCGATTGTTCGGCGATGATGCCATAGACTATGAGCGCGCCCGATGGCGGCAGCATCTGGCCCAATGTGCCACCGGCTGCGACGGTGCCGGTCGCCAGCGCATCGCTATAGCCGCGCTGGCGCATTTCAGGCAGCGCGACGAGGCCAATGGTCGCCGCCGTCGCCAGGCTGGAACCGTTGATCGATCCAAAACCGGCACAGCCGCCGATCGACGCATAGGCCAGGCCGCCGCGCCGATGGCCGATCATCTTGGCGGCAGCATCGAACAGATCCCGACTGGCATTGGCGGCAAAGAAGAGATGCGCCATCAGCATGAATAGCGGCAATGTGCCCAACTCATAACGGGTCAGCGTTTCGACCACGACGACGCCCGCCTTGATGAGCGCGCCCTCCGGCCCAAGCGCGACCATCAGGCCGCCAACGCCGACAAGGCCCAGCGAAACGCCGATCGGCACGCCGCACAACAGCATGGCGAACAGAAGGATAAGGCCGATCATGCCGGTTTCGGGCGTTGCGAGGATCATGGTCGGCGCCCTTCCACCAGCTGGCGGACGAGCAGCGCGATGATGACGACCAGCGTGAGGTTGAGGAAAGCGCGCATTGCCCACCAGGGCACGCCGACCAGTTCGCTCACCTCCTGGCTGCCCCACAGATCCACTGCCAGCCAGCAGGAGCCGCCAAGCAACATCAGGTAGAACAGGATCGACAGCAAGGTGCATATCCATTCGGCGACATCGCGGTTGCCGCCAGTCAGCCGATCGAGGATCAGGTGAACGCGCGCATGGTTACGGCCCAGCGTCGCGGCGACCAGCGCCAGCGATCCGCCGATCAGGACGACGACCTGCACCAGTTCGATCGCGCCCTTGAGCGGCAGGCCGGTGTGCCGACCGATCACTGCCAGCAGATTGAGCGCCGCTGCAATGATCAAAGCGATCCCGCCCGTCCATATCATCATGGTCCTGGCAGCGTTCATTCAGTCACCTCTTCGACCCGACCGTCGTTGCTGATTGTGATCGCCCGCAGCCCGGCAGCGTGCGTGATCTGTTCGACATAGGCGTAAATGTCCGCCGCGCGCGTCGCTGGCGCGAGGGTCGGGCGACCGGGCGGCTCGACATCGACCGGGATGATGCGGACCTGGATGGTCCGGTCCGCATCCCATGTGACATGGCCCATAAACGCATTGACCGCTTGCGGGTGAAAAGGCGCGAGCGGATAAGCCGGGTCGGGCTCGAACCCGAACAACGTCCGCCGCCGCGACGCCCATTCCGCCCGCGCCGGGTGGTCCTGCGCAGGGCTGAGCGCGCTCGTCACGACGCAGCCATTGCCAAGGCCGTGGAAGATCGGCTTGCCCCGGTAAAATTCGATGCCCCGCACGATATGGGCATGATGGCCGATGACGACATCCGCGCCCGCGTCGATCGCGGCATGCGACACCGCCCGCTCATAGGGCGCCAACTGGACGGGTGTATGAACGATGCCCTTGTGTAGCGCGACCAGCACGATATCGGCCTGGTCCCGGACGGCGGCAATGTCGCCCTTGAGCATGGCGCGTGCCTCGTCCGTCAGCGTGGCGAGCGCGGCCGCGGGCGCGATCGGCGCGCCATCGGCCGTCTCGATCCGCAGCCAGGCGCATCCGGCCTTATCCTTGGTCGCCCAGCTTGCGACCGGACCCACGCAATTATAGCTGAGCAGCGCGATCCGATGTCCGCCGCGCGTGACGATGGCCGGTGCGCGTGCGGCGGCGAGCGTCAGCCCCGCGCCGCAATGCGCCACGCCCAGCGCGTCCAGTCCCGCTATCGTATCGGCTATGCCTTCCGCGCCGCAATCCGCGATGTGATTGCCCGCCAGGCTCAGCATGGCAAAGCCCGCATCGGCGATGGCGGCCAGATTTTCGGGCGGTGCGCCGGGTGCGGGGACATCGCCTTTCAACTCCGCCCCGCGCACTGTGTGCGGCACCTCCAAATGGCCGATCGCCAGGTCCGCAGCGCGCAGCGCGGGCGCGATCCCGGCCAGCCAATAGGCGCCATCCGGCTCGTCCAGAACCAGATCGCCTGTCAGCACGATCGAGATCGCATCCTGTGTCACGCTTTCATCCGCTCCGGTTCAAAAGGACTTGCGAACGCTGACCGCGAACAGCCGCCCGATCGGGTCGCTCGCCGTCGCGTCATAGCCGCCGCCACCATTGCCGTTAGGCGCCAGATTGACATAGGGCGGCGCGATATCGAACATGTTGCGCACCTCCAGCCCCAGCACGAGTCCCTTTTCGAAGAAGCCGTCGGCCTGTTGATCGCCAACCTTCCAGTTCAGCGCCAGATCGACCGGCGTATAGCTTTTTACCGATTGCACCGGCCTCGACAGATTGTTGCGATAGCCGCCGACATGGGTCGCCAGCACTCGTACGCTGAACGGGCCATGATCCCATGTCACGCTCGCGCGCGCTTTCAGTTTTAACGGGTTGAAGATGATATTGCGCCGATCGACGAGCGGAGCCGCAGGCGTCACGGCGACATTATATTTGGTGAGATAGGTGCCCGACACATTGACCGTCAACGCATCCTTCGCGCCCAGCCGGGTGTTCCAGGTGCCGGTGAAATCGATACCGCGCGTCACCGATACGCCCAGATTCTGGCTGCGTCCATCGACGAACAGGGTGACGTTCGCCGGATCGCCGCCGGGGAAGGAGCCGCCCGCTAGCGCTACGCCCTGCGCCAGCAATTCCTGTACCCGCCCCGCCGCGGCCGCCCCGCGCAGGATGATGTCGGTCCCGGCATATTCCGCTTCATTGCCGAGGATGGTCAGGTTGGAGAGATTGGCCAGCACCTGATTTTCATATTTGACGTCCCAATAGGTGATGCCGAAACGCAGGTTGGGCAAAGGATCGAAGTCCGCGCCGATCGACCAGGTCGTCGCCGTTTCGGGTTTCAGGTCCAGATTGGGACCGGACAGGGCATAGCCCTGCAGCGGCGCGCCGCCCGCCGGATTTTGGTAGCTCTGGCCGAAGATGTTATTGGAATTGCCATAGATTTCCGGGATGGTCGGCGCGCGGAAGGACGTGCCGTAACTGGCGCGCAGCTTGGCCCAGCGCACAGGTTGCCAATTGATGCCGAATTTGGGGTTGGTGGTCGATCCGACGTCGCTATATTTGTCATGGCGCACGGCCGCGTTCAGTTCCAGCCGCTCGAACCCTGGCATCGCATTGTCCGCGCCGAAGATGGGAATGTAGAGTTCACCATAGACCGAATCCACCTTGCGGCCGAAATGGCGGAAGGTGATCGGGTTGGTCGGCGCGCCTCGCGCGGACCCCAGAGCGACGGTGAAATCCTGCCGCTCATAGCCCGTCGCCAGCTTCACCGCGCCGCCGGGCAGGGTGAAGAGCGGTCCGTTGAGCCGGGCCTCATAGGTTTTCAGGCGACCATTGGTGGGGGCGAGGAATATCTGGTTGGCGATCGTCGCCAATACCGTCTCGCTGGTGCGTCCCAGGCCATAGGGATCGAACGCCGTCGCAGGATCGCTGCTCGCCAGCGCCGCATTGAGCGCTGCATTGTTGATGCCATGATAGGAACCGGAAAAATCATTGGTCTTGCCATAGCCGAACAAGGCTTCCGCTTCCCAATCATGGGGCAGCTTGGCGTGCACGCCGGGCGTAATCTGCCAGCTTTCGGCCGATCCGAAACTGTCATTGGTCGGCACGTCATCGCGGAAATTATAATCGAGCGTGTAGCTGGTGCCGGTAAAGCCTGCAGGCCGCACGAAAAAGGCATTGGTCTGCGGCACCGTTAGCCGGGCGTTGGAATAGGCCGACTGGCGATAGAAGTTCCGCTTGGAATAAAAGCCATCATAAAAGACGCTCAGCCAATCGTTGAATTCGAACCGGCCGGTGCTGTTGACCGAGTCATAATTCTGTTCCGGCATCAAATCCTGATTGGCCAGTTCATCGCACCGGTTGATCGTACCTGCCGCCAGCGATCCTGCATTGGCCTGCGTCACGCCACCTGTCGGAATGGCATAGGTCGTGCCGTTGGCGTTGATGTTGCCGGGTGCGCAGCGCGCGATCCGGTAATCGCCGCCGCCTGCAGCCCGTTGATCACTGGTGAAGAAGGACCGGTCATCGCCGCTCAGGTTCGATCTTTCGACATGCTCATAGGCGACCATGATCTGCCCGCGGTCGAACACCTTGCCGATGGCCGCACCCAGCGTCGTTTCATGAAAATCGCCGCGTGAGGCGATACCCGACCGGGCAAAGACTTCGCCCCCGTCCAGCGACCGGCGCGGGATCAGGTTGACCACGCCCGCCACAGCATCCGACCCATAGACCGCCGATGCGCCGTCCGCCACGACCTCGATGCGCTCGACACCCAGAGAGGGCAGGACGGAGGGGTCGATCGACCGGCTGTTGTTGGTCACGCGATGGCCGTCGATGATGACCAGCGTGGCATAGGGGCCGATGCCGCGCAGATTGACCGAGTTGCCATAGGTGATATTGCCGCTGCCGCCCGATTGGCCGCGTGAATTTTCCGACACGCCCAGATCGAAGACCTGCGGGATTTCCTTGATCATGCGATCGACCGTGACGGCGCTGGACGCTTCCATTTCGGCCCGGCCGAGCGTTGT
>TARA_R110000787_G_scaffold150826_1_pt1 | contig 20220 bp, 13 predicted proteins | sample TARA_R110000787 | Tara Oceans TARA_R110000787 (sample SAMEA4397920) | marine metagenome | biome: Polar Biome; feature: [DCM] deep chlorophyll maximum layer (ENVO:01000326); material: water (ENVO:00002006), including particulate matter (ENVO:01000060) such as... | depth 35 m | reverse complement strand
CCTGATCGCGGCCAGGAAGGCCGCCGGACGCGAGACGATCCTGCTATCGTTACACAGCTTTACCCCGGTGCTGAACGGTGAGGCGCGTCCTTGGGATATCGGCATATTGCATTGGCGTGGGCGGGCGGATTTTGCGCTGTCGATGCTTGATCAGCTGCGGACCATCGGTGGCATAGTCGTCGGCGACAATGACCCCTATGCGATGGATGCCACCGACTATACGGTGCCTTTTCATGCGTTTCCCAAAGCGCTTCGCTATGCTGAGATCGAGGTGCGGCAAGACCTCATCGCGGATATCGAAGGCCAGGCGCTTTGGGCGGAGCGCATTGCGCAGGCTGCGCGGCGGGCGATCGCTTAGCGTTCCCCGCCATCGACCGATCGATGGAAAAAATTCCAAGGGAACGTCTGCACTTACCGCGCATTAGCCCCCGAACAGGAGGCTTCATGACCTATAGTGATCGTATGACCCTATTCGCACGCATCGGTTTTGCCGCGCGGGGCCTCGTCTATATTCTTATCGGTTGGTTTGCGCTGGATGTCGCGTCGACCGGTGGCGAGGTGAAGGACAATCAGGGTGCGCTGGGCAGCATGGCCGATGCGCCGCTGGGCCATATACTGCTTGCCATCTGCGCTTTGGGATTTGCCGGTTACGCCGTGTGGCGGTTGACCGAAGCAGCGATGGATCCTGAAAACTGCAGCCGGACGCTCAAGGGCAAGTTCAAGCGAGTGGGCTATGCCATGAGTGGCATTTCTCACATCATTCTGGCGCTTGCCGCTGCACGATTGGCTATGCGTCCCGCCTCGGCGCAGGAGGGCAGCCCTGGCGACGCCAGCGCCGAAAGCTGGTCGGCCTGGATATTGGGACAGCCCGGCGGTGTGTTCCTGCTGGTGCTGGTGGGGGTCGTTCTCTTTGCCGTAGCCGCCACGCAAGCCATCAAAGCCTATAAGGCGGAGTTTCAAGAACTGGACGGCGATGTTCCTGCGCCGGACTATGTGCGCTGGATCGGGCGCTGCGGCTACGCCGCCCGCGCGCTCATCTTCGCACTGATCGGCTGGTTCATCATTTCGGCTGCCCTGAGCCATGACGCCGATCAAGCGGGTGGATTGGGAGAAGCGCTCAAGGAGCTCCGCGCGCAAGAGGAAGGTGCCATCATCCTAAGCGTTGTCGCCTTCGGATTGGGGCTGTTTGGGGTCTTCAGCCTGATCGAGGCCCGCTATCGCCGGATGCGGGTCGCAAAGCCCGATTTTCTGCGGTGAGCCCTATGTTTTCGGCCAATTGGCATTCAGCTGAACAGCTATTCATGGACCGAAATTGCGGTCAAATCGTTTCTGAAACAACCGGCTTATTGTGAGCGCAAATGTTTGAGGATGATATGACTGACAAGGTCACCGGTGAAGGCAAGACGACGATATCGATCGGCATTGCGGATCTGGACAATATATTGGGAGGTGGGCTGACGGCCAATCGCGCTTACCTTTTGGAAGGAACGCCGGGCAGCGGCAAGACGACGATTGCGCTGCAATTCCTGTTGGAAGGCGCGCGGCAAGGCGAGCGCGGCCTGTACATCACTCTGTCGGAAACGTCAGGGGAATTGAAGGAAGTCGCACGGAGCCACGACTGGGCGTTGGACGACATCGACCTGTTTGAACTGGTGAGCGGTGAGGGGCTCGACCCCGAAACCGAGCAATCCATTTTGGAGCCTTCCGAAGTCGAACTGGGTGAAACGATCCAGGGCGTGATGGAATGTGTCGATCGCATCCGACCGGTTCGGGTGGTGTTCGACAGCCTGTCCGAAATGCGCCTGCTCGCACAGAATTCCTTGCGCTATCGCCGTCAGATATTGGCGTTGAAGCAATATTTTTCGCTGCGCAACTGTACCGTGCTGATGCTGGACGATCGCAGTTCCGACCCCAATGACCTGCAGCTGCACAGCATCGCCCATGGCGTCATCACGCTGGAACAGGCGGCGCAGGAATATGGAACGGAGCGCCGTCGCCTGCGCGTGGTGAAGATGCGCGGCGTCAAATATCGCGGCGGCTATCATGATTTCGTAATCGAAACGGGCGGCGTGGCGGTTTTCCCGCGGCTCGTCGCATCCGAACACCGTAGTCATTATGTTGAGCATCTGGTGTCAACGGGCCTGGACCCTCTCGACCGGATGCTGGGTGGGGGCGTCTCGATTGGGACCAATTTGTTGTTCAACGGGCCGTCGGGCGTCGGCAAGACGACGACAGCCGTGCAATTTGGCCTGAGCGCCATCGCGCGCGGCGAAAAGGCGGCCTATTTCCTGTTCGACGAAGGGCGGCCGACGATGATCACCCGCGCCCGCGCAATGGGCATGGATTTACAGCCCCATCTCGACAGCGGCGCGCTGACCGTGACGCAGATCGACCCGGCGGAGATTTCGCCCGGCGAATTTGCCAGCTGGGTGCGCAGGGCCGTCGAGGAGGACGGTGTCCGTTTCGTCGTGATCGACAGTCTGAACGCCTTTTTGCAGGCGATGCCGGGCGAGAAATATCTGGTCCTGCAAATGCATGAAATGCTGAGCTACCTTAACCAACAGGGCGTCATCACCATCCTGATCCTGGGGCAGCATGGCATTATCGGTGACGTGCGCTCCGACGTCGATCTGAGTTATTTGTCCGACACGATCGTCCTGTTTCGCTATTTCGAGGCGAAGGGCGAGATGCTCAAAGCCGTGTCGGTCGTCAAAAGCCGCACGACGGCCCATGAAGCGACCATTCGCGAATATCGATTGGGACGTAATGGCATTACCGTGGGCGAACCATTGCGCGATTTCGACGGGGTGCTGACGGGCGTGCCGACCTATAGCGGGAAGACCCCTCTGCTTGCTGCCGAGCCTGCGGCAAGCGAGGGATAAGGATGGAAGACCGCATTCTTGTTCTGGCTTTAAGGGGTCGGGACGCCGCCGTGATTGAAGCACTGTTGGCAAAGCAGGACTATGTGAGCACGGTGTGCGCCAATGCCTGTGCGTTGAGTGAAGAGTTGGTGAGCGGGGCGGCCACGGCCATCATCACCGAAGAGTCGCTGGCCGGCGCGGATCGCAGCGCGCTCGATGCCTGGGTCACGCAACAGCCGCCATGGTCCGATTTCCCTTTCATCCTGCTCGCCACGCGGCGGGCGGGCCACCGGCCGCGCGATGCCATGCTGGTGCTGGAGCGGCTGGGCAATGTGATTGTCCTTGAACGGCCGATCCATAGCGAGACGCTGGGCAGCGCCGTGCGGTCGGCGATGCGGGTGCGGCGACGACAATATGAGGCGCGCGAACGGTTGGCGGCGCTGCAACTGGCCGAAGAGCGGCTGACGCATCTCAACGCCAATCTCGAAACGCGCATTGCCGAGCGCACGAGCGAATTGTCGCGCGCCAATAATATGTTGATGGAGGAAGTGGCCGAACGCGAACGCGCCCAGACCGCATTGGTCCAGTCGCAGAAGATGGAAGCGGTCGGCCAGTTGACCGGCGGCATCGCGCATGATTTCAACAACCTGCTGACCGTTGTCTCGGGCAACCTTGAAATGATCGAGCGTCGGTGCGACGATGATAAGATATTGCGCCATGCCCGGTTTGCGGCCGAGGCGACGGATCGGGCGGCGAAGCTAACGCGCCAGCTTCTGGCTTTTTCACGCACCCAGCAATTGGCCCTCGCGCCGCTCAGCCTCAATGCGCTGGTCGAGGGCATGGGCGACCTGCTGGCGCGGACGATTGGCCCGCGTATCGACCAGCGGCGCGTCCTGTCGGACCGGCAGCCCTGGGTAATGGCGGATGTCCATCAGCTTGAACTGGCCGTGCTGAACCTGGCGATCAACGCGCGTGACGCAATGCCCGATGGCGGCATATTGACGATCGAGACGGATGCGGGGCGATATGCGCCCGAGGGTGTGAAGCCTGGCCACTATGGCGTCGTGCGGGTGCGCGACAATGGCTTCGGCATTCCCCAGCCGCTGTTGTCGAAAGTGTTCGATCCCTTCTACACGACCAAGCCGCTGGGCCAGGGCACTGGCCTTGGCCTGAGCCAGGTGTTCGGCATAGCCCGCCAATCGGGCGGCATCGCGCATATCGAGAGTATCGAACGCGAAGGCACGATCGTCAGCATATGGCTGCCGCTCGCCGCCACACCCGATCTCGACACAGAATTGGTCAAGCCGATATCAACTTCCGACCGGGTGCGCAGGAAGCTCAATATTCTGATCGTCGATGATGATGAGGGCGTGCGCCGCTTCGTCGCGGAAGGGCTTGAAAGCTATGGCTATCATATCGTGCAGGCCGCGTCGGGTGCGGAAGCGACAACATTGCTCGATGCTGCTATTCCCGACGTGATGATCGTCGATTTCGCCATGCCGGGCATGACCGGGATCGAATTGGCGCAAGCCGCCCGCAAGCGCGCGCCCGATATGCCGATCATCATGGTGACAGGCTATGCCGAAGAGGGTGTGTCCGCCGACGCGGGCGTCATCACGCAGATCTTGCGCAAGCCGTTCAAGATCGATGCGCTGGTCGGCGTGTTGGATATGGCGACCGGGATGATGATCAGCGCGGAGGGGTGAAGGTTGAGCGCCTTCGGGCCGTTATGCGACGCTGTCCAGCGGTCGATGTGCCAATAATCCGTCGATTGCCAAGAGCAATTCGTCTATTCGGAATGGCTTGCGCAGCATGATGGCATTGCCGCCCATAACTGCGTCGATGGCATCGGTATCGGCAAAGCCGCTGGCGAACATGACAGGCAGGGATGGGCATGTCTGCGCGATCCTGCCGGCCAGTTCAGCGCCATTCATCTCCGGCATGGCGAAGTCGATGATGGCTATGTCGACGGTTTGCGTGTCGAGCAGGGTCAATGCGCTGCTGCCGTCGGCCGCCTCGACGACATAGTGTCCGTGGCTTTCCAGCGCGCTTGCGACCATCGTCCGCACGCTGTCATCATCATCGACAAGGAGTATCCGCACCGCGCCATAGTCCGACACAGGCGCAAGGGCAGATGTCGGCAAGGTCGCAACCGGCTCGCGCGTCGTGCAAGGAAGCAACACGCGAACGGTTGTACCTTCGCCAAGAGTACTTTCGAGCCGGACAGTGCCGCCGGCCTGCCGCGCGCTGCCGTAGATTTGCGCGAGTCCAAGGCCAGTCCCCTTGCCCACCGCCTTGGTCGTGAAGAAGGGTTCCATGGCGCGGCGACAGGTGACGTCGTCCATCCCCGTGCCGGAATCGCGCACGGCGATTTCGACATAATCATCATCGGCGATTTCGCTGTCGCCCGCTATGGTGCGGACATATGTCGAGATGGTGAGCGAACCGCCATGCGGCATAGCGTCGCGCGCGTTGATCGCCAAGTTGAGCACCATCATTTCCAGCTGTGTAGCATCTGCCAGCACTGGCACGGGGTTGGGATTGAGCTGAAAATCGAGCTTGATCATCGGCCCTAGGGTGCGCGCTAGCAGGTCGTGCAAGGGCCGGATCACGTCGCATACCAATAGCGGCTGAAGTTGGATGCGTTGCGCGCGGGCGAAGGCGAGCAACTGCGCGGTCAGCTTGGCGCCGCGTTCGGCTGCGTCAAGCCCGCCCTGGGCGTAGCGCCGAACCCGGTCCAAGTCTTCGGGGCGACGCAGGATCAAGTCATAGGCTCCCACGATCGCTGCGAGCACATTGTTGAAATCATGGGCCATGCCCGACACGAGCTGGCCGATGGCTTCGAGCTTCTGGCTGTGTAGCAGGGCCTCTTGCGTATCGCGCAGTTCCCGCGTGCGCGCTTCGACCCGCCCTTCCAAGGTCGCGTTGAGTTCGCGCAACTGTTCTTCGACTGCGGCGCGTTCGATCACCAACCGGGTGCGTTCGGCGATTTCCTCCATGAAGGCGGTATCGTCGCGATGCCAGGCGCGGGGACGGCGATCATTCAGATAGACAATGGTTTGCAGGCGGCCGTCACGGATGAAGGGAACGACGAGGATCGAGCGGGTATCGACCGATTTGGCGTCGGTGTGGATCTGTGTATCGTCGCTCAGGTCGGATCGGAACAGGTCATCGATGACGATGGTCTGTCCCTTTTGGAGCGCTGCCACGATCTTGGGACCGAAGGCTTTGGCAGGATAACGGCCGAGCAAGGGCGGCGCGGCTCCATCTGTCCAGCAGATGTCATAGTGGAAGATATCCTCGACCGGGTCGAGTTGGCCATAGCCGGTACGGGCGACGCCGAAATGCGTACCCATCAGCGCCGCGACTTCCTGCAAGGCTTCCTCGGTATTGCGGCCGCGCAGCACGTCGGCGATCTTGAGGCGCAAGGCGATGCGCGCCTCCCGCCGCGTGATATTCCGGAACAGCCTTTCGAGCCCTGCCGCCCCAAGCGCCAACAGCAGGATCAGGACCGTGACCGCACTGATCAACATGGCGAGATAGGTCTGCCCCAGATTGCCGCCACCGCCGGTGATGGTCATGCCGGTGTCGGCGGTGAAGATCGCCGCGCGCATGCCGACATAATGCATGCCGGCGACCGCCACACCCATGATAGTGGCAGCGACCAGCCGATGCGACAGCTGATGATCGCGAGCAGCGAGCCACATCGCGGCGGTGGCCGCACCAACAGCGATCAGGACGGAAAGCAAGAGCCACGAGCGATCATAGCTGAGCGTCGCTGCCATATGCATCGCTGCCATGCCCAGATAGTGCATCCCCAGCACACCCGCGCTGATCAAAAGCCCCGCCGCCATCACCCGCATAGGGGATATGGCCGACCTGCTCACCACCCAAAATCCAGCCCAGGTGAACGTCAAGGCCAGCACCAACGACAATAGGGTGAGCGCCAGATCATAGCGCATCACCAGGTCCGGCATGGTGAAAGCCAGCATCGCGACGAAATGCATCGACCAGATGCCACCGCCCAGGGCAATGGCGGCGGCCGTGACCCACATATCCCGCATCCAGCCGCGCGACGTCCGCATGCGGGTTGCAAGGCTCAGGGCCGTGAACGACGCGAACATGGCGATCAGGATCGATAGGATGACCAGAAACATGTCGTGAGTGCCGTGCATCATCATGGGCGATCTAGTCTCATAGGCGGTCAAACAGCGCAACAACCTGGATTTTCATATCGACCGAAAAGGCCGATGCTGTAGTCTTTGCCCAAAGATTTCATCATCCCTTTAGATTTCTGCAGACAGCGCATGGATGGGCAAGAGGGCCGCACCCAATGTGATGGGAGAACCGCCCAGGCTGGACACCTGCACCGGCGGGCGTCGGTGCCCGAACATGGTGACCAGATCGGCGCGATCCAGACGATCGGCAAGGCCGTCGAGAATGGAGCGCGGCAAAGTGCCCGCCAGCATGATCGCGCCCGGATCGAACCAGGCAAAGGCGGAGTTGCACACGATTTCCAGCTGCCGTGCGGCGCGATCAAGCCAGGTTTCGATGATGGGAGCCTGGTCGGCGGCATCGAAATCAATTTGTGTAACAGAGGAAATGTCGCAACCGCCCGCTCGCAGGGTAGCGAGCAGGTCCAGCGGACTGGGGCGCGGCCGATCGCCGGGAAACAAGGCGCCAATTTCGCCCGCTGCACCAAATTGCCCGCGCACAAGGCGACCATCCAAAATCACGCCAGCGCCGATGCCGAACCCGAGCAGCAATATGACCATGGAGGAAAGATCGCGGACCAGGCCGCCGAGATAATATTCGGCGATCGCCGCAGCGTTGGCGTCATTCTCCATCCACAGCGGCCAGGCCAATTCAGCGGCGAATATGTCGTGCAACGGCGCGTCCCGCCAATCGGGGAGGACATCGACCACGGCCCACCGGTCGCCCGCCAGCGAAAGCGCCGGGCCAGGGACGGCGATGCCGATTCCCAGCATCCTTTGTCCGAGCAGACCGTGGCGATCGACCAGCATGTGGGTTATGCGGCGAACCTTGTGCGCAAACGCCTTCGGGTCGAGCGGCTCGGTCGCTTCATGATGGGTCGTGATCGTGGTGCCGGTGAAATCCACCAGCACAATTTCGATCAACCCCTTATGCGCGGTGGCCCCGACCGCATATCCCCCGCGCGCGGCCAAGCGGAGCGGGATGGCCGGCCTGCCCCGGCGCTGCACATCGACGTCGGGAATTTCCTCGACCAGGCCCAGCGCCAGAAGATCGCGGGATAGCCGGGTCAGCGCCGTACCGCTGATTTCGAGCGCGCCCGACAGCGCCGATCGCGACAGCGGGCCAGACTTGCGCAGCCGTTGAAGGATGCGGCGCTGGTCCTTGTCGATGGAGGGAAATTGCATGGCCTGCCCTTCGTCATACCGGCCCAGCAGCCGGATCAGAGGCGCGCTAAGCGGATTTATTTATTTTCACAACAATAATTAAAAACGTCATGTTCATCGACCACGGGCCGCTCGACCACAACAGAGGGGCTTCTCATGATCAAGACCGTTTTTGCCACCGGCACCGCCCTTGCGGCGCTGTGTTCCACTTTCCTTACGCCCGCCTTCGCGCAGGATGCCGTCCCCGCCGAACAGGCGGCCGAACTGGGCGGCGAGCAGAGCGACATTATCGTCACCGGTTCGACCCGCGCCCAGCGTCGCTTCGACGTATCCTACGCGATCAACACGATCTCGGCCGAGGACGTGGAGAAGATCGCACCCGTCAATTTCGCCGATCTGATCGGCCAGCTGCCAGGCTTCCAGACCGAAATCACCGGCGGCGAAGTGCAGAACATCTATCGTATCCGCGGCCTGCCCAATGATGGTGGCTTTGTAAGCTTCCAGCAGGATGGCCTGCCGCTCTTCCACGAAAATGACGGCGTCTTCTTCCGCGGGGATGCCATTTTGAAGCAAGACCTGATGACCGACCATGTCGAGGTCGTGCGCGGCGGCCCTGCCCCGGTCTATGCCAGCTATTCGGGCGCGATCATCAACGCGATCACCGTGACGGGCAGCGATACGCCGCGCGGCAAGGCGCAAGTGACGCTGGGCGATACCGGCCTCTATCGGCTGGATGCCTATCAGGCCGGACCGCTGGGCGAAAATACCTATTATGCGATTGGCGGCTTCCTGCGTCAGCATGATGGCTATCGGGACAATGGTTTCCCCAACGACAAGGGCGGCCAGATCCGCGCCAACATCAAGCATGATCTGGACAATGGTTCGATCAAGCTGAGCCTCAACTATGTCAACGATCACAACGTCTTCTATCTGCCGATCCCGACGGCGGACCCGCGCGACCCCAGCGTTTCGCTGAACAAATATATCGACTTTTTCGAAGGGACGATGAACTCGCCTGCGCTGCGTAACGTCAATTTGAAATATCGCGATGGCGCAGGCGTGATCCAGAGCGGCACCAGTGATCTGGCCGATGGCCGCCACATGCAGATGATCAATATCGGCGCGCAATATGAAGCCGAATTCGACGGCTGGCTGGTGTCGGCCAAGGCCGGCTACACCCAGGGCCAGCTGGATTTCACCGCCTTCTATTCGACCACCAACCCAACCACCCTGACCGCCTTCCTGGATGCCGGTGGCACCAACAGCATCCGCAACCGGGCGAACACCGCCTTCGGCACGGCCAGCCGCTTCGGCCTCACGCTGGCGGGGACCAACACCGTTTATGACCCTGACACCGCCTCTGGCCTGATCATGCAGGGCCAGTATCGCGACATTCATTCCAAATATTATTCGGCGCAGGGCAATTTCTCGGTCGCCAAGAAGTTCGATACCGGCATCGGCAGCCACGACATCAAGCTTGGCCTGTACACCAGCGCCTATGGCGAAAGCAGCCGCACCACCTACCAGAATTACCTGATCGAAGTGGCGGGACAGCCGCGCACGCTCGACCTGGTTGCCTATAATGCGGCTGGCACCGAAATCGGCCGCGTCACCGACAATGGCGTGCTCAACTATGCCGCGACACTCAACCAGGGCGATTCGGACGCCACGATGTTCGCGCTCTACGCCAACGACACCTGGGAGATCATTCCCGGCCTGCGCATCGACGCCGGCGTCCGTCACGAACGTTACAGCTATAAGGGCTGGGCGGCCCTGACCGAGCAGGTCAATCTGGGCGATGCCACGACATTGGCTGACGACACCACGCGCGGTTTCACCGGCGTCATCGTCAATTCCAAGCTGAAGCCCAACGTCACCAACTGGACGGTCGGCGCAAATTATGACTTCAGCCAGAATGTCGGCGTCTATGGCCGCGCGTCGCATCTGGAGACCCCGCCCAATGTGCAGACGGTGATGAGCATCAATCCCACGATCATCACCACGGTCGCCGACCAGTTCGAGGTCGGGTTGAAGTTGGCCTCGGGCCGTTCCTACCTTTATGTCACGGGCTTCTATACCAATTTCGATCCGCTCAACGCCTCGTTCCTCGCCTTCGACCCGACGACGGGCCGCAACGACGTGAACATTCCCTTCATCGGCGAAGCCCAGGTCAAGGGCGTAGAATTCGACGCATCAGTCGCGGTCACCCCCTGGTTTTCCCTCAACGGGGCACTGACGATCAGCGACCCGAAATACAAGAACTTCCAGAGCGCGACCGGTGCGGACCCGGAACAGGCCGAGGGCAACCAGATCGTCCGCCAGCCGAAGATTTATGGCAATATCCGTCCGAGCTTCGACTTCCAGACGGGCGAGACGGATATCTCGGTCTATGGCCGCTACACCTATATGGGTAAGCGTTTCGTCGATCTGTACAACAACACCGCCCTGCCCGCTTATGGCACGATCGGTGCGGGCGTGACGGCGCGCCATGGCAGCTGGCAGATGCAGATTGTGGGCGACAATCTGTTCAATGCCCATGGCCTGACCGAAGGTAACACCCGCACTGACTCGCTGAGCGGTCAGGGCAGCGCGGAAGCCATTTATGGTCGGCCGATCTTTGGCCGCAACTTCCGCTTCGTCATCAGCAAGTCCTGGTAATGATGGGGAACGTAGCACGGACGGCGACCCTGGTCGCCGCTATGGCTGCGGTTATGTTCGCGACGGTCCCGGCGCAAGCCGGGGCCGTTCGCGACGTCGTGACCGAACGGCTTTCGCAGCGGCTTTTTCCGCTTCTGGACGGGACGGGGCGAGACCCGGCTGCTGTTCGGGCACTGACATCCAAGTCTGACATGACCGCCTTGCTGGACGGTCGGCGGCAGCGTGTCGCTGGCTGCGCGCAGGATATGTTCTGCGTTGCCCAGGCGCTGATCTGGACGGAATCGGAGGTCGACACCTTGGCCAAGGCCATCCCCGCGCCAGCGCGCCTGAACACGCCCGACGATGGAGTGGCAGCGCAAGCCCGGCGCGAGATCGAGGGCATCAATATAATATTGCGCACCTATGGCCTGGGCCATCCTGCCGCCTATGCCGAGATTGACGGGGCCGGTACGATCGACCCCCGGGAACGCCAGTCCCGGCTTCAGGCCGCCTATTGGCTGTCACGCACCCCACGGATCGCGTCGGCGCAGGCGCTTGACCCGAGCATCGACTATGCACTCGCCTTGCTGGACGGCAGCGACCGGGCCGACGCGATCGGCTTCGAACCGCTGACAGGCGGCGCGAATGCAGCCGCCATGGCACGCGCGAAAAAGCTCGACTGGAGCCGCTATCGCTATTCCGCGCTGATCGTCACGGGCGTAGGGCCAGAGGTGCCGGACATGGCGATCAGCCCCTTTGGCAAATATCATCTTCGGCTGGCCGCCAGCCGCTTTGCTCAGGGGGACGCCCCCTTCATCATCGTGACGGGAGGCAAGGCGCATCCCCGCGCAACGCGCTTTGCCGAGGCCGAGCAGATGCGCAACGCGCTGATCGAACGCTATGGCGTTCCGGCCAACGCGATCCTGATCGAACCCTATGCCCGGCATACGACCACCAATTTGCGCAATGCGACGCGCCTGTTGATGGCAATGGATGCCCCGATGGATCGCGATGCGGTTATCGTCAGCAACCCCGGCCAGAGCGCTTCGATCGAAAGCCCGCAGTTCGTCACACGCAACCAGCGGGAGCTTGGCTATCAGCCAGGGCAAGTCGGCCGCCGCCTGTCGCCCACGCAATTGCTGTTTCGCCCGTCCCGCGCATCGGCGCGGGTCGACCCGCGCGACCCCCTCGACCCCTGATTTCGGAGCCAAGACGATGCGACCCCTTCTCCTTGCCCTCACCACGATCAGCGCGCTGGCGTTGCATCCGACCGCCGCCCATGCTTGGGGCCAGACCGCCCATGCCGTGATCGATCGGGCGGCGATAGAGGCCATCCCGGATGATGGCCCCGTCTTTCTGCGCAAGCATGTCGACTATATCGCGCGCTCGGCCTCACTGCCCGATAGCTGGCGGGGTGACGCGGAAAATTTCTCCAAGATGGATGAAGACCCCAATCATGGCTGGTTTCGGGAACAATTCACTTTCGTAAACCCCATCCCGAGATCACGCCACGAATTCGTCCTAGCGCTCTACAAACACTATCAGACGATCAAGGACAGCGATCCGCAGACCGCGCAGCGGATCAATGTGCGCTGGACAGGCACCCTACCCTATGCGGCGATGGAGGCCTATGAACGGTTGATCACTTGCATGCGCTATGTCCGCAAGGCCCAGGCCGAAGGTGGCGATGCGTCGATCCCCGAACAACATTGCGCCTTTCAGGTCATACGCCTGGGCCATTATATCGGCGATGGGGCGCAGCCGCACCATGACTCGATCCATTCCGACGGATGGCGCGGCGATAATCCCAAGGGCTACACCACCGATCGGTCCGTTCATGGCCGGTTCGAAAGCCAATTCGTCGATGGCATGGGCCTGACCACGGCGGACATCGCGCCGCGCATCGGCGCACCGCGCCGCCAGAGCGGCGACATGTTCGACGCGGTGCTGGGCTTCCTGAACAAAGCGGGCGACATGGTGGAAGATCTCTACAAGCTGGAGAAACGCGACGGCTTTGCCGATTTCGCCGACAAGGATGTGCGCGCGTTCGTCTATGACCGGACCACGGCCGGAGCCGCGATGCTGCGCGACATGCTGTGTCGCGCCTGGGCCGAAAGCGCCGCGCCGCCAGCCAAAATTACCCCATCGCCGCTTGATGCCAATAATCCCCGTTTCAACCCGGAAACCGGGTCGGCACCAGGCTGAACGATCGCGGTTACCGAAACGCGCGCTTGCTCCTATATGCCAAGGCACGGAGCAAGCGTGCATGGCGGTCGTGGCTGATGTCGCTGACGCGCATCAACCATATCGCACCGAAGCTGCCGACCACAGGTATGCCCAATCCCATGACCAGCATCCCCGTCTGGACAGACGCAGGCTGGCTGGCATCGGGCGCATAGCCAAGCCAGCCGAGTGTCCAGCCGATCAGCGCGGTGGAGGCGGCACCGCTTGCCTTCACCACCACCAGATAGAAAGCGAACAGTCCGGTTTCGAACCGGCGATGGTGGCGCCAGGCAACGAAATCGACGGCATCCGCCAGCAAGCCCCAGGGCAGCATGAAGATGCTGGCGAAGCCGAAGCCGATCAGCATTGCGCACGCCATCAAGGCGTTGGGCGAGGCGAGGGACAGAGCGAACAACGCTATGCCGATGATGGCGACGGCATGACCCGCCGCCAGCAGGGCGGTCTTGCTGAAACGGCCGGTCATCGATGTCCAGACGAGCACGCCCAGAAACTGGCCAATCGTCAGCCCCAGCAGCAGCATTTTTACCAGATCAGGGCGTTGGATCACATAAGTGCCGATGTATAAAAGCATCCTGCCGAACATCGGCATGGCAAATCCCGTGATGAAGGCGAGCAGCGCCAGCGCGATGATCAAGGGGTCGCGTAGCGGTATGGCAATGCCGTCCCCCGCAATCGCCGGATTATCTGGCCGCGTTGCTTCGCTGGCCGAAGCCAGTGCGCTTAGGATCATCGTCAAGGCAAACAGGATGCAGGCGATGACCCCGGTCATGGCAAGACGGTCGAAGTCCCCGGTTCGCCCCGCGGCCTGCACCATAGGCGCAAGGATGATCGCAATCGCCAGCGAACTGATCGTACTGAAGAACAGTCGATAGCCCGACACGCGACCCCGCGATCGGCTGTCCGAGGTTACCCGCGCCATCAGCGCATTATGCGGCACATCGATTACCGCATAGGCCCCGCGAAACAGCAGTAGCCCGGCGGCCACGATCCAAAGATCGCGCACGCCCAGGGCTGGCAGGGCGTAGAGCAAGGCGAAGGCCGCGCCGCAGGGAATGGCGGCCGCCGCAACCATCCAGCGATAACCTCGCCCGGCGCGACGAAGGCGGATAACCAGCTTTGCCGCCAACAGATCAAAGACGAGATCACCCAGCACCGCGGCCAGCATCAAGGAACCAGCGCTTGTCGGCGATTGGCCGAGCAGGTCGGTCAGGAGAAACAGGATGGTGAGATCAGCTCCGGAAAAGAGCAGCGCCTTGCCCATGTTGCCGGAGGAATAAGCGAGCAATCGACCTTCGCGCCCCGCCCGTTCGCGCAGCAATGCCCGCCGGTGCAGGCTCTGCGTTGAGGCTCGCGACGATGTCAGCACATTGTGTCCGCTTAACCCATGCCTGCACGCGGATGCGCCGACATTCCGGGGACGGCGCCTAGTGGCGCACTCTTACAGTTTGGAGACTCTCGCGCGTGTGAGAGCGAGGCCACCGGCAGGGCAGGAAACCGCCATTTGCGCCGATCCGCTAAATCGCCCTATAGCCAAATATCTGTAACGGGAAGACGAGACCCGGAACCATGTGTGGCGGTCGATTTGGGATATGTGGATGAAACGCCAGAAAGCCTCCAGCCTTGCCGACCTTTCCGCGCTTGCTGGCGTTTCCATATCGACGGTTTCCCGTGCCTTGGCCGACAATCCGCTTGTCGCGATCGCGACCCGGGACAAGATCAAGCAGCTGGCTCGCGAGCATGATTTCCAGATCAATGTCGCTGCGCGCAATTTCCGGCTCCGGCGGACGGGTGCGGTGGGGGTGATCCTACCGCTCGGCCATGAGACCGAGCAGCATCTGACTGATCCCTTCTTCATGAGCCTGATCGCGTCGCTGGCCGATGCATTGGCCGATCAGGGCTATGATCTGCTGCTGTCGCGCGTCATTCCATCCAATGACACATGGCTCAAAGCCTTTGTCGAATCGGGCAAGGTCGATGGCGTCATCATCGTTGGGCAATCGGACCAGATCGATGTGATCGAGAAAGTGTCGGCACAATATGGGCCGCTGATCGTCTGGGGAGCATCGATCCCCGGTTATAGCCAATTGACCGTCGGGTCCGACAATTTCGAGGGCGGACGGTTGGCCGCGCAACACCTCCTGTCTCAGGGCCGAAAAAAGCTGACTTTCGTTGGCAATCCCGCCGTGCCAGAATTCGAGGCACGCTTTGCAGGCTTCAACCTCGCCATCGCACAAAGCGGTGCGCCGCAAGGGTCAGTCCTGCCGTCGCATGTGACACCCGAAGCATCCTATGCGACCGTGCGAGATTATCTGAGGGATGAAGCCGTGCCCGATGGCATCGTCGCTGCGTCCGACGTGATTGCCCTGAGCGCGCTGCGGGCGATTGCCGACCATGGGTTGCGCGTGCCCGATGACGTGGCTGTTGTGGGCTATGACGATGTGTTCATTGCCGAACAAACCACGCCTTCATTGACGACCATCCGGCAGGATGTGGTGCTTGGCGCGCAGATGATGGTCGACCTGCTGTTCCAGCGCATGGCGGGAGAGGATGCGGCGTCGATCTCGCTTCAGCCGACACTCGTGTTGCGCGCTTCGGCCTAAACCTTCTCCGAAACCCCGCAATTTCCTCGATGCAAAAAAGTTTGCAAACGTTTGCATTTGCGATTGCAAACGTTTGTTTTTGGAAATATCACGCTGGTAACAAGATAGCTGCGCATAGGGGATGATCGTTGAAGGCTGAGGCAAAGGTTGCGCCATTTTTGGCAAGGCGACATGGTCGCCGCGACGATCTTGCCGCTTCCCTCGTCTTGCGCCCTTTCCCAACGCCTTCTCCGGCCGTTCTTGCCGTCGGGCCGAAGTCGGGCCTCCGCCAAGGACTGCACGCTTTGGCGGGGGTCATGACACCAGCGGGCATCGGCGCATGAGTAACGTACCTTTCACCAGCCCTTGGACCGCGGGCGACGTCCAGCGGATCAGTCCAGCTACAGCGCCTTGCGCTCCGATCATCCCGACGCAGCGCCGCGTGATCGAGACGCTGGACCTGTGGGATTATTGGCCGGTTCAGAACGTCGATGGCCACCCGGCCGCTATTGCAGGCGGCACGCTGTTCATCGCGCTGTCGGCGCCGATTCTTCCCGACCCTGACGCCAGACATGGAGTGGCGCGTATGCGGCTGCTGCATCGCGTTGGCACGCATTGGAGTGATCTGGGGCCGGTTTTACCGGACGGGCTGTCGCCCGGCAGTCGCGAATGGTCGGGCTCAGCCATCCTTTCGACAGATGGCGCGGCGATCACGCTCTATTATACCGTCGCAGGCTTTCAGGGCGAGGTGGAAACCAGCTTCGCCCAGCGGCTATTCTATACCTGCGCGGGGTTAACCGTGCAGGATGACGCGATCAAGCTTTCGTCCTGGTCGGACCCTGTCGAGTTTCTGCAGCCGGACGATCTCCATTATAGCCGCGACATGGCAGGCGGCGGCGCGGTCGGCACGATCAAGGCATTTCGCGATCCGGCCTTTTTCCGCGATCCGGCCGACAATCAAGACTATATCCTATTTGTCGGATCAATCGCACGGTCGCGCTCGGCATGGAATGGGGCGGTTGGCATTGCGCGCCAGGTCGCTGACCAGGAGTGGGAGGTCTTGCCGCCGCTCGTCGAGGCGGATGGGCTGAACAATGAGCTGGAACGCCCGCACGTCATCATGCAGGACGGGCGCTATTATCTGTTCTGGTCGACGCAGACCAAGGTGTTCGCGGCCGATGGTCCGGCTGGGCCGACCGGGCTTTACGGGATGGTCGCGGACAGGCTCTTTGGACCCTGGCGACCGCTCAACGGGTCGGGGCTGGTTTTCGGCAATCCACCGTCCGCGCCATTCCAGGCCTATAGCTGGCTGGTGCTCCCTGATCTATGCGTGCAGAGCTTTGCCGACCTGGTCGGGTTGGCGGAGCCGCCGCGCGATGTCGCGCAGGCGCGAGCGCATTTCGGCGGCACCCCTGCCCCTGAATTGCGCCTTATCATCGATGGTGAGAAGGCATGGCTAGCATGATGGCACCGGAAACTGTGATCGCGGGCGTCGAACTGGGCGGCACCAAATGTATCGCGACGCTGGCGCGGGGGAAGGATATCCTGCGGCAGCAGCGCTGGGCCACCGAGGGGCCGGAGACGCTGGACCGGGTTTCGGCGACCTTGGCGGGGTGGCAGGACGAAGTGCCGTTCGAGGCAATCGGAATCGGCAGCTTTGGCCCGCTATGCCTGGACCCTGGCAACGCGCATTTCGGCCGGATCGAAAATACGCCCAAGCCCGGCTGGGCGGGGGCGGATGTGCATGGGCATTTCGCGCGGCGCTTCGCCCTGCCCGTCGGCATCGACACCGATGTCGGTGGTGCGGCGCTGGCCGAAGGGCAATGGGGCGCGGCGATGGGATGCGCAGTGCATGGCTATGCGACGATCGGGACGGGCGTTGGCCTTGGCCTGGTGGTCGATGGCAAGGCGGTGCATGGCCGCCTTCATCCCGAAGCAGGGCATATGCGCATTCGGCGGACGCCGGGCGATATGTTCGCTGGTGCCTGCCCTGCCCATGGCGATTGCCTTGAGGGACTGGTGGGCGGTCCAGCGCTTGCAGCGCGGGCAAACGGCGCGCTGGCGGATATGCCCGATGACGATCCGCTTTGGGATCGGGTGGCGCGCGAATTGGGCGAATGGGTGGCGATGCTGATCCTGTGCGTGTCGCCCCAACGCCTGGTGATCGGCGGCGGGGTGCTGGATTTCCGTCCGACGCTGCTGGCCAAGATACAGGTGGCGGTCGCCGCCAATCTGGGCGGCTATCTGGCGGGCCTGGATCTAGCCGCCTTGGAGACGCTGATCGTGCCCCCCGCCCTGGGGCGCGATGCGGGACCATTGGGTGCAATTGTCGTGGGGCACAATGCGCTGATGGAGAGCCAGGCATGAGCGGATGGCGCTATTCCGGCATAGCCGCGGCGATCGTGGCGCTGAGCGGCTGCACGTCGTTGACCGATGTCGCGCCGACCGCAGCGGTCGGGGATCGCTGCGCCGCCTTTGCATCGGCCTTGCAAGGCCATTGGCCCGATGCCTCGACGCGCGTGACCAGTGCGGTGTTCGTTCCGGAAGGGCCAGCGCCCAAGCCCGATCCGCAGGGCTTTCAATATGACAGCGCGGTTCCGCTGAAAGCGCATTGCGACGTTCAGGCGGTGATGGCTGAACGTACAGGCGTGGACGGTGAGAGCTATGCGATCAAATTCCATCTGCGCCTGCCGATGGCGTGGAACGGGCGTTTCCTGTTCCAAGGCGGCGGTGGGACCAATGGCGACATTGGCAATGCGTTGGGCGCGCTGGCTGGTGTTGGCCTCGTCACGCCTGCATTGGCCCAGGGCTATGCGGTCGTCAGCCAGGATTCCGGGCATGACAATGCTATCAACAGCGATCCAGCCAAGGGCGGTGCGGTGGCGTTCGGCTTCGACCCGGAAGCGCGGCGCAATTATGCCTATGCCTCTTTGGGTGCCGTGACAGATGCGGCCAAGGCGGCGATCGGGACCTTTTATGGCCGGGCGCCGCGCTATTCCTATTTTGCGGGCTGTTCCAAGGGTGGCCAGGAAGGGTTGGCGGTGGCCCATCGCTATCCTGATGCATTCGACGGGATCGTCGCGGCAGCGCCGGGCATGTCGCTGCCGCGCGCGGCGCTGGCGCAGGCCTGGGACGTGCAGACATTTGGACGCCTGGTGCCCCCCGGCCCCGATGGCGTGCGGCCGTTCGGGCAATTGGCGGGCACATTTTCCACCAGCGAATTGGGGATCGTTCGGCAGGCTATCCTGAAGGCCTGCGATGCCAAGGATGGCCTGGCCGATGGTCTGGTCGCGCATTATGGCCAGTGCGGCAATGAAGATGTGCTGCCGGTGCTGCGCGGTTTCGCCTGTACCGGACAGCGAAACGGACAGTGTTTGTCCAATTTGCAGATCGATGCGCTTGTCCGGTCCATGTCCGGTCCGCGCAAGAGCGATGGGTCACCCCTCTATGTCCGTTTCCCTTGGGACGGCGGGGTCGGCGAACCGGGCTGGGCGGTATGGAAATTGGGATTGGCCAAGGAGGGCGTTCCGGCGCTGAGCATCGTCGTCGGCGGATCGGCCCTGTCCGCCATCTTCCAGACACCGCCCAAGCTGGTTGCCGCCGATCCGCAGGGGATGATGCAGTGGCAGATGGCCTATGATTTCGATCGGGACGCCGACGCCATCTATCGCGCGCAGGCTCCCTTCCCGGCTTCGGGCTGGGACATGATGTCGGCGCGATCGCCCGATATCGATGGGTTCCGGGCCGCTGGCGGCAAGCTGATCGTGCCGCATGGCGCGGCCGATCCGGTCTTCTCGCTGGACGACACGCTGCAATGGTATCGGGAGGTCGACGCCCGTTATGCGGGCAAAGGCGCGGACACCGTGCGCGTCTTCCCTGTGCCCGGCATGAACCATTGCGAGGGTGGGCCATCGACCGATCGCTATGACGCCTTTGCCGCGATGGTCGATTGGGTCGAGCAGGGCCGTGCGCCCGAACAGTTGAATGCCGTGGCCGCTGCGGCCAGTCCATGGCCGGGCCGTACCCGTCCGATCTGCCGATACCCCGCCTATGCCCGGTACAAGGGCCAGGGCGATGTCGAGAAAAAGGAAAGCTTCGAATGCGTAAGAGGATGATAGGCCGGCTTGCCCTTTGGGTCATCGCGATGCAGGCGGCGTTGCTGCCGATGCAGGCGGTGGCGGCGGACGATGGCCGGTGGGTGGCAAGCTGGGCGTCCAGCCCTTCCCTGCCCGTGGCCAAGCTGCCGTTCGATTTCTGGGAGCCTGCGCCGGAGGTGCAGGGGACCATCCGCTATCATCTGCGCCTGAGCGCGGGCGGAACCAAGGTTCAGGTGCGCCTGTCAGGCGACACCCAGCCGACCGACGTCGCGATCGGCAGTGCGACCATTGCCCTGGCCGACGCGCAGGGTCGGATCGATGCGGCCAGCATCCAGCCTTTGACCTTTTCGGGGGCGCGATCGGTACGGTTGCCCGCAGGGGCGCCCCTCTTGTCCGACCCGCTGCCCTTGCAGGTGAAGCCGGG
>TARA_R110000787_G_scaffold57667_5_pt1 | contig 20235 bp, 17 predicted proteins | sample TARA_R110000787 | Tara Oceans TARA_R110000787 (sample SAMEA4397920) | marine metagenome | biome: Polar Biome; feature: [DCM] deep chlorophyll maximum layer (ENVO:01000326); material: water (ENVO:00002006), including particulate matter (ENVO:01000060) such as... | depth 35 m | reverse complement strand
CGAGCCGGTCAAGCTGACATTTGTGCCGCATCTGGTGCCGATGAGTCGTGGAATTCTTTCGACGATCTACGTCAGGCCCAAAGACCCCAAGGCTGATCATCAGGCCTTGTTCCAGAAGTGGTACCAGGGCGAGCCGTTCGTCGACATTCTGCCCGCCGGAACCTTGCCGGAGACCCGCTCTGTGCGTGGCGGCAATGTGTGCCGGATCGCGCTCCAGCTTGCGCCGGACCGGGAAACCCTGATCGTGATGTCGGTAATCGACAATCTGGTCAAGGGCGCTTCAGGCCAGGCGCTGCAGTGCTTCAATCTGATGTTCGGTTTTGCCGAATCCCAGGGGCTTGATGCACCTGGGCTGGCACCGTGAACGGGATCCGCGAGCAGACGCGCGCATGAAGCATCGCGTCGTTGTCGGCCACGAACGCCGATGGCCGCAGAGAGTCTTGGTGGGACTGATTCTGCTGCTGGGCTTGTGTGGCTGGCTGCTCGCCGCAGCCTTGCTCACCAATCGTCCCGCGTCGCTGCTGGCGCTGATCGACCCTGATGAACAGCGCAATGCGCTGCGAATCGAGAACGCCAAGCTGGCAACTGAGCTCGACCAGGCCAAGCATGATCTGGATACGATCCGTGGGCACGGTACCTTCGAGAAGCAATCGTGTGAGATCGATACACAGGCCTGTGCTGCGCTGCGCGAATCAGTTTCCGGTCTTCAGGCTGAGTCCGCGCAACTGCGCGAGCAGCTGGCTTTCTATCGCAGTGTTGCCGCGCCGGGTCAGGCCCAGATTGGCGTACGTATCGTTCGTCTGAGCCTGAGCGCAAGGCCGGGCGATGGCACCTGGGGCTATGAGCTGCTGTTGCTGCAGCCTGCGAGACGGAACGCGGATGTCTCGGGCAGCTATCGCATGCACATTCAGGGAAAGCTCGGAAATAAGCCCAAAACCCTTACAATGAGGCCCACAATCGTGCCTTCGCAGGCCAAGCCGGTGTTCTCTTTCCGCACATTTGGAACGCTCGTCGGTGAAATCAAGCTGCCGGACGGATTCCAGCCGGAGCGAGTCAAGGTGGCCCTCAAGGTAGACGGAATCAAGGGCGCCTCCAGCGAGGTGACGGAATCATTTGACTGGTCCATGCTGGTGGCCGCCGCAAAGGAGTAGGAACTGATGTTTGCCAAACCTGAAAAAACTGCCAAGAAGCGCAAAGCCGGCGCCGTGGATACCCTGGTGGGCGGACTCACCGAGATCAACGGAGATGTGCTGTTTTCCGGCGGGCTGCACGTGGATGGGCGCATTAAGGGAAAGGTGCTCGCCAGTGAAGGCGATGGTGCGAGCCTGTCCATCAGTGAAAACGGCGCCATTGAAGGTGACGTCAGCGTCCCCATTATTACGGTGAACGGCACGGTTTCGGGCAATGTCCATTCCAGCGAGCACATGACACTGGCTGCGAACGCGCGCGTCACGGGCAATGTCTACTACAACAAGCTGGAAATTCAGCCGGGGGCTGAGGTCAACGGCCAGATGGTCCATGATCCGCTTGGAGATCACACGCCATCGACCACGCAAAGCGCTTCGGGTCATGCTGCACCGCGAGACGTACGGGACTTGCCCAGAGTCAAACTGGCATCCGCAGCCGATTAAGGATTGAACATGGAAGCACAGAACACCTCAGACAATCTCTCGACAGACGGCGTGGAAATTCCGCCGCTGACATTCAGTGATTCTGCCGCGCTCAAGGTGCGTGAGCTGCTGGATGAGGAAGAGAATCCGCAGCAGGTCCTTCGCGTCTTCATCACCGGAGGTGGTTGCTCCGGCTTTCAGTACGGCTTCAAGTTTGACGAAGCCCAGGAGGAGGATGACGTGTCGGTCCAGAATCAGGGCGTCAAGCTGGTGGTGGACCCGATGAGCATGCAGTACCTGATCGGCGCCGAGATTGATTACAAGGACAATGTCGAAGGTGCGCAGTTCGTCATCCGCAACCCCAATGCGAGCACGACCTGCGGCTGCGGTTCTTCATTTTCGGTCTGACCCTGCCTCGGTGGTCAGCTTGCTGACCACCCTTGCGATGCGGTCGATGCATTGCGCCTGTCCAGCTGATTTTTAAATGCAGTCTGCCGGCGGCCGACGTAGGCGCAAGCGCACGCTGTGGGTTGTTGCAGGCCTGCTCCTGCTTTCACTTTGCACGCTGCTCGCGCTGCGATATTTTCCGCGTCCGGCGCTATCTGACGCCATTGCCCAATCACGGGTCGTTTTCGACGAGCAGGGTGAGTTGCTGCGTCTGAGTCTGGCGCGAGATCAGCAATACCGTTTGTGGGTGCCCTTGTCGCAGGTGTCGCCGCGCTTTATTGAAGCGCTGCTGCTGCATGAGGACCAGTATTTTCGCTGGCACCCAGGCATCAATCCGCTGGCCGTCCTGCGCGCGATGCTCGACATGGCCAGCGGCGCGCGCCGACAAGGCGCTTCCACCATCAGCATGCAGCTGGCGCGTCTCTACTACGGCCTCAATACCCGAAGTTTCAGCGGCAAGCTCAAGCAGATGGTGCTCGCCCTCTGGCTGGAGGCGCGGTATTCAAAGCAGGACATTCTTGAAGCTCACATCAATCTGCTGCCCTACGGCGGCAACATTCAGGGCGTGGGCACTGCCGCCCTGATCTATTTCGACAAGCCGGTGGCCGCGCTCTCGCTGCCGGAGTTGTTATCGCTGGTGTTGATTCCGCAATCACCTGCGCGTCGCGCGCCGGATGAACTGGAGCCGGAATCCTTGCGCCTTGCGCGCCAGCAATTGTTTGAGCGCTGGTCCGAGCTGCATCCGGCGGACGCAAGCGAGCGGGGTTTGGTTGCGCTGCCCCTGAAGTTTCGCAAACGCGCTGATCTGCCATTTGAAGCGCCGCATCTGGTCGATTCGCTCTTGAGCCAATATCCCGCGAAGCGGCAACTGCGCGCGACCTTGAATCTGAACATGCAGCACCGGCTGGAACGCCAGATGGAAAAGTATCTGGCATCCAGCCATCGTCTGGGCATTCGCAATGCCTCGGCCATGTTGATTGACTGGCGCAGCATGGAGGTCAAGGCCATGCTCGGCTCTGCAGATTTTGGCAATGCGGAGTTGCAGGGTCAGGTCAATGGAACCCTGGCCAAGCGCTCGCCGGGTTCGCTGCTCAAGCCCTTTATCTATGGTCTGGCGATGGATCAGGGGCTGATTCACCCGCGTAGTGTGCTCAAGGATGCGCCGACTGCATTCGGCCCTTTCTCACCAGACAACTTTGACGGTGCATTTGTGGGTCCCATCGATGCGACGCAGGCCCTGATCCGTTCGCGAAATGTGCCGGCCGTTGCCCTAGCGGCGCGCCTGAAGGATGACGGCCTTTACGGCTTCCTCAAGCGCGCCGGGATCTCGCAACTGGCCACGCGCAAGCACTACGGGCTGGCATTGGTGCTTGGCGCGGGCGAAACCACCATGGCGGAGAACTTGGCGCTGTACGCCTTGCTGCCCAACCGCGGCCGGCTGCGGTCCCTGCATTACTTGCAGGGCGAACGCAGTGAGGCAGGACCACAGCTGTTGTCGGAAGAAGCGAGTTATCTGCTGATCGACATGCTGCGGGAAAATCCCCGACCCGATGACCTGATCATTCAGGGCGTCGGCGGCGGTGCACCGGTGGCGTGGAAGACGGGTACTTCATGGGGGTTTCGCGACGCCTGGACCGTGGGCATCTTTGGCCCTTACGTGCTGGCGGTCTGGGTGGGCGAATTTGATGGTCGCTCCAACCCGGCCTTTGTCGGTGTGCGCGCTGCGGCGCCCCTGTTCTTTCGAATGCGCGACAGCTTGCGCGCAACGCGGGGCTATATCGAGCCCGCTCGCAAACAGCCAGCCCGACTGGCGCGTATCGAGGTGTGCGCCGCATCGGGTGACCTGCCCAACGCAGAATGCCCCGTGACGGTGACCACCGGATTCATTCCCGGGGTGTCGCCCATCAAGCTTTCGGATGTGCACCGCCGTGTTGCGGTGGACCGGCAAACCGGTCGTCAGGCTTGCCCACCGTTTGCGGACAAGGAAGTTCAATGGGAACTGCACGAGTTCTGGCCCTCGGACCTGATGCGCCTGTTTTCCCAGGCAGGAATCCCCCGACGACCCCCTCCTGCGCCCGGAGAATGCGCGCAAGCTTCCGGAGAAGGCGTACCGCCGCAGATCGTGTCACCGCTGTCCGGCGTGAGCTACAGCATTCGGGAGGCCAGGCTTGGCGAGCAGGTCCTGACTTTGAAGGCCCATGCGCAGGGCGATGTCCGCCACATCTACTGGTTTGTGGATGAAGCTTTCGTCGGCCGCTCGGCGCCGGGTGTGGCTCTGGGCTGGGTGCCGAGCCAGCCGGGTGAATACTCAATTCGTGCCGTTGATGAGCGCGGCAGAGCCGGTGAGCGTGACCTGCGGGTGGAACTGGTCCGCTAGCGCGGCAGGCTCACTCTGCGGAAGCGAGAATGTCGTCGGCCTGCTGATCGGCGTGGTAGCTGGAGCGCACCATCGGCCCGCTGGCTACATGCGCAAAACCCATTTTCTCGCCCACGACTCTCAGGCGGTCAAATTCATCCGGATGAATGAAGGCTTCGACCGGAAGATGATTCTTCGAGGGCTGCAGATACTGTCCCAGGGTCAGCATGTCGACCTGATGGGCGCGCAGGTCCTGCATGACCTGCTCGATTTCTTCCGAGGTTTCGCCCAGACCCAGCATCAGGCCGGATTTGGTCGGAACGCCTGAATGCAGCGATTTGAAACGCGCCAGCAGATCCAGACTCCACTGGTAGTCCGAGCCGGGGCGTGCGCGCTTGTAGAGCCGGGGCACCGTTTCCAGATTGTGATTGAACACATCCGGCGGGGTGTCCTTGAAGATGGCCAGCGCAGGGTCCATGCGGCCGCGGAAGTCCGGCACCAGCACTTCAATCTTCAACTGTGGGCTGGCGATGCGGCTCTCGCGAATACAGGCCGCAAAATGAGCCGCGCCGCCATCTTTGAGGTCGTCCCGGTCCACGCTGGTAATGACCACGTACTTGAGCTTCATCGCCGCAATGGTCTTGGCCAGTTTGGCCGGCTCGTTTTCATCCAGCGCATTGGGACGCCCGTGCGCCACATCGCAGAACGGGCAGCGCCGCGTGCAGATGTCGCCCATGATCATGAAAGTAGCGGTGCCTTTGCTGAAGCATTCAGACAGGTTCGGGCAACTGGCTTCTTCGCAAACCGTATGCAAATCCTGCTCGCGCAGGGTTTTCTTGATGCGCTCAACTTCTGTTGCATTGCCCAGGCGGGTGCGAATCCACTTGGGTTTGCGCGGCATCACGCTGGTGGCTTCGAATTTGACGGGGATGCGCGCCATTTTCTCGGCGCCGCGCAACTTCACGCCGGCCACGACGGGCGCGGGTCTGTTCGGGGGAGTGCTCATGCGCCTAGTTTACGCGCCTGTCCCGCTGGAATCAGCCCGTGGCGAGCTTCTGGCGAATCTCCTGCCGTGATGCCTCGGCCAATTGGGCACGAGATTTTCCTTCAGAGTCCAAAGGGGTAGAGGTCATGATGCTGACGTCCATGCCGGGGTCGCGTAGCACCCTGAACAGGTGCGCAACCAGATTGTCGTCGCCGATAAAGGGAGCCAGCGCCTGTCCGTCACATCCGGGACCGTACTGGATCGACACGGGGATCACCTGGCAGCCCGACTCGATGGCAGCCGCAAACAAGCGAGAGTGAAAGGGCAGGACCTGAGTACCGTCGCTGGTGGTGCCTTCGGGAAAAATCGTAACCACGCCGCGATCCTGCAAATGCGGAATCAGTCGATTGAGCAGAGGGCGTGAGCCGCCCTTGCCGCGGCGGATGTAGAAGGTGCCAGCCGCCTGGGCGAACCAGCCGGCAATCGGCCAATCGCGGACCTCGGATTTGGAGACAAAACGGCAGGACAAATGCGTCTGGATGACCGGGATATCCAGCCAAGAGACGTGATTGGCGACGATCAAGACCGGTTGGTCAGGCACGCTGCCCCTGAACCGCACCCGGATGCCGAGCAAGGCAATGAGCAGTCTGGACCAGTGCGCTGCCAGGGCTTCACGGCGCAGGTAGCCGCCTGCATCCAGACAGACCATCAGACTCAGCAGCAGGCCGTAGGCCAGAAGCGGAATCAGCGCGCAGGCGCGCAGCCACAGCCGGACAAGGCCGGTCAGCCCGGTGCTGGCCCCGGTTGGTCGCTCGGATTCGGTGATGGTCGTCACATCAGGCCTGAATGCTGACGGCCTTGCTGGACGCTGTTGAACGTTGCATGAAGTGGCGCGTATAGCGCGGATTGAGTTCACTCACGTTGAGCAGCATGAACACGTCGGCACAATTGAACTGCTGGTCCCAATAGGCTTCGCCGCAGGCCTTGGCACCCAGGCTCATGTAGGCCTTGAGCAGGGGCGGCATGCGTACACGGCCAGAACTACTGTTCTGGTCGGCATTCCATTTCTCCGGTCGTGCGTCCACTGCGGGCAGTGGGTAGTAGGGCCGCACACGCTGATAGCTCGGTGCCAGGTGACGCGCCCGGACCTGCTGGAGTATGGCGTGGGCCTGCGCGCCGCCATCCTCAAGACTGATGCTCGCGCAGCCAAACAGGTAGTCAAATCCATAGGCCGTGACATGCGAGGCAATGCCCTGCCACAGGGTGGCGATGACTGCCCCATTTCGATAGTCGCCGTGGACGCAGGTGCGGCCGATCTCCATCACCCGGCCGGGCAGTGCGTCGAGCATGGCCAGGTCGAATTCGCCGGAGGAATAGAACCCACCCGCATTGGGCGCGTCGGTATCCGCCAGCATGCGGGTGCAGGCGACCAGGCGACCGGTCGCGGTTTCGCGCACGAGCAGGTGGCGGCACCAGGGATCGTATTCGTCGCAGTCGATGTCGCCATCAATCTCGGCGCCAAGCTCGCCTGCAAAAATTTCGTATCGGAGACGCTGTGACTCCAGTACTTCACTCTGTGTTTCGGCCACGCTGACTTCGAAGCGAGGGCGCTGTGTTTTTTCCGGTTCGCTGCAAATAACGCCATTACGGGTAATGAGCGTATCGATGACTGCGGACATGGTGACTTCCGTTATTCGCCCCTTATTGGACGCACGGAAATCTATGAAAAGCCCGTGTGAGTGATGTTAAGCAAGCATGAAAGTTCGATGACAGACCGGGCGGCTTGCCGCGCGCATTGCGCCGTGCCTCATCACGGTGAAGTTATGAAGAATGCAGTTGTGCCGATAACATGCCTTGATTGAGAGCCGAATCCGCTTCGTCCACAGGTGTGCAAGATGAATCAACCGCAGACATCCGAGAAAGTGCTTAATGACGGCGGCGACTGGTATCCCTTCGGTGTGCCGGCCTCGCGCCCAAAGGCCGCGGTGATCCTGCTTCTGGGTTCGCTCCTGAGATCCCTGCGTCCACAGCGAATGGCCGAGCTGCAAGCGGCCCGCTTCGACGATTTTGCGGATTTGTCACGACAAGATCGCTGGATGCTCGCAGCTCTGGGCGCCTATGCCAGGCGCAATAACCAGCTGGAGTTGTTGCAGCCGGTTCACAAGAAGTTCTGGGAAGCCGGGGAAGGCGCTTCACTGCATCAGCACTACGCAGACCGGTTCGAAACCGATTTCCTGAAACACCATGCCGAGATTGCGGTGTGGTTGCGTGAAGAGGCGGCCTCGGCAGGCGCGACCCGACTGGTGGAGTTTGGCTGTGGCCGGGGCGAGACACTGGAGTACTGCGTCAATGAAGCTGGATTCCAGCAGGGCACGGGAGTTGACCTGAGTGCGCAGCTCTTGGACATTGCCAGGGCCAGCATCCAGAACCCGGCACTGGATTTCCAGCATTCGGATGCCATCGAGTGGCTTAAGACTCAGGGGCAGCCCGGGACCGTGTTTCTGACCAATGGCGGTGTTCTGGAATACTTCACGCCCGCTCAGCTGCAGGAAATGTTCTCGCATATCCAGACCCACCTTGGACCCTCCCTGGTGGCCTTGGTGGAGCCACTGGGTCTGGATCACGACCAGAAAGCGTCACCCAAATCACAAATCTATGGCAGCGAGATGTCGTTTTCGCATCCCTACGATGTTCTGCTTGAGGCTGCGGGCCTTAAGGTTCTGCGCAAGAAGGACTATCGCGTGGGCGATCGTGAGCGCTGGATGATGGTCGTTGCTACGACCACGTCGGCCCAGACTTGAGCCAGGCGCTTACTGGGAAGGCGGTGGCGAAACCGGCAAGGCATCAAACAGGGGTTTGATGCGGTTGATCAGCAGACAGTAGAGATCGGCCGTGATCTCGGCGTCGTAAATGGCCGAGTGCGCTTCCTTGGTGTCATAAGGCAGGCCGGCGGCTTGTGCCGCCCGTGCCAGCACCGTCTGGCCGAGCAGGCTGCCAGCCAGGGTGACGGTGTCGAAGCAGGAAAAGGGGTGGAAGGGGTTGCGCTTGATGCCTGTACGCGCGACCGCCGCATTGAGAAAACCGAGGTCAAAATGCGCGTTGTGGCCTACCAGTACCGCCCGGGTGCAGCCATTTTCAGAAATGGCTTGGCGGATCGGTTTGAAGATGTGCGCCAGGGCTTCCTGTTCTTTCTTTGCCAGCCGCAGGGGGTTGTCCACCTTGATGCCGTTGACCTCCATGGACGCCTTTTCCAGATTGGCGCCGGGAAACGGCTCCACATGGCAGAACACCGTGTTGCGCCGGACCAGCATGCCGTTTTCGTCCACGCCCAGGATGACCGCTGCGACTTCGAGCAAAGCATCGGTTGCGCTGTTGAATCCGCCGGTCTCGACGTCTACAACAACCGGAAGAAAGCCACGGAATCGGTGGCCGACTTTGGGTGGCGAAGATGGGTCTGGGGTCTCCATGGGGGCGGCACTATAGCGGCACAGGAGCCCAAGCGTCCTTATAATCTGCCGCCTGTCACCCGTTTGCAGGCCTGCAAACGGGCCAAAAAATACTCAGACCCGATGTCATTCCCCCTATGAGCAAAGCCCGTAAAGTCGTTCTGGCCTATTCCGGTGGCCTGGATACCTCCGTCATCCTCAAGTGGTTGCAGGATCACCATAACTGCGAGGTCGTGACCTTCACCGCTGACCTTGGTCAGGGCGAGGAATTGGACCATGTCCGGCCCAAAGCCGAGCAGTTCGGGGTCAAGCAGATATTCATTGATGACCTGCGCGAGGAGTTTGCGCGCGACTTCGTGTTCCCGATGTTTCGTGCCAATGCCATTTATGAAGGCGAGTATCTGCTCGGCACGTCCATCGCCAGACCGCTGATTTCAAAGCGCTTGATTGAAATTGCCCGCGAAACCGGCGCAGACAGCATCTCGCACGGCGCCACCGGCAAGGGTAATGATCAGGTCCGTTTTGAACTGGGCGCCTACGCGCTGCAGCCGGACATCAAGATCATCGCACCCTGGCGCGAGTGGGATCTCAACTCCCGCGAGAAGCTGCTGGCCTACGCGGCAGAGCACAACATTCCCGTCGAGAAGAAGAAAGGTGGCGGCTCACCGTATTCGATGGATGCCAATGCGCTGCATATCAGCTACGAAGGCGGCGGCCTGGAAGATCCGTGGTGGAATCCGCCCGACGATATCTGGCGCTGGACGACCAACCCTGAAGATGCGCCCGATGAGCCGCAACTGATCACCATCAGCTACAAGAATGGTGACCCGGTGGCGTTGGACGGCAAGGCCATGTCGCCTTACGAAATCCTTGCGGCGCTCAATGAGGTGGGCGGCCGCCACGGCATCGGACGTCTGGATATCGTCGAGAACCGCTACGTGGGCATGAAGTCGCGCGGCTGTTACGAGACACCGGGCGGCACCATCATGTTGCGTGCACATCGATCCCTGGAGTCCCTGACCCTGGATCGCGAAGCCGCGCATCTCAAGGACGAACTCATGCCGCGCTACGCCAGCCTGATCTATAACGGGTACTGGTGGAGCCCGGAACGCAAGATGCTGCAGGCGATGATTGATGAGTCTCAGCAGTACGTGAACGGCGACGTGCGCCTCAAGCTGTACAAGGGTGGTGTCTACAACGCCGGCCGGCGTTCACCCGATTCCCTGTTTGATGCGGATGTGGCGACATTTGAAGACGATGGCGGTGCCTACAACCAGAAGGATGCTGAGGGATTCATCCGGCTGAACAGCCTTCGACTGCGCACGGGCGCAAAACGCAGGCAATACGAAAAACAATAATCAGAGACGTAACTTATGAGTCAGCTTGCCGTGAAAACCATCCGTGCGAACGGCCTGGACTTTGCCTATCTTGAAGCCGGGGAAGGTCCGCTGATTCTGCTGCTGCATGGTTTTCCGGATACGGCTTACGGTTATCAGAACGTCATGTCATCACTGGCCGCAGCAGGTTACCGTGCGGTGGCCCCGTTCATGCGCGGATACGCGCCAAGTCCCTTGGCCAGCGACGGTGACTATTCCATTCCGGCGCTGGGCCGTGACGTTCTGGCGCTGATCGAGCACTTTGGCGGTGGTGAAAAGGCGCGCGTTGTGGGACACGATTGGGGCTCCATTGCGACGCAATACGCGGCCAACCTGCGGCCTGACCGGTTCGAGAAAATCGTGCTGTGCGCAGTGCCGCAGATGCGGCGATTTTTTCTGTCACTGACCCCTGCCCAGATCAAGCGCTCGCATTACATTTTCCGCTTTCAGGCACCGCTGTGGGCGGAAAAGCGGATTCCCAAGAATGATTTCGCCTGGCTCCGGGAAGTGATCTTCAAGCGCTGGTCGCCCGGCTACGATTTCAGCGAAGAGGACTTGGCGCCGCTGCTGGAAGGCTTCAGGGACCCTGCACGACTCAAGGCCGCGCTGGCCTATTACCGCGCCATACCTGCCACTGTTGCTGACCCGAGAAAGGCGCGTATCGCATTTCGTGCACAGACGGTTCCGGCAATGGTCATTTACGGCAGTGACGACGGCTGCATCGGCCCTGACATGTTTACCAAGCAGGAAAAGCGCTTCAAGGGTGGACTCAAGCTGGTCGAAAAGCCCGGCATGGGGCATTTCCCGCAGTACGAGCAGCCGGAATGGTTCGCCGCCCAGATACTGGAATTCCTGGGAAACCCCGCGGAACAATCCTGAGTAGAACGGGAATCCATCGTCCGATGGATTCCCGTTTCTTCATGCCTTATAGAAGCGCCACTGGCTGATCGCGTCACCGCGTGACAGTGATCGGTCCAGACTGCAGCGCAGGCCCCAGGCCTGAAGCGGCAGGGTCGCTGACCAGGCGCGTGCAATCGCATCATCAATCTCGAACAAGGCAGGGTCCTCTCCGCGCCAGAGCCGGTTGCTGCTCTGGTAGACCACCGCCTCGTCGCCTTTGACCTCTACTTCCACTTCGTCACCGATCAAGGCCGCAGTCTGCGCGTAGTAGATCGCAGCGTCGCGCGGTGTTTGTGCGCGTTCAAGGCCGAGTTTTGCAGGCAGCCATTGCCATCGAGCAGCAAGCACGGTTCTGAAAGCGTGTTCGGTAATCGCTGCTGCGCCGACAGTACCGAACATGGCAGCCAGGCTTGCCAGTCGTGAAGCGGTATGACCGATCGCGAAATTCTTCAGTGCACCTGCCTTGCGTGCTTCCGGCCAATCTTCGTGCGGCAGACGAGGTGCTTTTTCTGCATCGAACGGCGGCGAGAATTCGCCCGGCCGGCGTTGATAGACCAATTCAGGTTCCAGTGGCTCCGGGTACTCGATGAAGTAGCCGGCTTCCCAAGGGTCGCCTTCACATTGGCTCTGAGTCTGCACGAATGCGAGCCTTGGATTGCCCAGCATCGCGCCGTTATGCGCATGCCACGCTCGAAACGCACCCCGGCCGATCTGCGGGCCCAGTGCCGCAATGGACGCCATCGGGGCGTCGGTGCCGTCACAGATCCAGAAAGGTGGGTGGTAGCGAATCCAGACCTTGTTTGGCGTCTCTTCGACGTACTGCATGCGCCGGCCGCCGAGCGAGTTGGAAAAATAGTGATACTTGGCGCAGCGTAATGCGTCGGTGGGTTCACGCTCCAGCCCCAGTTTCCGCATGCCGTCGACAAAGTGCTTGTGCTGGTGGCGGCGCAAGCTGAGGAATTCCAGTTCGCCGATGGCATCCTGTCCGTGTGTGCGCAGGCAGGACAGGGTCAGGCCGGAGCAGAAGGACAGCCACAGGTCGTTGGCGATGTTGTGACGCACGACGCTGTCTTCGGGCATCGCTTGAATCTGGATGGTGGTCGAACTACTCATGGCGTGCCCCTCGCATCAAATACCCATTCATCGCAGCTGTCTCCCATGGACAGCAGCTGGCTTGCATGACACCGAAGGCCTGGCGAGTGCATTGGAAGAACGCCGGACCAGGCCCGAACGATGGCCTGGTCAATCTCGGGCAGCGCGATGGGTTCGTCGCGCCACATGCGAGAGGTGGAAAATCGAACCCGCACTTCCCCTGTGTTCTCGATGATCTCAGCTTCCTCGTTGAGAAGGCCGCGTGTGGTGGCCATGTAATGCGCTGCTTTCAACGGCGTATCGATATGCTCGATGCCGAGCGCGGCAGGCAGTTCCAGCCAGCGCTGCGCCAGCACCATGCGAAAGGCATGTTCCACCACTGCGGCTGCTGCTTGCAGACCGAGAATCTCGGACAGGATCGTGAATCGGGTGGCGGTGTGATCAACAGCGTAATTGCGCAGGGCGCGCAGCTTTCGCTCCTGTGGCCAGCTTGCGTGAGGCAAGGCCGGTGCACGGGCAGGATCAAACTCCGGTCCCCATTCTCCGGGGCGGCGCTGATAGGTTTCTTCCGGCTCCAGATCACGGTCGAACTCGCAGAAATATCCGGCATCCCATGGGTCGCCGTCGGTCAGGTTCTGGGTCTGCACAAAGGCCAGCCGTGGATTGCCGATCATGGCGCCGTTGTGTGAATGCCAACCACGAAAAGCGGCCCGGCCGAAATCCGACCCCAGCGCTGCAGGTCCTGCCGAGGGTTGCGTCACGCCATCACCAATCCAGAAGGGTGGGCGATAGCGCACCCAGACCTTGTTCGGCGTCTCTTCCACGTACTCCATTGGCAGCCCGCCGAGCGTATTGGAAAAATAGTGATATTTGCCGCACCGCACCGCGTCGGTCGGTTCGTTACCAAGCTCCAGCTTTTCCATGCCCGGAAGGAAGTGCTTGCGGTGATGTCGCCGCAAGCTGCGGAATTCCAGTTCGGTGATGCTGTCCTGACCGTGCGAACGCACGCAGGCCAGCGTGACGCCGGTCCAGAGGCTGGTCCAGAGCTCGTAAGCGAGCCGGCACTGCGTCTGGGTGTCAAAGGTCTTGATATCCACGAGAGCCTCAGTGCTGACTTTCAGGCAGGCGCACGACCAGCCCTTCCAGTTCTGCGCTGACGCGCAACTGGCAACTCAGGCGTGAAGTGGTGGCCCGGTCGTCGATGATGTTGAGCATGGTTTCTTCCGTTGGCTCGACCGCCGGAAGCTTCTCGCTCCAGGGCGCTTCGACAAACAAGTGGCAAGTGCCGCAGGCCGCTTCGCCGCCACAGTCACCATCGATACCGGGCACGCCATGATCCAGCGCAGTTTCCATTAGTGAAGAACCCTCGCTGGCCTGAACTTCGTGCGCGGTACCGGAAAAATCAATGAACGTTACTTTTGGCATGTGGTGATGTCCTCAGGCGTTGATGCGCACAGGCAGGGCTTCAAAACCCTTCACAAAGCAGGACAGGATTCGCTTGGGCTGACCCACCACTTCAACCTGCCCCGGACGTGGCCAGCGTCTGAGCAGTTCTTCCCAGAGGATGCGCAGCTGCATTTCGGCCAGACGATTGCCCACACATCGGTGAACGCCGAAACCAAATGACAGGTGGTGACGAGGCCGCTTGCGATCAATGAGGAACTCGTTGGGACGATCAATGGCGCGTTCATCCCGATTGCCCGAGACGTACCACATCACCACTTTCTCACCCTTCTTGATTTTCTTTCCGCCCAGTTCGGTATCGACGATGGCATCACGACGCATGTGTGCGAGCGGCGTCTGCCAGCGAATGATTTCGGGCACCAGGGAAGGAATCAGGCCAGGGTTTGCGCAGAGCTTGGCGTATTCACCCGGATGTTCATTCAGCGCCATCAGTCCGCCGGTCATTGAATTGCGAGTGGTGTCGTTGCCGCCCACGATCAGCAGGAAGCAATTGCCCAGCAGTTCTTCCTGCGTCATGTTCCGGGTCTTGTCCGAGTGCGCCAGCATGGACAGCACATCGTTACCGGGCGGTGAGTTCACGCGCTGATTCCACATCTTGGTCATGTACACCGCCATGCCCTTGATCTCTTCTACGCGCTCTTCTTCGCTGTCAATGATGCCGGCACCGGGAATGGTCGTGGCCAGATCCGACCAGTGCGTCAGCATGTGGCGCTCTTCCCAGGGAAAATCAAACAGCGTGGCCAGCATCTTGGTGGTCAGGTCGATGGAGACTTTCTTCACCCAGTCGAAAGGCTCGTTGACGGGCAGGTGGTCGAGCACATCCGCCGTACGTTCTCGGATCAGGCCTTCGAGCTTGGCCAGGTTGTCCGGTGCCACGATGGGGCTGACGATCTTGCGCTGCTCGTCGTGGATGGGTGGATCCATGGAGATGAACATCGGCATGCTCGCTGCCGAGTTGTTATCCATGATGGTGATGCCGCCGCCATAGGTGTCCGACGTGTACAGGTCGGGATGCGTCTCTACTTCCATGATGTCGGCGAATCGGGTGACCGACCAGAACGGACCGAACAGGCTGTCGCGGCAGTAGTGGACCGGGTCTTCGTCTCGCAGTCGCGCGAAGTAGTCCCACATCAGGTTATCGCGATGCATCTCGGGGTTGCTGACATCGATGTCTTCCAGCGGGATGGACGAAACGTGGTCAGGGATGGGTGAGGCACCGTTCTGTGGGGTCGGCGTAACGGTGGATTGTTGCGTGCTTTGCATGAGGTTTCCTCGCAATAGGGGTTCAGCGATATGTGGCGCGTCCGTAATCTCCTCAGGAACAATTCCGGGAGCGGTGCTGGCCATCAGATTTGAGCTTAGGGGCTTGCTTCCGGCCGCAACCCTGCCATTGGTAAGGGTTCCCCAACCGGGGTCAGGCGCACATACTCTGACTCATCGCAGATTCGTGAGAGGGGTCTGCCAGACTGGCCTTGCGCCTTTAATTTGAGACCAATTTCAAGCCTGACGTGCCCAGCCATCACGCCCCAGCGCTGTACAGAAAATCCTGGGAGCTGCCCAGAAAACGTTTGCTGCTTCCAGAAGAAATATGGGAGCAGAGTCGGCAGATCGTGTCGGTTTCGGCGCCTGCCGGATATGGCAAGTCGACGCTGCTGTCGCAATGGCGCAGTCATTTCGAGAACGATGGCGCGCGCGTCGTCTGGTTGACCGCCAGTGGTGATGACCGCGAAGGCAGCAAGTTGCTACTCGACTTCGCGCAGTCTCTGGAGCACGCACATTCGCAGAGTCCTGAAAGTCTGATCGATCGTTACGGCAGTCAGGGCTGGGAAGCGGTCATCAAGGCACTGTATGCAGAGCTGACGGCCCTTTCTCCGCGCGCCGCGTTATTCGTGGATGACGTGCATGAGTTGCTGGATGGCCCCGCCGAATCCATGTTGCGCCTGCTGTTGCGCTATCAACCTGCTCGGGTTGTGCTGGTGTTGTGCGGTCGCGCGCCGGTGCATCTGGCAGTGAGCAAGGCACTGCTGGAAGGTCGGCTCATCCGCTATGCCGACACACAGCTCGCGCTCAACAAAGCCGAGATATCAAGCCTGCTGGAGCAGCATGGAATTCGACCACGCGAGGAGCTGATATCAGTCCTGCAGGATCGCACGCAGGGCTGGCCAGCGGCCGTGCGACTGGTTGCCCTGACAATGCAGGGCGATACCCGTTCACAGGACCAGTTTGTCAGCGGCCTCGGTCTTGGGCCGCAATCACTGACGGATTACCTGAACGACAATCTGGTTGCACAGCAGTCACCGCGCATGAATCAGTTTCTGCAGCGCGTGTCGCTGTTGCGCCAGTTCACCGTGCGCAGTGCACGCGCGGTCACCGGTTTCGACGACACCGCAGAGATTCTCGACGAGATTCATCGCAGTGCTTTGCCCATTCGCTGCACCTCGGACAGTGAGATGGTCTACGTCCTTCATCCACTGATGCGCGATTTTCTTCTCGCGCGTCTGATGCGACTCAGTGCAAAGGAGATTGAGCGTTACCGCACGCGCGCTTTGCGCTGGTTGCTGAAAGCCGAGCAGATCGACAAGGCCATCGAGGTCTGCCTGGACTCTAATGATCTGGCGGGCGCTGCGGCGCTGATCAGTGAGCATGCTGCTGCAATGGTGCAGCGTTATGGTCGCCATGTGACCTATCTCTACTGGATCAACAAACTGCCCAAAGAAGAGTTGGCGCAGTTTCCGGAGATACGACTGAAGCAGGCCTGGTCGCTGAATTTCCTGCAGCGTTACGAAGAAGCCGAATCAATTCGCAATGAACTGGAGCTGGAAATTCAGGAGTCGGCCGGGACCGTGGACGCGCAGTGGCAGGAGCGCTTGGAGCAGGCGATCGAGCTGCAACGTTGTGCCGAAGCCGCGCTGCGTGATCGCGCCGTGACCAGTATCGCGCGAAGCAGCAATTGGCTCAGGCGCTGGCCGCAAGGCGGCGAGTTCGAGCGTTCCGTCGCCAATAGCTGTCTGGCCTTTTCGCAAAAAACCCTGGGTAGGTTCGAGCTTGCCGAACGCCATGGACGGCAGGGACAAACCCTTGCGCGGCAGTGTCAGGATCATTACGTCCTGGCCTGGGCAACCATGCTGACCGCATCTGTGCTCATCAAACAGGGCCAGTGTCGTCAGGCCCTGTACGAATGTGATCACGGTCTTGCCGAGTTGCAGCCGCATCTGGACAAGCGCGCGCCGGCCACGATGATGCTGCACGCGATGCGCGCAGGCTTGCTCTACGAGTTCAATCAGCTGGACGAAGTGCGTGATGCTCTTGAAGAGGGTCTTACCGCCCTGGTGGAGCAGTCTTCTGCTGATCCGATGATCATCGGCTTTGTCACACTGGCTCGTTTGCAGGCCATCGGCGGCAATGTGCATGCGGGCATTGAGACCCTGCACGAAGGCGAGGTGCTCGGACGCGGGCGGCAACTGCCGCGCTTAGCCATCACCCTGGCTGCCGAGCGGATCGTTTTGTTGCTGCGTAGCGGCGAGGTCCGGCAGGCGCGCCAACAGTGGGAAAGTCTTCATGAAGATCCAGCGCTGGGCGGCGCCGGAAGCTTTGCCAAGGCGCTGGAGGACAAGGCCGGCAGGATTCAGGCGCGCATCGGAATTGCAGAGGGCAAGTATCAGGAAGCCCTGGAGCTTCTGGCGCGCCCACTCGAGCATGCTCGCGCTACAGGCCAGAGAAGAAAGCTGGTGGAATTGCTACTGCTTCGCGCCATTGCGCTGCGTCAATCCAAAGCACCGGTAGCTGAAACATTCGAAACACTCGGCGACGCGGTGGGCATCGCCATGCAAGGCGGCTACGTTCGCACACTGGTAGATGAGGGCGAGCCCTTGCGCCGTCTGCTTGCCGAGTACACCTCGGGCGGTGTTGCCGCGCCACCGAGTCAGGCCTGTCAGGTCTACCTGCGCGAGATTGACATCGCAATGCACCGAGCATCACCCGAGGCGGGCAATGAGGATGACGAGTTCGGCCAGAAGGTGGTGGAACCCCTGACAGAACGAGAATTGCAGATCGTCGTGCGCCTCAAAGCCGGGCCCAGCAACCGGCAGTTATCCGATGCCTTGCTCATCACGCCGGGGACTTTGAAATGGCACCTGAGCAATATCTACGCGAAGCTCGGGGTCAGTAACCGGCTCGCTGCCATCAGCCGGGCGCAGGCGCTAGGTCTGGTTGACTAACCTGCTTGCCCACAAAAAACGCCCCGATCAATCGGGGCGCTCTTACCGCGATGTAGCGATGGCGCTGGGCTGTTACAAGCCGCCGCCGGACAGGATGCGATTGACGCGGGTCAGCTGCCCCTGAACGATGGACAAGGGCAGCGGACCGCTGGCGATGCCCGTCAGTGTGCTCAGCGTGTTGGGAACAATGGCGGTCACGTTGCCCAGTTCACCGAGGTCTGGGAGCGTAGCGAGTCCTGTCAGACCGGCAGCACCGCCCGCGCTGGTCAGTGACTGCAAGAGGCCGGGAATATTGCCGGTCAGAGCCGTCGTGTCGGGGAGGCCCGGAAGCGCCAGAAGGCCACCGGTGCTGGTGCCGGGCAGTGCGCCCAGACCTGGAAGCGCGCCAAGGACCGGCAAACCGCCGAGGCCCGGCAAGCCGCCCAGACCTGGCAGAGCAGGAAGACCACCGCCACCCAGGACAGGCAGTGCGCCGAGGCCGGGCAGTGCAGGAAGACCGCCGCCGCCAATGATGGGCAATGCGCCCAAGCCCGGCAGTGCGGGGAGTCCGCTGCCGCCGCCGATGACAGGCAGAGCACCCAGGACCGGGAGCGAGCCAACCGCAGGCAGCGCGGGCAATGCACCCAGCACCGGAAGTGATCCGATCACGGGAAGTGCGGGAAGTGCCTGCGCCATGCTGTTGCCAGAAAATACGGTCATGCAAGCGGCGAGTGCGAGTGCTTTCTTCATGAGTTTCCTCCAATAAAATTTTGATGAAATGACGGGGTCAGATAGATACCAAATTATTCTTTCATCTTCGGATGCTTCCTGCGCCCTTGATGACTCAACGATGAAGCACAAAAAATGGTTCCGCTTCGCCAGGCAGTTTTTTCGCTTTCTTATTTACGCAATGCTCGGGTTGGTTAACCGCCATTGTCAGAGACGCGTAGAAACGAATGCCGGCAAATCGGTGCAGAGTGCAATGCTCAGGGCTTCCTTACTCTGTCGCTGGGAAGAAGGAAGCGGCGTACCGAGATGTCCATCAAAGGTGCAGCAGGCCATAGCTTGTTAATGGTCTCGCTTTCCCACGTTCTGCAATCGGCGATGATGCGGTCGCTGTTGCAGATTTCTGTACTTTTCGTTTGTATATGAGAGGCGCGCTCACAGGGCGATTCTGGTCAGTGAGAATTTGTCGATCTAAATGTCTGGTCAGCGCGCATGGCGCCGTCCAATGCGCATTTTTGCGCAGCCATGGGCGACGCAGCAGCACTGCACAATGCAGGCTGCATAAACGGCTTTGGCTCAGGGTGCCGTGGTAACCGCCTGATCACTGATCTGATCACGACAAGATGAGGCGCGAGAGCAGGCGCCTGTGACGTCGTCGTGGTTCCACCGCAAACGGGGCCGCCTTCATCACGAAGGCGTCCAATGCTCCCGACACAACTGACGAATCCGGGCCGGAGCGGCTCGATTGAAGGATTGAAGCAATAGAGAAGGGCGCCTCGTGAGGCGCCCTGCTCGTTGCGGTGCAGGCCTTTCAGTTCAGCGCAATCCCATGCAGTTTGCGTAGTAGGTCACGGTGCCGGGCCAGTCGGTGAAAACGCCCTTCACGCCGACCTCGCGCGCAATCACGTCCAGCACATCCATCATGTCGCCGTCATTGTTGATCACGCTCTGGTGCGGATCATTCTGATTCAGGCCGTTGATGGACTGAAAATAGAATCCGCCACCGTTAGCAAGAAGGCCGTCGCGTTCAAAGCTCCAGGCGATGATGTCCAGGCCTGCCGCTTTCGCACGCTCGGCGTATGTCGATGCCTGTATCTTTTTTGACTCATCAACCCGCACCAACATCCACAAGGGCGGTGCAATGATCTCGACGCCCTGCGCTGCCAGTTGTTCCATGCTCGGATTCCAGCTGGAAGGATCGGCGTAATTGAAGGTTGGGTCGTCGTAGCGGCCGTCCAGAAATACGGCTTGTCTTCCAAAGTGGGGTTCGTTCTCGATCCAGTAGAGGACGTCGTCCAGACGGAAGCTTTGTGGGAACACATCCCGGGATTGAATACCCGCTTCCTTGTACTCGTTGATCATCTGCTGGGCATATTGCTCCTGGGTGTAAAAGCCGAGGTAGGGCATCGGAACAACCGGTTCTTTTAGTTCCGGCGTCATCTTGACGCCTTGTTTGCGGAACAAGGCAATGCTTTCTTTGTGTGTGAGCAGCGTGCCTTTCGAGGCGTACAAGTCAGTACGCCAATCCGCAGTGCCCTTCATGTAATCCTCAACCGTCGTCGCCATGGGGTTGGCGGCATCCATCTTGCCGCGCAGGGATTTGAATTCTGCAAGGGTGATGTCGCTGGTACAGCATC
>TARA_R110000787_G_scaffold77086_1_pt1 | contig 20247 bp, 33 predicted proteins | sample TARA_R110000787 | Tara Oceans TARA_R110000787 (sample SAMEA4397920) | marine metagenome | biome: Polar Biome; feature: [DCM] deep chlorophyll maximum layer (ENVO:01000326); material: water (ENVO:00002006), including particulate matter (ENVO:01000060) such as... | depth 35 m | reverse complement strand
TTCACAAGGCATAAAATAAATATCGCCATCTACTTCCATTTCGTGAGAACCTGAACAACCTATCTCCTTTGCTTTTATTTCTGCTTCTTCTTTTGTGGCATACGCATCTTGTCCATCTATTTTTTTCAGGCCAAACTTTTCCATTTCAATACCTGTTTCTTCCTCAATTTCTTCTTCACTTTGGATTTCCGTATCAATCTCTGTAAATTCTAAAGGCTGTAACGTTGTAAAGTACAAGTTTAAGCTAATATTGTTAAAAGATAGTATGTTATCAAAACAATCAATTAAAAGTTCCTGAAAAGGCCTAATAACGGTGTTATCCATTAGTAGGGATGCTGTTTTAATTTCATCAGCATTATTCCCAAGCCCTGAACCATCTTTTATTCCTAATAACATTGGCGAAACAATTCTGTGAGCAACCATAATTTTTGAAGTTGATTCCGAACTTAAGAATTGATATTGGTTGTGTGCATCGGATAACTGAACAGGTGTTATTTCGGCCTGACTTTCTTTATTATCATTAAAAGCAATTATGAATTTTCCTGCATTACTTGTTCCTGAAAATTTTTGTGCTATTTTTGTTTCTATTAATTGTCTTTCCTGTTGGTTTGGAGTTCCATTATTAAAATTAATCAACATACTAGGAGCCAATCCATTCAGTATATTGTTAAGGTGATAATTTGAAACTTCTTCTTCTAATTCTGCATATTGAAGTCCACCTTGATAATCAACAGGGGAATAATAATAAAACCCTGCCTTATATGGCTGTATGTAATATATTTCTATGTTTTCGTTTGACATTCCAAATGCAGGAATTCGCAAAGGTTCATCAGTTCTTTTAATATTGGGCCAATCTTTAAAATAGTAATATGCAGGTACATCTCCATCTTCATCGCATTTTGCTGCTCTTAAAGTTTCAATAGGCATATGCTCAATTTGTGCAATTTTCTTCCTATCCTTTGAATATATAATTTGAACAGCGCATTGGCCCATCAATTTTAAATCATAACATAGTTTTCTAACAACATTTTTCTTAAATAAAGAAACCATTTGCGCGTATTGGTCAGGCTTTTTATTTGCATCTGTTGCATTTAAACCTTTACCATAAATTGCTTGTGAAATACCATTGACTGCAGCGTTGTTCGTAGGGCTTCCATTGTACCTATCAATCAAATACTGAAAATAATTATTATCAGCACCGTATTCAATATAATCTTCGCCTTGAACTTCTTTAATTACAGGGCTTGTATATGTACTTAAATTAACAAATCCAAATTCTGATACTTTAGAGGCTTTTTTAAATTGACCTTTTTCGTTTCTTAATCTTGTTTCTTTCATCTTACTTTGTATGTGTTATTATAACCATTATAAAAGGTATATTTACCTTTATTTAATTCATAATAATCATTATCCAATTCGTTAATATCTTGGTCTGTACAAAATATTCTATCTTTATAAATATCGTTTGTTTGCTTTATTGTATTCCAAAACGTTTCATCATTATTCCAAAACAGAAAATTTGTGTTCCAAGAACCTAAATCTATGTATAAATGTAAATCAAAAAAATGGTTATTTACCAATATTGGATTAAAAATATTTTCAAAAGTCAAATAATTAACTGAAATAGATGCATTAATTACATTATAAAATTCTGTAATATTTGTACTATCATCCCTAATGGTCATAGTGAACTGACTATCAAGATATTCTCTAGGAATTACGGATAGTGTTTGGGATGCTGCAGATGTTGAAAGTATTATCATTACTTATATAACGCAAAAAAAAAGGTTATTTGTAAATGTTTAATTCAAAAAAAAAGCACCCTATTAAATGGATGCTTTTTTATTAATATTAAATCCCTTATGGTTGTGTAGGGTCAGGAACATTAAAAGGTGTTGGGTCAACTTGGTCGTTCGATGCTACTATTGGTGTAGATAAAAAGTAAGGAGCAGATTCTTCCATTCCCTCTAATGTTAGGGTGAATCCTGATAAATCTCCTGCTGCTGCACCTGTAACAATTGTTCCACCTGTAACTTCCATTCCATTTTCTAATCCACATAGAAAAGTATTACCATAATAATCTTCTACTGCAACATATGGCCTGCTAAGTGTAATTTCTCTTAAAAGTTGAACCGTTTTAGCCTCTAAAAATGTTAAAGTCATATTAAGAGTTTGGGTGTAGAAAGTGGTTCCATTTTCTCTAGAAGATGTTACTGTTGTTTCTAAACTTGAATTTCCTTTTACATTAAATTCATACCAAGTTGCAGTCCCCTGATAAGTTGCTTCTTTGGTGCTATTATCTATTGTTACACCTGTTATCCCACCATAATTGGCAAAAAATATCGTTTTGATTCCGCCAAATGCGGCTTTACAAGGTAATTGTCTACCTCTTTCTAAAGTACATCCCATTTATTTTTGAGTTTTTTTAAAAAAAAAGGTAAGTAGATAAACCACCTACCTTATTTCTATTTATTAATTATTTATTTTAAGCGTATTGTACTAAATCTTCAGCTATTCCAAATTGTACAGAACTTGTAAATCTCATAACAAATCTCACATTGTTACTCCCATCCAAATCTCCCATATCAAGAACCTTGACAACATTTGTGTCATTTAACAATCCTGTTCCGAAATATAGATTAGATTTTGTAGCTGCATACATTTTATTTGCAGACAATCCCGGTGATACAAAGACTTTAACACCGTTTATAGTTAAACTTCCGTTGTTCCACCATTGCGTTCCCTGTCCGTTTGTACCATTTGCGCCCAATCCATTTGCTGCAAATCCGCCCAATGCTTGAACGTAAAATTTTGCTGCTGCAGAACCCACATAAACAAATAAATCTTCCTTACCATATAAGGCTGCAGGAATTTGGTCTACTACTTTTGACATTTCTGCAATGATATTCCCTGCATTTAATCCCCCTGCAATTGCACCAATTGCCTGCGCTGCAGGAACATCACCTGCTGCAACTGAAGCAGCAATTAATTTCTCAAATCCATCAAATGAAGTATAAGTTGCACCTGCTGTATCACCTTGCCAAACATTAAATTCTGTGTTTTGAGCAACCTCTGCAGCAACGTGTGCAATCATAAAGTCAGCAAATACAGGTGGTAAAGTTTGGTTCAAACCAAATCCCATTGATTGAGCCTCCCAATCCTTAACGAATTTATATTTGCATAATTCAAGATTAACTTGCAACTCAATTGGTTCGATAATTCTTTCATCTAATGTTACTGAACTGTTAGGTACAAATGAACAGCCTGCTGCTGTAACAATATCACCTGTTTTTAAAGTTTTAATAACTTCTTTTAAAGCTATGTTAGCTTTTACCGTTAATCCACCATCGTTCACAGTAGATGAACTCAATAATGCTGCTGCGATATATTCACCTGCAAATTGACCTGCATAGGTCGTGTTTACGGTTGTTGCAGTTGCTAAATTTACTTTGTTTAATTTGCTCATTTTTTTATTATTTATTTAATCTATTTAATACTCTATCCAATGCTGTTCCACCAAAATTATTCTGTCCAAATGCAACTTTATTTTTTTGATTTGAACCTGATTCAGGATTATGCTTAATTGGTTTTGCAGCAGGTTGTGATAATTCAGTTTGAACTTCTTCAGAAAATTCTTCTTTTACAGTTCTTGATTTTAAGGTACCTGAATTTGCTTCCAAATCTTGTTCCTCAACATCTTCCATTTTAGATTCTTTATCTCCCTTTAAACTTGCAATTGCATCTTCAAGGTTTTGGATTCTTCTTTCCATTCCCTCCCAATCAGCAACATCTGCCATTTCTTTTTCTTTTTCTTCGTAATCTTCAACCTCTAAATCAGCAGTTTCTTCAACAACTTTTTCTTCGATTTCATCTTCATCATTTTCTTTGATATCAGAAATAATTCCTTCAATTTCAATAACTAAAATTCTACCATCTTCTAATTTATATTCTCCAATAGGTAAAGCAACTTTTTCATCATCTGTAACGATAAAAATTTCTTTGTCTTTTTCGAATGAATCAGCAGTTATAATGGTGCCATTTTCTAACTTCATTTCTTCAAGTTTTACCTCGATATTTAGAAGTGTTTTAATTTGATTTAACATTTCGGTGTTTTTCATATTACTTATATAACGATTATTAATTTAAAATTTGTATTTTCATTCTGTTCTAGTAATTACACCTATTCCTTGCGCCCTTACAGAGCCATCACAGCACTTTATGGAGTAAGTATTTGTTTCCCAACAGAGGCAGGCCCTAGAACCCCCTAAAGGGCTTGTTTTGCTTGGTATAAAAATGGTGTTTGTTTTTTTCATTTAAGACTTTAGTATGTTGACTATTTCTTTTAATATTTTTTTATCACTTACATCTTTAGATAAGTCTTTTTTAGCAATTTCATCAATAATATTAAGTTGATTTTTAGGTTCTTTTTTAGGTGCTTCTTCCATTTTATCTGCAAAATATCCCTCAATAGAAAATCCCTTAACTTTGTTTGTTTTTACATATTCATTCCAAACCTTATCATTATTTACTTTCACCGAACCCATCCACGTTCCAATTGGAACATTTAATCCGTATTTTCTAGACTTATCCATAACCTCATCTTCCACTATCCAAGATTCCACCAAAGTTAATCCGCTTAAAACCTTATCGTGTTCTAATGTAGTTTGTGATTGATTGCCATTTTGTAAATAAATTTGTGATGCTTTATTAACTGTTTTTTTTGAAAAGAAAATATAATATTCACCCTCATCGCTATACCTGTAAATTGGCTTATCAGGAATTAATAAAGCACCCATTAAAATTCTTTTATCTTTATCTACTTCTGCAAGTTTTATTTCTTCTTTTTTTAAAGCAACGAAATCAGATTCTATTGCAGGTGATTCGACTATCGAAATTGCTTCTATTCCAACTTCTTCACTTTCTTCATCTAAGACTAATTCTACTATTCTCATATTAATATAACGTTTTAAAAATTAAAATTTGCATTTACCCTATTGATGCATCTGATATTACATTTCTATCCATCTCTTGGGCTGTACTTACATCCCCTGCAACGACAAACGCCTTAACAGGCTGTGATTTTTGGCTGCCTATTGCATCAGCTAATTGATTTGTTTCCGATGAACCAACTATATTGAATGCAGGTGGTTGTGGTGGTGCAGATGATGCGCCTGCAGCGGGATTTGTGGCTGCTCCCCCCCCTGCCTTTGCGTTTGTTGCTAAAATAGACTTAACAGATTTAAAACCAATTGCAGCAGTTGATGCAATGTTTACAAGTTTCATAGCAAATCCAAAAGGTGTAGCTGTTTTTGTTGCTAGTTCTGCAGTAATACCTTGATAGGTGTTTATTAATGCTGATGCTGCTGCTGCTGCTTTTCCTGCCTTAGAGTTTTCCCCTAAAATACCTGCTATTTTACCAAATGCAGAACCAACTGCCAAAATTTTTGTTTTTCTTAATTCATCTTCATCTGCAGCTTCAATATCTGCATATTTTTTAATAATTGCAGCACGTTGTTCTTGTGTACCATTTAACCTATCAAGTTCAGCTAAAGATTCTTCTTTTTTTTGTTCTAATGTTAATTCTTTATCTTCAATTTCCTTTGCTATAAAGGCCGCTAATTTTTCATCTTTTATTAGCTGTTCATTATCTTCAATTGCTTTTTTCTTTTCCTTAAATGCTGCATCTACATCAAGCAACATTTGATTTTTTTGCTCTGTAGATAATTTTAATTCTTCTATTGCCTTTATTCTATCTTCTTTTTCTTTTTCAATAGCAGCAAATTTATTTTCTTTATCAAGTTCTATTAATGAATCTTTAAATTTTTGAACAGCCTTTGCATCTGCTATTTCTTTATCATCAATTATTTTTTTGTCTGCTGCTACTTTCTTGTCGTTTGCAATTTTATCATCTGCTGCTTTTTTCTTTGCATCTGCAATTGCTTTTATTCTTGACAATTCTTCGTTGTCTGCAAGTTTTGCTAATTTGTTAAATTTAGTTTTATTGCTAGAACTAATCGCCTCTAAATTAAAAACTGCTTTTCTTGCTTCCGCTTCTTTTCCTAAATCTTCACTTCCTGAATCAGATAAAGAATTTGCCAATACAATTGCATCTAATTTCTTTTTTGCATTTTTTAATTCCTCATCTGTTTGTTTTGTTTCTGCAATTCTAACTTCATCTATTGCTTTTTTCTTTTCAGCATAGGATGCAGTTCCGCCCTCAATTATTTCTTTCGCCTGTATTAAGTCTCTGTTTAATTTGGCCCTGCTTACACTTAAATTCCTCATCGCATCCTCAACCTCTTGAAGTGCCTTAACAGAATTAGCAGCCTGTTCAAATTCTTTTGCCACTTCTGCACCAAAACCTGAAACAGCTTCTTTCCCTGCTTTAAAAGCACCTTTAAAATCACCTGAAAAAAACTTTATTAAGGCTGAACCAACTTTTAAAATCCTATCCCTTACAACATCAATTGTTGCAGAAATACCTGCCATTATTTGGTCTAATTTTTCCCCCCCTGCCTTTGTTGATGCAAATGCTTTGTATAAAGCACTTAAACCCAAAACAACTGCTGCAATTACTAGACCAACAGGATTAGCAACTAATAACCACATTTGTTTTATAAGAGCCCTAAAACCCCTTATCGCGCCACCTGTTGCTTTGTTTACCGCTTCAAAGGCTGCTGCATTTCTTTGAGTACTATTAGTAGAACTTTTTGTTGCCTTAGAAACCTTTTTAGTTGAACTTGCAATTTTCTTTTGATTAGCCTCTGTTTTGCCTAAAGATTTATTTAAGGAATCAACATTTTTTTTCCCCCCATCTGTGGAAACCTTTAATATATATTCTTTTTCTATTGCCATTTTATAATTGTTCTAATTTGTTTGAATGTTGTAGGTAATGCGAATTTTCCTTGTGCAATTCTAATATTTTCAGTTTCTCCATTTGCGATTGCAAGTAAATCTAATATATTTTTTATCATAATTGGTTGTTTTTATGTACTTGTTGAAACTGTTAAAATGTTTGAAGATTCAACCAACGTTCCATTATTTTCAACTCCCTTAATTTGCAATGTGTAGGTGGTGTTTGCAGTTAATCCTGTGTATGTGTATCTCATTTGGTCGCTTGTTTTATCAAAATCATCTTGATTATTAACTCCATTTACAAGGGGTTCATAAATATCAGTTTGACCGCCCCCTGTATATGATGAAACATCAATTTCTACTGAAGTTGTGCCTAAGTTATTTACAGTTATTACTAGACCTGTTGGTGGTGGTGTAGAACCACCGCCTGAACTTGCCAAATCTACCAAATTATATAATTCCAATTTACTTTCTCCTGTCTGTAAATTTGTGTTTATACTGTTTATGTTATATTTGTTTCCATTAATTACAAATAAATCAGCTAAGGAATAATTTACAAGTACTTTTAAAGGCAAAAATGCTTTTACAGTTGTTAGTCTTCTATTATAATTAAAAATGCCGCTAATGTACGTTAAATAGTTTTCTGCAAATAGACTTTCTGTTTTTACCAAACCTGTAAATTCATCAATTTCTGAACCAAAGTTTATTGTTTCTATATTTATACTATTTGATGGCCTGTTATAGGTTAGTACTTGACTTGCTGTTCCATCAGAAACCCCATCAATAAAAGATATGGGTGTAGAAGTTGTATCTGTACTTTGATTTACAAAAATCATTGGTGCAGTTAATACAGGTAATTGGTTTATATCTACACTCCAACCCCATTGGATAGGTGTACCTGATAAACGCTCGTATAATATTTTTTCGAAACCTGTTTTAACAACGTACTTAGAACCCCTATCCGTTGATTGAACACCGCCTGAACTTGTGCTATTTTCTAAATCCCCAAATGTTGTATTATTTAATTCTAAAAAATTAATTGCAAAAAATGTTTTTGGTTTTGAATTTCTAAATGCAATTTCTTCATATGGTGGTGCAAAATCAATAGAACCACTTCTAGTATCTACATATTCAGATATATCAATTGTATTTCCATCTTCATAATAACTGTCTAAAGTTTGCACCATTATTTTCCCATCTTCCTGAACAAAGGCAGTTAAATTAAACATTTTAAATAAACTTGTAAGGTATGGTAAAACGCCCATCTTTGGCATTTGGTCGCTTACTATTATTTTATCCAAAACACCTGTTGGTGCTACTGTTGTAATAAAAGATGAATAACTATTAGATTCAGGCCCATCGTAATAATCAGGTATTGTTTCGTCTAAATCAAGTTGTACTGTACAGGTATATGAAAAACTTGGCGATGTTGCTTCTATTACAAATCTATAACTACTATTTTGATTATTTGTTCCTAAATTGTAACCTGCAATTTGATTACTTGTAGTTCCATCTGCTGATAAATCTGCTGCTGAATTAATTACAGTTGTTTGCCCTGTAACATCTTCTACAATAATGCTAAATGTACCACCACCTGAACCCACTACATTAAAACGATAACCAAATGTTGCACGTTTGTCGTAACTTATTCTTGGCCTTATAGTCCAAATACCATTTACAATTTCACTATTAGAACAACTTCCTGTTGTACCCCCTGCTGTTTCATCATAGGTGTAGCAAAACGGATTCCAACTTTGATAAGATGGCGGTGTCATAGAGTTTATTTGAATTCTATAAACCTGCTCACCTGTATAATCTTTCCCTGCCAAACCTTTTTCTCTTGCCAACCAAAGAAACATATTATCATAAATTTCATTATAATTAGCACTTGTGTTATCAATGTTAAAAAAACTTTTTCCTGTTCTTTCAAAAACAAGTCCATCACCGTTAAATCTTTGAGCAGTATAATTTTCTATTTGAGTGATTATAGTAGATAATTTTAATGCAGGCTTTAAATCTGTAAAATCTACTCCTTTATTATTAGCACCTGTTCCTGCAGATTGATAATGTAAATTTCTAGTATTTTCTCCATTAGTGGTTGTATCATAATAAAACCTTTCTGTATGTGAAATCAAAGGATATATTATATTGCCACTTGCAAGACTTGTGGTTAAACCTGCCTTTACAGTTGCAATGTTATAATTAGTATCATAGCCTGTTGAAGATTCGTATATATTTTGTAATGTAACTTCTTTTAATTTCTTTTTTAAATCAACCGTTTCCCCAAAAAAAGTAATTTTATAATTATCAGGGCTGTTGTTTTTCATCGAAACACCATTTAAAGCAATGTAGCCTTTTCTAAACAAAAAAGAATTTAAGTATATTTCAGCAGATTTTTTATCGTTTGCATTAAAACCATTTTCAATATTAAAATTGTAATAATGTTTAAATATTTTATTGTTTGTGGAACTAGCAGGAACCGAAAAACTTTTGGAAAAATCAGTAAAGATAGAACCTATATCTTTCACGTTCTGAATTGTTTGAGTTAAAGAAACACTTTCGTCTTTAAATAATTCAATCCTTTGGCCCTCGATATATAATATTACTTTTTGCATTTACCTTATGTTGTTTATGTAATCAAACGCATCTTCGAATTGTATGCTGTATTGTATTAATCTATCATTTACAGATGTTTTAATATCTATATTTGAAGTTTTTACAATTACAGGTACCTGTGTTATAGTTGTAGTGCCTCCGCTTGTTTCTATTGTTCTTTCAATCCAAACATACTCGCTCAATAATAGTTGCTCAAAATATTCAACTGCAAATTCAGGATAATAACCTGAACTTAAAGTTTGAGATTGTTTGGCTTGGGTGTTAAATATTTTTTTAGAAGCATTTTTTAATCCGTATGATGTACTGCCCCCTGATAACACTAATGTATTGGAACTGTAATCTGTACTTGTTCTATTTATTTTTTTAGTATTTTTTAAAAAGAACCAAAGGTCTTGCTGAATTCCAAATTTATTTATAAAAATAACCTTTGTACCTATTCCATATTTTGTGCAATCAATTCTATTAATTTTTAATGCAGCACCACCAATAGTTAAAGTTGTATTGCTGCTAGTATATGTAGAGGTGGCAACTAAGTTTCCCTGTCCGCCATCATAAATATAAGATACTTTTCCACTTTCACCAACAGGAATAAATATTTGCCATTTATCATTCGCATAATCCTTTGCTAATAGAAAAGCAGGAACAGAATCTCCAAATGGTAATGTAGGATTAACACCCTCTAAAAATGTTCCATATGCTTCAAACCCAACATCTGATGAATTTACAGCAGAACCTACAATTGTTCCTGTTGCATTGGCCCCTGAATATTTTGTTATTACTGTACTAATTGAAACCGTTTGAGCACCGTAACCTGATGCATATGTAATGTTTAAATAATCTCTTGAAATTTCTGCTATATCAAATGATGCTGTTTCACCCTGCTGCACGTTTTTTACAATCCTATAAATTAAAACTGAATCAACTGTAATATCAAGCGATACAGATAAAACTCCTGATGGAATTAAAATGGATTTAAATTGTGGATTTCTTAGTGCTATTTGTGCCATCTTTTTATTTTTTTGTTCCTAATATTATTGCATTATCAATATCTAAAGAAAATGATTCTAAAAGTTTATTAGGTAATTTTTTTAATTCTGCTTCAAAAGGTTTTGTGAAAAATGTTGTTGCTTTTATTCCTTTGTTGTAAATGCTTCTAGATATAATGTAAGTCATTGATTGATAAGACATAAATTTTCCCTTATCATCGCGCCATTGGAATCTTTTTTTCTTTAACCAACTATTCACCCCATCTCTTAATCCGCCCTTTGGCCCTGTTCCGCTTCCATACTGAAATTTTGAAAGAGCAGAAGCTGTTTCAGGATATGTAGATGTTTTTCCCTTTACACCCTTGTCCACAAACACCCCATAATCTTCCATTAGAAAATCTACAAGAAACAGGTTTGATTGTTTTATAACTTCGTAATTTAAAGTTTTATATAAATTGCCTAAACTTTTTCTTTCATCTACTAAATTTTTTTTAGCCTGATTAACAACTAATTTAGCGTATTTATCCAATATTAAATCTAAGTTTTTATAATCCATCTAACAAATATTTATATCGTTGTAAATCATAATACTTACATTTGCTGTCCATCCTGCCAATTGATTATCAAACCTATCATAAAAAGGTGCTAAAGTTGGATTCCCATCTAATTGATATTTATCCTGATGTAATGTACCCATTCTTAGTCTACCAATAAGCCTATTTAATACAGCTAATTGCGTATTTAAAATATCTTGAACGTTGTTGTTACCAACAAACCTATCCTCTGTTAATTCCTTTGATTCGTCCACCACATCACAAGCCAATATACTTAAACTAAATAGTAATACATTTTCTTCGACTGTAACATTTGTGACTATTAAATGCCCTATTGGAAATATATCTTGTTTGTATAGATTTACATCTGTAATATCGCCAATGCTTACAGTATTAATATTTATATCTTTTAATAATTCGTTTTTTATGGTTTCAGTTAATTGATAAAAACCCCTTACACCTTGATTTGCCATTATTTAAACTTTTTTTTCATCTGTTTACTTTCTAATTCACTTTTGTCTTTCATAAAACTTAACATCATAAAACACTTGTGAAAGCTTAATTTAATGATATCTTCAAATCTTGTAATATCTCCTTGAGCGAGGCTGTATAGGCTTTGATACCATTGCCATTTGCTTGAAAATTGAGATACTGCGTCAAGGTTTCGCTCTCCACCTGATTGTCCAAATAATTCGTCATAGTTTGCGATAACTCCAATCCTAAATTCCACAAAAAAAAAATTGATGATAACACCGCATCCATTGGCATATCCAAAACAGATTCTGCATTTTCTACATCGTGTTCCTTTATACTGTAACTATCTTTTAAAGTAACTAAAATAGGCCTATAAAGAACATTCATAGCCTTTTCAATATTATTCCAATCACCAATATAGGTATCAAGTTCAATGTATTCCCCTAAACTTAATTCTTGCATTTTTGGATGAAATCCATAATTAACATTTCCTAAAGAAAACTTTTTTACAAGAGCAGGTTTTTCGCTGAACATTTCTGTTATACTATTTGTAATTTCCTCAACATCATTAACTTTTAAAAGCATTACGTTTTCAAGTTCTTGGTTGCAGAATATTTTAATCATTTGTGCATTTAGCAATAAATTATCTTTTTCGTTTTCTTGAATTTTAAGAAACTCTTTATACTGCCTTAAAGTAACTTCATTTAATGATGTTGGAATTTTTAAGTTTAACTTCATATCTATATAACGTATTTATTTGTAATATTTGTATTGTAAATATAGACAAAAAAAAACAGCCATTTTAAGGCTGTTTGATAAACTTTAAAAAAATTAATAACTACTCACCCCTAATAAATATTATTTCGCGCTCAATGTAGTCTTTTGCCTTTAAAAGGTCTAAAAGTTCATCTTGCTTTTTACCTGCACGAATAACATATTTTAAAACATTGCCTTTATTAAAGTTTAAATCATAATCTTTAATTACATCAATAACATCATAATCTTTTCCGTTTTCGTAATGTGTTTGAGTTCCCCTCATTTTTTTAATTTATTTAATTGTTTTTAATATATTCTAAATACATACCAATTATCATCGGCCAATTGTAATAGTTCCTCACCGCCATCATAAGAATTAAAAGTATTACCATAACTATCAACCGAGCAATTTTCAGCAGTTTGTTCCCAATCAATAGCAAGCCAATCAGGAGCATTTATATCGTAAGAATCTTCTACAATTGATTTAATTTCTTTAACGTATATATCCCAAATTTCTTCATCCCAAATAAAACGATATTCACAGCCATCAATTTCTTGGAAAAAATCTACTTCCATTTCTAAATTTTCTAATATTTCAGATAACTCATCTTTACAAATATCTAATTCTAAATCTTCTTTAATAAATTGTTTTACTATTTTTTTTGTTTTCATAATATCCTGTTTTTAATTTTAAAGCGTTTTAAGGCCCTTATTATTATTTTAGTTACAATGTGATTAGTACGATGGGAAAGCATCTGTAAAACTTTTTAATTCGCAAATTCTAGCCACTTCTGATGCTGTGTAATATCTAATTTCCGTATAATACTCCTGTGCTTCTAATTCTGCAATTATTTCTTTGTATTGATTCGGATATTCAGTTCCAAATTTAGCTAAAGATATTTTGCATTTTTCTGTTAATCTTTCAAATGTGTTCATAATGTTCTATTTTAAATATTATAAAGTGTTATTAATTTCTTCAATTGTTTGGTCTAAATCTCTAATCATTGTGTAATTGATTCCACTTTCATTAGTATTGTACAATTCAATTAAATTAGTTCTTAAATTTGCAAGTTTGATTAATTGTTCTTTTGAAATTTTCATAATGTTCTGTTTTAGTTAATGGGGTTTTTACACCCCTTTGTTTTTTAGTTTAACAGTTATTTTTTTCTTGTTCTGTTAGATTATCCCAATTTCCTACAAAATCACTAACTGCCTCGTGGTATGTTTCATTTTCAAAACATTCCCCATCTCTTGGGTCAAACGTAAACCAAACTAATTCCCCTATTTCGTTTTTGCCTTTCCAAACGTTTTTGTTGATGTATTCTTGTATTTGATATTGCTTTGTCATAATATATATTTTTAAGTTCCATACAAAGATATAACTTATCTAGTTATAAACAAAATATTTTATAACTTATTTTTAAAAAAGTTTTATAAGGTGTAAAAAAACCCCACAATTTATGCAGGGTTTGATTAAATAGCTTATTTGAGTTTTTCTCATTTATACACTATTCCAACGCGTCCGCTGTTTGCTATTCTTCACATTCGTAAAATTCTGCATTTTCCTGACACTCGCTGCACAAGTCTGTTCCTAAATATCTATCTGCATTGCAGCAATCTGATTCTTCCATAATATTTTCTTTTTTTTAATTTAGTTCTAAAAATCTTAATACCAATACTTTTTGAATTGCAACTATCTGATATTGGTTTCTTGTTGTATAAACCATACTTTCTAAATGTTCAAGATGGCCCATTAAATCTATAGTGTCCCATTGGCTAAAAAATGTAGTTGGATGTTTTTTCATTTTGTGATAGGTTTGATAATCAATTGGCAGTTTCATTTTGTTCTGTTTTAAATTAAAGGGGTTTTTACACCCCATTGTTATTATTTATATACGTTAATGTAAAATGCAAAATGTTCTTTTGTTTGCTCTATAGTAGTTGGAGATGATAAATAATATCTTAATCCATCTTCAAACTTACTTATCATATACCCTAAAACTGTGTTATCTTTTTTTGAAGATACTTGGTCTAATCTAATTTCTACTTTTCCTAATGTAATGCTTTTTAATGTTTTCATAATATCTGTTTTTAAGTTCCCTACAAATGTAAAACCTTTTCTGTTATAAACAAAATATTTAATAACTTATTTTAATTTATTTTTTACGCTTGTTAAAATAACAGGTGTAATTCTTACCTTTAATGCAGAGCGTATTTACCAAAGTTTGGTCTTGATAATATGGAATAAGTTGCATATCTGCAGGGGTCAATAATATGATTATTTTTATCTTCAGGGGTGTTAGTTAATATTCCTGTTTTATCTTCTTTCCATTTGTAGTTCCTAAATTCTGATATTGCATTTGTTGAACTTGATAGTATATGTATTTTATATCTTTTTAATAAATCAATACCTGCATTAATAGAATTTTTACCTTTTAAACTTGAAAAAACATTGTGGCCCATTCGCCTTAATTCTTCGATTAAACGTGGTTCAGCACTATCCGCATATATTGGATGTCCATCAAGTTTTTCATCCCTTAAAAATACATTTATATCTTGTGTAGTCATTTTTGTTCTGTAAAGATGTTCTTTTACATAAAGGTTATAATCTAGGGTGTAAACTGAAACTAAAGTACTTGGGTCATTCGTAAAACCAAAATCCATTCCGTATGCAATTAAATTTGCTTCATCAGGTATTTTATTTATTTCAGTATAGTTAAATATTGTGCTTTTACTTGAAGCCCTTTCACCTAATCCATAAATTTGCCAATAGTTTTCATCCGTATCTTTTAACCTTTCTATTTCATCAATAATAGTTTTTTCAATAAAAGGATTATCTAAATATGTAGTTTTATGGAAAACACAATCTTCCCTTGTAATTAATTTATCATATATCCAATGATATTCATCTGATGGATTAAAATCTAAAATTATTCTGTATTGGGTTCTAAAAAGTAATTGCTGCATATCTTCATAAAACAATTCATTGCCCTCGTTTACAAATAATAAATCCCTTTTTCTTCCCCTAACTTTTTGTGGTTGGTCTAATGATATAAATTCAACTAAGTTTCCAAACAAGTAATATTCAGAGTTTGATTTATTGTGATAATTTTCCCTATACGCATTATGCAGGTGCAGGATTGTCATAAAATCCCTCATTACTGTTGCCCTTAAAGATGGAAATGATTTCCTACATATGGTAACAATTTTATTTTCATTGCGTGTGCAGTATTCAAATATAATCCATAATAAAATATTATAAGTTTTTCCTGAACGTGTTCCGCCCTGTTCAACTATAATTTTTTTATCTGTTGCTAATAGATGGTCATAAACAATATTAGTCTTTATTCTTAGTTGCTCCAATTATTTCGATTTGAAAATTAGTAGGTATACCATCTGCACCTGTTATTTCTTGCCTTTCAATATAGCCTCTTTTTTTGCCTTTAGTTTTTAAATAAAAAATAGTAGCTGCTGTATTGCCTTTCCCAATTTGAGAATGTAATTGGCTTTCTGCAAAATCAAGGGCAATGTTTTCGATATCACTTACTTCTAGCGCAAATGCAGCATCTTCTTTTAACCACTTATAAAATGTGCTTCTAGGTATTTCCGCTTTCTTACAGGCCACCGTAACAACGCCTAAACTTTGTTCTAGGGCCTTTAATATTGATTCCTTTTTTATGTGTCTACTTTCGTTCATTATTTATATGATTTTTTAGCATCATTAAACGCTTTTATTCTGCTTTGTTTATTTTTATTAAAAGTGTAACAATATCCATCAGCACCTTTTTTATAGGCATCTTTACCATTTATTGATGTTAATATTATTTTATTATTTGATAGTGTTTCCATATTTAATATTTAAAAAAAGCACTGAGCCAATCAAACAGTGCTTTATTTTTACTGAACTTAAATTAAAGAACTTTTTGGCTTTTATTTAATCTGTATTTATGTATTAAATATATGTTTAAAATAAGCATTATCATACTAGCAATATCCGCAATCATTATAATGTAACTATTTAATCTTTTAGCTTCTAAAAACAGCAATAAAACGGATGCTAAGGTTAAATAAAACATAGTAACCGAAACCCCTTGACTGCTTTTACTTTTATACATTTTTAAAAGTTGGGGAAAACTTGAAATAACAAGTAACGGAGTTGCTAAATAGCTAATGTATTCCATCTGTATATTTTAGTGATTCTATAAAATTATTAAAAGGTGCTTCAATACAACTGCTAATTTCAATATAACTTTTATTTTCTTCAGGAAATGTATGAATAGCCAAATGGCTTTCACTTAATAAAATTAAAGATGTATATCCAAAAGGCTTAAAATGATGTGATACTTTCTTTAAAACATTAAAACCACTAAATTCTAATTTCATTGTAAATTGTTGTTCTAAAATTTGTGGATTTGTTTCGTTAATCCAAAAATTGTAATTAAACATTTGCGCTTTCATAATTTTCTAAGTTTGAGAAATTTAATTTATTATAATTATTTTTAATATTTTTTGTATCACCTTTGTAAAATACCAATACGTTTTGATGGCATTTTCCTATTTTTCTATTATTCATATATCTTCCAACTCTTTGGGGTAATGTTCCCAAACTTTCTGCTATTATCATTTCGTTGTAAATCTTTACACCGTTTTTAGCAAATATTTTTTTTATATCTTCAGGAAAACCATAATAAAAACCTTTCTTATCTCTAATATCCCCAACTACTATAACTGCAAATCTATCTTCTTTTAAGCAAGCTATTGCACCTGTAAACGCTTTATCAATTATTTTTATAAAATCTTCATAATTTCCTTGATTACTTGCATCGTTTTCTAAATCTGAATAAACTTCTAAATCAAAATACGGTGGACAACTAAATAGCAAGTCCTGACTAGCAGCAGGTATGTGTTTCCTTACATTTACGCCATCATCACAAATATATCTGCTCTTACTACCTTTTAATCTTTTATTGTTTAAATCAGCCTGTTCTTGCCTTAATTCAATACCTGTAAAAGTATTCCCAAGAGCATCACTAATATAGCCAAAAACGCTATCACCTGCAAAACAATCAAAAGTTTTTCCTTTTTCAATACCAAACCATCTATTTGATATTTCTGCAAGTACAGGGTCCAAAATACTAACACCATTATTAATGCCGCCCATTAATTCACTTTCAGATAAAGTTCCCTCCCTGCTTTCTCCATTGTCTCCAATTAATTCTTTCCAATATCTTTTTCTATCAACCCAATAGCCTTGCTTGGTATCTAAAATGCTAAAAGGTGGAACAATAAATAAATCACTAAGTTTATTATGTTCTTCTTTTTCTTTAGGTTCTTCTTCAAAAGGAAACCCATCTAATCCCCAATCTTCCAATAATTTAACATCCCATTCATTTGCTAATATATCCCATTCCCATTCACCAAAACCTACATTGTCCTTTACTATAAATTCTTTTTCCTGCTCTTTTGTTAAATTAGTTGCCTTTAAAATATAAACCTCTTTTAAGCCTGCTTCCTTACAGGCCTTTAATCTCATATTTCCACCTAAAACAACCATATCGCTATTAACAACGATAGGCCTTAATTTTAACATTTCAGGAAATACTTTTATAGATGTTACAAGTTTTTTAAATTTATTATCTTTTATAAATCTTGGGTTATCTAAATTTTGCTTTACTTTTGATATATTTACTAATTCCATATTTTATACTTATATAACGTATTTATTAATTAATTTTATAATCTATTGTAATTGTAGCTATTAGCAAATATATTTTAATTGTATTATATTTAAACTCTTTATTGGCCCTAATGTATTCTTGGCCCAAAATAAATCTATCGTGCGGAAAGTGAAATGCAATTTCTATTTGCCAATCTTCTATTTTCATTTATGTTATTTTAAAATACCGAACCACTTACTCCATCATTTGCTTCTATAACCTCGCATTTATCAACCGACTTCCAATCCCAACTTCTTTTTAATAAAATAATTCTTTCCTCAATTTGTTTTTTCTCACTAGGGGATGCGCCTGTAATTATATCAAATAATGGGTTCTTTAATTTATGTTTTAATGCGCTTAATTTAAAGATTAAATTTTTGTTTTCATCTTCTAATTTGCTGCATTTGTTTTCTAAATAATGAATTTCATCAATTTTATCAACAGGGATTCCATCAGTTTTAAATTTAAAATACATTTCTATTTCCCCTAATTTTTTATTATGATGCCTGTAAACAGGGTACATTTTAAAAAGGTGTATAGCTGTTGAATGGTCGAAATTTTTTCCGTTTTTTTTAAAATATTCTGCAATATGAATCCAACGCATTTTTAATTTATCCCTTAAAAGATAAACTAACAAAGAACGGCCCTCAACGTATTTTGATTTTCTAGTATTTTCAAAAATGTTACACTCCAATAATTCATTTAATTTTCCACCTAATTTTTCTATGTCTTTTATTACCATTTTATATATTTAATCTATTCTTAATTTTAAAAGGTGATAGCATTCTTCAAATTTTTGCCTTGCCTTTCCTTTGTATTCTTGTTTAAATAATTCTAACATTTTTCTTGTGTATTGGTATTTTGTTTCACAGTTTTTTAAATATTTACCTGCAAAAACTTTTCCTTTACCTTTAAAGTACTGAACATTGTCAGCAGAATCTCCAATTATAAATTGTTCGTAAAAATTAAACATCGCTTCGTCTATGCTTATATCTAATATTTCTCTATGCTTGTAATGATAATTATAAATTAATGCAGGAAACTGCTTGTAATCCTTGTCTATCGAAACAATCATAACTTCATCCCTGCCAAATTCTTTTGATAATTTATACCAATATCTTGCAACCATATCATCAGTCTCTACTCCATAGCCCCAAATACTATTGTAATGTTCTTTTACATATTCGTGCATATCGCCTAACAAAGGTGGTAATTCTTGTTTCTTTCTATTTGCCTTATATTGGGGTGTTATAAGTTTTCTAAAATTTCCTTTGCTTCCACTAAAAGTTAATACCTTTTCAACGTTGTACATATCCTCTAATTTATTCACAATAGCCATAAATTGCTCGTGAAACTTATTTCTAGAATCAGATATGTTAGTATAATACATTCCATCCTCAGGGTTTTCCCTTTTTTTATAACAACTAGCAAAAATTAAACTGTCTGCATCTACAAGTAATATCATAAATTTCTGTCGTTTTTTTCTTTAAAAATTATTTCGCCAAACCAAATAAAAAATTTTGCAACAAATAACCATAAAACTATTGATAAAAGTATGTACATTATTTCAAGGTTTTTTTAAATTTTGTATATTTTTCTTTTAAGTAATTATCTTCTTCTTTAATTGCTGATTTAGCAAAATAATGTAAAGATGGTATATCATTTAGTAATTCTCTAGCATTTACTTCTATATCAATGTACCCATCTTCAGGGCATAAGGTTGTAACCTGTAAATGAACAACTCCATTGCTGCTGCTAATTTGTGAAATCCTGTCTAAAAAAAATTCATTGTGTTCCATTCTATTCTGTTTTAATATTAATATTTGCGTAATGCCTGCCTTTACCTGTTTTTCTTACTTGATAGCTAATTATAATGTCTGTAATGTTTTTATCTTTTTCTAACATAGCATCACATTCTTTTTTAACCTTTAACCAAACCCCTGTTAATGTTTCCATATTTATCGCATTGATGATTCAAAACAGGTGCCACTACAAACCGTTCCTTTTTCTTCTACAGGCCCACCGCATTCTGTACATTCATATTCCCCATCCATATCATAACAGGGGTTTCCATAATTCAAATAATCATCATTCATAGCTTATTTTATTAAGATTAAATCTAATTGTTTTGCCACATAATTAATGTGTTTTTGTGTAGTCATACTCCAATAACCTAATTGAAATAATTTATCATCTGCTATTGTAGCAACGTGTGTAGTATAACTCCAAACCTGATTTCCTTTAATACATAAATTTTGCTTGTACTTGTTTAACATTTTGTTCTGTTTT
>TARA_R110000787_G_scaffold284341_1_pt1 | contig 20277 bp, 21 predicted proteins | sample TARA_R110000787 | Tara Oceans TARA_R110000787 (sample SAMEA4397920) | marine metagenome | biome: Polar Biome; feature: [DCM] deep chlorophyll maximum layer (ENVO:01000326); material: water (ENVO:00002006), including particulate matter (ENVO:01000060) such as... | depth 35 m | reverse complement strand
AGCGCCCATCACGAATTCATCGATACAGTTATCTATCACTTCTTTTAAAAGTATATAAATACCATCATCAGGTGAAGTACCATCACCTAATTTTCCAATGTACATTCCAGGTCGCAACCGAATGTGTTCTTTCCAGTCTAAAGACCGTATATTATCTTCTGTATATTGTTCTTCAGCCATAGTTTGGGTGTCATGGCTAATATAAAATTAAGGTAGAAAATTTAAAACCTAAACGTAGGAAAGTAATTAACAATAATAAGTAGCTAATTGTTGAAAAAAAGATCTAAAATTACACGTTAAATCTAAAGTGCATTACATCACCATCTTCAACAATATATTCTTTTCCTTCAACGCTTAATTTACCTGATTCTTTTACTTTAGCTTCACTACCATAACTTACAAAGTCATTGTATTTTATAACTTCAGCACGAATAAATCCTTTTTCAAAATCGGTATGTATAACACCAGCAGCTTGTGGTGCGGTAGATCCAATTGGAATTGTCCAAGCACGAACTTCTTTAACTCCAGCAGTAAAATAGGTTTGTAGGTTTAATAATTTATAGGCTCCACGTATTAATTTAGCAGATCCAGCTTCTTTCAACCCTAAATCTTCTAAAAACATTTGGCGCTCTTCATACTCCTCTAATTCGTTGATATCAGATTCTGTTCCCACTGCTAAAAAAATAACCTCCGCATCTTCATTTGCTACAGCAGCTTTTACTCTTTCAACATATTCGTTTCCTGAAACAGCAGAAGCTTCATCAACATTACAAACATACATAACAGGCTTATCGGTGATAAACTGAACAGCATCAATAAAATCTTCTCTTTCTGAATCTGTAAGTTCAATCGCTCTAACCGAAATACCAGCTTCTAAACCTTCTTTTACTTTTATTAAAGCAATTTCTTCCTTTTGAGCATCTTTATTTCCAGTTCTAGCAGCTCTTTTTACTTTTTCAAGCTTTTTATCTGCTGTCTCTAAATCTTTTAACTGAAGCTCAATATCAATGGTCTCCTTATCTCTTATAGGATCAATACTTTCATCAACGTGAATAATATTGTCATCATCAAAACAACGTAAAACATGTAAAATCGCATCTGTTTCACGAATATTACCTAAAAATTGATTTCCCAATCCTTCTCCTTTACTAGCTCCTTTAACCAAGCCGGCAATATCTACAATTTCTACAGTAGCAGGCAATACACGTTCTGGATTCACCAATTCTTCTAATTTTTCTAATCTTGGATCTGGTACATTTACAATTCCAATGTTTGGCTCAATAGTACAAAACGGAAAATTAGCACTTTGTGCTTTTGCGTTAGACAAACAATTAAATAAAGTTGATTTTCCAACATTTGGCAATCCTACAATTCCTGCTTTCATTTCTTATTTTTTAATGGCTGCAAATATACATTTTCAATTAAATTAATCCGTTATTTATCTCTTTGGTTTTCACAAACTAATAATTTTTTATTATTTGCGTAAAAACCATTTTACCACTATCTTTAAATGATAACAATTAAAACCTTACCTCATGAAAAATACTATTTTACTTTTTGCATTATTATTCTCTTCCTTAACAGTTTTACAAGCACAGGAAAAAAATGATAAATTGAAAAACACAAAAGAAGAAACTGTAATAAAAACTATTACTATTAAAGGGATTAACGAAGAAACAACAGAAACAACTGTAGTTAAAAAAGAAAAACAAGTTATTGAAATTAAAGACTCTGGAGTTGAAAATCAAAATGAAGTTTATTCCTCTAAAAAGAAAGTTGAAAAAAAAGAAGTTAACGTAAATACAACTGTTAATGCTGTAAACGAAGCAGCAATAGCTGAGATAAAGAAGAAACAAGAAGCAGAAATTGAAGCTTCAAAAAAAGAACAATTAGCTAAATATGAAGCAGAAAGAATAGAAATGGAGAAAAAAAGAGCTGAAGAACTTAAAAAAAAGAATGGGGTTAAAAAAGATAATTAATCCCTATGAAGGAATGCTTTTTTAGCCAATAACTCAGTTTCAGTTTCTACGATATCTTCGTCTGGAACACAACAATCAACTGGACAAACTGCAGCACATTGAGGCTCTTCATGAAATCCAATACACTCTGTACATTTATCTGGTGCTATAAAGTAAAACTCATCACTAACGGGTTCTTGCTCTTTAGATGCATCTACTTGTTTCCCATTTGGTAAAACAATAGCACCTGTTAATTCAGTTCCTTCTTCGTATTTCCATTCATCGGAAGGTTCGTAAATTGCATTATTTGGGCATTCTGGCTCACAGGCACCACAATTTATACATTCATCAGTTATTATAATAGCCATCGGATTTTCTTTTTTTAACTTTGCGCAAATTTAGAGACTTCAAAACCTAACACCAAACAATAAAATGCAATTAAATAAAAGAATTCAGGCTTTTGTAAAACTAGGAGACTTTATGAGTCAGTTTTCAAGTGAAAATTACATTAAAAAAGACAACATCCCTTTTAATGATAGTTTCTTTGAAGAAATGACTGATGCCATACAGTTATCTAAATCATATAATGGTTGGTTTACAGAAAACAACGTGCAATTCGCATTTAAAAGCTGGGAAGACGCATTAAATGAAGAAAACTTATTAAAATGGACTGCTAAATATGATTTAGAAAAATCTCCTAATCATAACATCGCAATGGTATTAGCAGGTAATATTCCATTAGTTGGTTTCCACGATTTTTTATCAGTATTAATTTCTGGAAACCGTGTGATTGCAAAACTATCTTCTAACGACAAACTAATCTTGCCTTTTTTAGCAAAGTACCTCATTGCAATTGAACCAGAATTTGAAAACAAAATAGTGTTTACCGAAGGAAGATTAGAAAATTTTGATGCGGTAATTGCAACGGGCAGTAACAATACAGCACGTTATTTTGAGTATTATTTTGGAAAATACCCTAACATTATTAGGAAGAATAGAAATTCGGTAACAGTGCTTTCAGGCAATGAAACCAGTGAAGAACTTATTAATCTTTCAACAGACATTTTTAGGTATTTTGGATTGGGTTGTAGAAATGTTTCTAAACTATTTATACCCAAAGATTATAACTTTGATGCTTTCTTTAATGCTATGTTTACTTGGAAAGAGGTGATTAATGACAACAAATACATAAATAATTATGACTATAACAAAGCAGTTTATTTAATGAGTAACATTAATTTACTGGACAATGAATTTTTATTACTAAAAGAAGATCCTAGCTTCTCTTCTCCTATCTCTGTAACCTTTTACGAATACTACGATAGTTTAGATTCGGTTAAGGAAAATTTAATTGCAGAAAAAGATAACATTCAATGCATCGTTTCTAATCTGGGTATTAAAAATGAAATTAAATTTGGCGAAACGCAAAAACCAAGATTATGGGACTATGCAGATAATATAGATACCCTTGATTTTTTAATAAAACTTTCCAATTAATATTTTAAGAAAACAATCCATAAAGGCTAATGTTTTCGGATATTTGTAAAGTAATTGAATCATATCATGAAACGAGCATGTTAAAATTATTCACAATCAAGGAGATGACTAATAGCGAACAGCATGTGACCATTAAAGAATAATAAATATAGACAAATGAAAAAACACAATTTTAGCGCAGGACCTTGTATTTTGCCCCAATCTGTAATGCAAAAAGCATCTGAAGCTATTATCAATTTTAACAATCTAAATCTTTCATTAATTGAAATTTCACATCGTAGTAAAGACTTTGTGGAGGTAATGGAAAATGCTAGAAACTTAAGTTTAGAGTTACTTGGACTTCAAGGAAAAGGTTACAAAGCTTTATTCTTACAAGGTGGAGCTAGTTTAGAATTTTTAATGGTTGCATTTAATCTATTAGAAAAAAAATCGGCATATTTAAATACAGGAACTTGGGCAAGCAAAGCTATAAAAGAAGCTAAACTACTTGGAGATTTAGTTGAAGTAGCATCCTCTAAAGATCAAAATTTCAATTATATACCAAAAGGATACACGATCCCTTCAGATGTAGATTATTTTCATTGCACCAGTAATAACACTATTTTTGGAACTCAAATTAATGACTTTCAGAAAACAGATATTGTGAATGTTTGTGATATGAGTAGTGATATTTTTTCAAGACAAATGGATTTCTTACAGTTTGATTTAATCTATGCGGGTGCTCAAAAAAATATGGGTCCTGCTGGAACGACGTTAGTTATTGTAAAAGAAGATATATTAGGGAAAGTTTCAAGAACGATTCCTTCAATGTTAGATTATCAAGTTCATATCGCAAAGGACAGTATGTTTAATACACCTGCAGTATTCCCTGTCTATGTTTCTATGTTGACTTTGGAGTGGTTAAAAGAACTTGGAGGTATTTCAGCAATTGAAAAAATCAATAATAAAAAAGCAGCGTTATTGTATTCTGAAATTGACAGAAACCCATTGTTTAAAGGATTTGTATCTCAAAAAGAAGATCGTTCAAAAATGAACGCAACATTTAACCTAACGGACACCTCTGTAGAAGAACAATTTAATACCCTATGGACAGACGCAGGAATTAATGGTTTAAAAGGCCATAGAAGTGTTGGTGGTTACAGAGCTTCCATGTATAATGCATTACCTTTAGAAAGCGTACAGGTTTTGGTAGATGTAATGAAGGAATTAGAACGTAAAGCATAACAGTAAATAATTAAAGTTAACTGTAATTATTAAATAAATAATTAGTAATAAGATTTCCGCTTTTGCGGAAAAGAAAATAAAATTGTCATGAAAGTATTAGCAAACGACGGAATTTCACAAACTGGTATTGATTCTTTAGAGTCTTCAGGATTTAAAGTAATCACTACTACGGTAGCACAAGATCAATTAATAAATTACATAAACGAGAATAGTATTGACGTAGTTTTAGTACGAAGCGCTACTAAAGTTAGAAAAGATATTATTGATTCTTGTCCAAGTCTTAAAATTATAGGACGTGGCGGTGTTGGTATGGATAATATTGATGTTGAATATGCAAGAAGCAAAGATCTTAAAGTAATCAATACTCCAGCTGCATCATCTGCTTCTGTTGCAGAATTAGTATTTGCTCATTTATTTGGCGGTGTTCGTTTTTTATATGACTCTAATAGAAATATGCCTTTAGACGGTGATTCTAAATTTAAAGAATTAAAAAAGAATTATGGTGGAGGGCGCGAATTAAGAGGGAAAACTTTAGGTGTTATAGGACTTGGAAGAATAGGTCAAGAAGTTGCTAAAATCGGTTTAGGATGCGGTATGAAGGTAATTGCAAGTGACAAGTTTCTAGAAAAAGCAGCAATTGAAGTTGAATTTTTTGATGGTCAGAAAGTTGATTTTGAAATTAAAAGCCAATCTTTTGAAGACGTATTAAAAGAGAGTGATTTTATAAGTGTACATGTACCAGCACAAAAAAATTACATTTTTAGTAAAAAGGAATTTGCTTTAATGAAAGATGGAGCAGCTATTGTAAATGCAGCAAGAGGTGGTGTTATTGATGAAGTAGCTTTAATAGATGCTATAGAATCCAATAAGTTATCATTTGCAGCAATAGATACTTTTGAAAACGAGCCTACGCCAGCTATAAAAGTTTTAATGAATGGTAAACTTTCATTAACTCCACATATTGGTGCTGCAACTAATGAGGCACAGGATAGAATTGGAACAGAATTAGCAGAACAAATAAAAAGTATTTTAATTCCATAATTCATTGGTTTTTAGTAGTTTTAAATAAAAAAAAATAAAAATGTCAGGAATATTAGATTTATTAAATAGTGACTTAGGAAAACAAATTATTGATGGTGTTAGTAAAGACAGCAATCAACCACAAAATAAAACTGCAGATGTAATGTCTATGGCTTTACCATTATTAATGGGAGCTATGAAAAGAAACGCTACTTCTGCTGAAGGTGCTTCTGGTTTAATGAATGCTTTAAACTCTAAACATGACGGAAGTATTTTAAATAATCTTGATAGCTTGTTTAATGGTGGTGTAGACAATAGTGTAAAAGATGATGGTGCAGGAATTTTAAAACATATTTTAGGAAGTTCGCAGGGTAACATTACCAATGCGTTATCTAAAAAATCTGGTTTAGATTCAGATGCTGTTATGAACATACTTAAAGTTGCTGCTCCAATATTATTAGGATATTTAGGGAAACAACAAAAAACACAGCAAGTAAATTCTTCTAGCGGAATGGAAAGTTTGTTAGGTGGCTTTCTTGGCGGAGGCTCTAACCAAAACCAACAACAAAGCTTAATAGAATCTGTACTAGACGGAAATAACGACGGTAGTGTTATTGATGATATAGCAGGAATGGTTCTAGGTGGCGGAAGTAAAAGTAAAAGCGGACTAGGTGGTTTACTAGGAGATCTTTTTGGTAAATAATAAAATTAATTTCATATTTAAAAACCACCTATTTTTAGGTGGTTTTTTTTTGTTAAAGAAATCTTTATAGTGTCTTATTATTATAAGTATTTAGTAAATTTGCAAAAAGCACTTCTATGAAGTATTTAATTTTAGTAACCATTATTTTGGTAAGTTTAATTAGTTGTAATTCAAACAAAACAACAATTAATAATAACTCAACGGATTCCTCTACTTCAATTAGTAACGATACTATAAGAATTGCTAATGACGAATTAGAATATGAAATATTAATTTTCGAGCCTGGATTTCAATCTTGGTTGGCTACTCAACCTCCTAAGGGGTATTATGGAATTTATCACTTAGAAAGTAAAAACCGATTGTTTGTTTTAGAATATAATAATAGAGTCATTCAGTATAAAACTAGAGATTTATACGAACAAGAAATAAACTATACACCTACTGTAAAATATGGATTAGAAGTAAATTATTTACTTTATAATTATTTTATTTACTTTCAAAAAAAATACAAACAAAAGCTATAGTGGAGAATTTTAAAAAACATTGGGAAATAAAATCGAATTGGCAATTAGTATTTCCATTTATAGGAATAATAGGACTAGTTTATTCTTCTTATAAATTAGTGAAAATTTTTGCAATCGAGTCTTTAGCTGTTAATATTGCGCTTACACTAGTTTTATCATTTATATTATTGAAGTTTACTTTATTTCTATTTAAAAAATTAGAAAAAAAATGGGACCTAGCATATCGATGGGAAATGATAAGAGTATTTATAGTTTTCGCCATCACTGGAAGTAGCAGTATTATTGTAGGAAGACCATTTTTAAAAATATTAGGGATCACTAAAGATAATTTACAACCAGTTCTTTATTGGATATTATTTATACTAATAAGTTTCATTTTTTATCAAATATTATTAGTTATAATAGGTTGGTTTTTGGGTCAGTTTAAATTCTTTTGGAGTTTTGAAAAGAAAATGCTTCGCAGAATGCGTTTGGGTTTTTTATTAAATGAAAAATAGTAAAACAAAAATATCGCCATTAAATATTGCAGCATTATTATTAGTTATAATAATGCTCTTCCCTAGTGCCTTTAAAATAGTTCACGTACTTGAAAAGCATAAGCAGAATTATTGTAATGAAAACAAAACTCATATAGATCAACACGAATTAGAATGTTCTATTTGTGATTTTAAATTAAATCAAAACTATTACCTATTAATACAAGATTTTCAAGTTAATATTACAACCATACAAAAGAAACTCAAAAAAGAATTATACGTCTTTAAATATTATCATCAGCATTTATCTTATTCTTTAAGAGGACCACCAGAATTATTTACCTAAAGTCATTTATTAAAGAACTGTGCAAATTTTAATTAACATTTTACACAGATCAAATTAATTAACAGTATAAGTAATTCTATTTTTATGAAATATAGTATTATCATTACTTTGCTAATTAGCAGTGTGATGTATAGTCAAAATTGTAATTTTTCAATAAGTGGTCACATTTTAGATTTTCATAATGGAGAACCAATATCAGATGCTGCTTTACAGATTGAAAGTCTAAATCTAAATACAGTTACAGATAGTAATGGAAATTTTGAAATCAATAATCTTTGCGAAGGTATAATTATCCTAATCGTTTCACATATTTCATGTGAAAGCAAAACAGTAAATATTGAGATTACAAATACTACTCAAAAGAATATTTATTTAGAACATCATATAGAGGAACTAGATATTGTAGCTATTAAAGGAGACAATTCAACAAATAAATCAATTTCAGCTCAAAAAGAAAAAATTGATAAAAACGTTATTGACAACTTTAGTTCAGAGAGCTTGGGAAATGTTTTAAAACAAGTTCAAGGTGTTTCATCTATTAATACTGGAAATAAAATTGTAAAGCCAGTTATTAATGGTTTACACAGTAGTAGAATTACGATAATGAATAATGATGTGCGAATGGAAGATCAAGAATGGGGTATTGAACATGCACCAAATATTGATATTAATTCCGCAGAAAGCATTACCATTATTAAAGGTTCTAGTGCATTGGCTTATTCTGGAGATGCTATTGGTGGTATTGTTATAATTAAACCTCAACAGTATCTAAAAAAAGACACCTTATTTGGTAAAACCATTACTGGGTTTCAATCTAATGGATTGGGGTATAACATCAATAGTTCTTTATCCAAGAATTATAAATCTGGCTGGTTCACTAATGGAAATGTTGGTTATAAACAAAATGGAGATTTAAAAGCACCAGATTATAATTTAACCAATACGGGTGCTAAAAGTTTTTCAGGAAACCTTTTAGGTGGGTATAAAGCTTTTGAATATGGCTTTGAAGGCAATATAAGTTATATTGACAATACTATTGGTATTTTGAGTGCTTCGCATATTGGGAATATAGAAGATTTAATAAATGCTATTAATAGTCAAGAACCTCTAATAATTGAAGAATTTTCTTATTCTATAAATTCACCAAAACAAGAAGTATCCCATTTGTTAAGTAAAATTAGTGCTTTTAAACGTTTTAGTGCTTTAGGCAAACTTAGTGTTCAATATGATTATCAAAACAATCATAGGCTTGAATTTGACAAAAGAGTTGGAGATGATAAAAATAAGCCTGCTGTAGATTTAAAATTAATAACTCATAATATTAAATCGGATTTGACCATTGATAAATTTGATAATTATAAAATTTATCTGGGGATTACTGGTAAATATCAAGATAATATTGCTAATCCAGATACAGGAATAAGAAGGCTAATACCGGATTATGAAAAAACAGACTTTGGAATTTATGGAATTTTTAAAACTGAATTAACTGATAAATTAACCTCAGATTTTGGTGTTAGATATGATTTTAACCGCATAGATGCTTGGAAATTTTATAAAACTAGCAGATGGGAAGAACGGGGTTATGATGAAGACTTTAGTGATATTATAGTAGATGATTTGGGTACGCAATTATTAACAAATCCAATATTTACTTATCATAACATTTCTTTATCAGCAGGGCTATTATATAAAATGAATGTTAATAATTCATTTTCATTTAATTATGGATTATCATCAAGACCACCAAATCCTTCAGAGTTATTTAGTGATGGTTTACACCATTCTGCAGCAAGAATAGAATTAGGCGATTTAAGATTAAATAAAGAAATCTCAAATAGAATCGGAATAAGTTATTTATTAAATTCAAAAAATATTGATATTAGTATAGATACCTATTTAAATCACATAAATGATTTTATTTATTTAAAACCAACTGGAACGGAATCAACTATTAGAGGAGCTTATCCAGTTTGGGAATACTTTAAAACGGATGCTTTAATGATGGGGATAGATACAAATCTTGATTATCAAATTACAGATAATTGGAAGTTAAATGCTGGATTTTCTTATGTGTATGGTCAAAACACTATTGAAGACATACCTTTAATAGATATCCCGTCTTTTAGAGCGAATAGCTCTATTAATTATTCAATTAAAAATTGGAAACAACTTAACATTAATTTAGCTCATGATTTTGTTGCTAAACAAAGTAGGTATCCTAATTATAATTTTGAAGCTTTTATTCCAACTACTGGAGAATTTGTAGAAGTAGATATTAGTACACCTCCTCCATCATATAATTTATTTCATTTAACAGGAGATGCTACATTTTCTTTAAATGAAAAAGTAAATTTAAATTTATTGGTAGGTTTAGAAAACCTATTTAACACCTCTTATAGAGAATATTTAAACAGATTAAGGTATTATGCTGATGATACTGGAAGAAATATAACTGTTCAAATAAAATTAAACTATTAAAAAACACAATTATGAAAAATTATTTAAAAATATTATCAATTGCATTAACTAGTATTATAATCGCATCTTGTTCAAGCGATGATGATGCTCCAATACCAGTTAACGAAGAAGAAGTAATTACTACAGTAATTGCAACTTTTACACCTGTAGGTGTTGGTACAACTGTTGTACTTACTTCAAAAGATTTAGATGGTGATGGACCTAACAGTCCAGAAGTTACTATTTCAGGACCATTTTCTAGCAATACTAACTATAACGGGGCTATCCAATTTTTAAACGAGTTAGAATCACCTGCAGAAGATATTACAGAAGAAGTAGAAGAAGAAGGTTTAGAGCATCAAGTTTTTTATAACATTACAAACGGCATAGGCGAAATGACTTATAATGATGAAGATATCAATGGAGATCCAATTGGTTTAAGTGTCATTTTTCAATCAATAACATCTAATGACCCTATAAATGGAACCATTATTATAACATTAAGGCACGAGCCTAATAAAGGTGGTGAAGGAGTTAGTAACGGAGATATTACAAATGCAGGAGGAGAAACTGATGCACAAGTTTCATATAATGTAAGCTTACAATAACTAAATTTAGTTTTAATAATTATAGGTTCTAATATTTGCTCTTCTTGTTTTTTCCAAACAAATGTATACAACCACATTAAAGTAAATGTTGGTATAAAATCTAAACCGGGTATTATTTCTTCTATAAAAACAATAATAGAAGCAATTTTACCCTTTTTGCCTTCATACATGTCATTCATTTGTTTAGCTGCATAAGGAGCCCATATTAAATCAATAAGGGTACCTGCAAAAGGTATCAACATGGTAGACATACCTATAAGATCCAATATAATTCCTTTTCTTAATAATTTTTTTTTATTCATTTCCATACACTATTAGACACAAGAAACATACCAAGATTTATGATAAATCACTACTAATCAATTTTAAAAACTCATTTCGGGTTTCAGTTTTTTCAAATTGTCCTCTAAAACCTGAAGTGGTTGTTACACTATTTTGTTTTTGCACTCCTCTCATCATCATACACATATGAGATGCTTCAATTACGACTGCAACCCCTTCTGGTTTCAATACCGTATTAATACACTCCAAAATGTCATGAGTTAATCGTTCTTGAACCTGTAATCTTCGAGCAAATACATCAACTATTCTAGGTATTTTACTAAGTCCTACTATATGTCCATTAGGGATATAAGCAATATGAGCTTTCCCAAAGAATGGTAAAATATGATGTTCACAAAGAGAATACAATTCAATATCCTTAATGATGACCATATCATGATAATTTTCTGTGAACATGGCGCTTCTTAATATTTCAGCAGGATCTTGACAATTTCCTGAAGTTAGAAATTGCATTGCTTTTGCAGCACGTTCGGGAGTTTTTACAATACCTTCTCTATTTACATTTTCTCCTAATTCGGTGATGATATTACTATAACTATCAATTAATTTACCGGTAACCTCTTCATTATATTCTTCAAAAAATCTATATGATGACATATGTTATTATTTTAATTTTTTAAAATTTTGTAGTAATTATAAAACATACTATTTAAGTTCAGAATTTTAATGATAGTAATTCTGATGGTTTTCTTCAGTTATGTAAAACACTTCAAAAAATGTAATTTCGTTTACTATAGGAGCATTGTAAAGGTTACTCTTATTTAATTTTAGTATAAAATATACTAAGTCTTTTTCCACAATTAATATATTTCAAAACAAAACTACAATTTAAAATTATAGTTTAATATCTGCATTACTTTTTAACTTTTTGTTAATATAACTAGTAGTCTGATAACCCTAGATTTGTTCACTATCTTCTTTATGGAAGAGATGTTTTTTTCAACCATCAATTAATCATGACTAAGCATATTTTTCTTTTCATTTTGTTAATCATTCCTACTTCAATCTTTTCACAAGAAAAAAAGAATATTGAAGCGACAAGGATTATTACTCCACCAAAAATTGATGGTGTCTTAGACGATGAGATATGGAAATCATTACCAGTTGCGACAGACTTTAATATGTTTGAACCTGGAAATGAAGGAACCATTACCAATGACTATCAAACTGAAGTTAAAATTGCTTACGATGATAACGCTGTATATATAGCAGCTTCTATGTTTGATCCAAATCCCGATGGCATACTAAGTCAATTAAGCCAAAGAGATGAAGTTTTTGTGCAGTCAGATTTATTTTATATTGCATTAAACACTTTTAATGATGGGATTAACGAAACACGATTTTATATAACAAGTGCTGGAACCATAGGTGACTCAAAGAGTTCTCAGAATAGAAATGAGTTTAATTATAACGTTGTTTTTAATTGTAAAATTTCTAAAAATGAAAAAGGATGGTATGCAGAATTTCGCATTCCTTATAATGCTTTACGATTTCCTGAAGTAGAAATACAAGATTGGAGTATTAATTTCTACAGGCAATTAAAAAACAAAAACGAAACCCATAGCTGGAACTTTATAGACAACAAAGTAGGCAATCAAAAATTATATAATGGTTTAGTTACAGGAGTTAAAGATATTGATCCACCAATTAGATTAACCTTCTACCCTTTTGCTCAAGGAGTTGTTTCAACTTTTGATGGTAAAACAGAAAGTAATTTCACAGCAGGTTTAGATTTAAAATATGGAATTTCAGATAGTTTTACATTAGATCTTACATTAGTACCCGATTTTGGGCAAACTGCTTTTGATGAAGTACGATTAAATCTAGGCCCCTTTGAGCAAACATTTGGTGAAAACAGATCCTTCTTCACCGAAGGAGTTGAATTATTTAATAAAGGTAGAATCTTTTTCTCAAGGCGTATTGGAGGTTCACCATCTGGTGAAATTGAAGATCTAGAAGAAAATGAGGACATTGTTGAGTATCCTTCTAGTGTAAATATTTTAAATGCTGTTAAGGTTTCAGGAAGAACAAAAAAAGGTTTGGGTGTTGGTTTTTTAAATTCTATCACCGAAAAAACATATGCAGTTATACAAGATACTATTACAGGCAATCAACGTCAAGAACTTATAGAACCTTTAGCCAATTACAATGTATTTGTTTTAGATCAAGAATTTAATGGTAATTCTTCATTTTCATTGATAAACACTAGCGTTATAAGAAATGGAAGTGAGTTTAGAGATGCTAATGTTACTGCTGGAGTATTTAGCATAGCTGATAAAAAGAATACTTTTAGAACTGCTGGACGTGCGATCTTTAGTAATGTAAATTATGGTGAAGGATTTAAAACTGGTTTTCAATCTGAACTTGATGTCTTTAGAATTAAAGGAAAATTACGATACCGTGTTGGACATGACTTTGCAAATACAACTATAGATATTAATGACTTAGGAATTAATTTCAGAAACAATTTTAACAATTTTACAGGAGGCATTTCTTATCAAATATTTGAACCTACCAAAACCTTTAACAAATACCGAATTAGTTTAACGGCAAGACATAGAAGGTTATATAAGCCAAGTGTACAGACACGAAATAATCTTAATTTGGAAGCCTTTTTTGTAACTGTAGAACGTTTTGCTTTTGGATCCAATGCTAGTCTTAATAGTAAAAATGAAGATTATTTTGAACCACGTGTAGACGGAAGGTTTGTTACGTATCCAGCTAATCTAGGTGTAAGCGGCTGGATATCTACAGATTTTAGAAAGAAATTTGCTTTTAACCTTAATGCCGCTTTTAGAACTTTTGTAGATAACCCTCAACATAATTATAGTGCCGAATTTAAACCTATGTATCGTTTTTCGGAACACCTTTTAGTGGTTTGGGAAACTAATATTTACCTAAGTAATGACAATAAAGGATATGTAGATGATAATGAAGTTGATGTTTACTTTGGTCAAAGAGATATTAAAAACTTAGAAAACTCTTTACAAGCAAGTTATAATTTTGATCCTTATAAAGCTATTGACCTACGTTTTAGAAATTTTTGGGGAACAGCAAACTATAAAGACAATTTATTTTACCTATTAAATGAAGATGGTTCATTAACTAATACAGATTATGATACTACTGAAAACGATCCAAATACAAATTTTAATATTTGGAATATAGATTTAAGTTTTAGATGGCGTTTTGCTCCCGGAAGTGAAGCAACTTTGCTGTATAGAAATCAAATTTTTAATCAAGACGACTTATCTTTTATAGATTATGGTGAAAGTTTAGATAATTTATTTAAACAACCTGCTCAACATACCGTTTCATTAAGAATAACTTACTTCCTAGACTATAATAATATTAAAGGCGTTTTCAAAAAGAATTCATAATTAATTATAGTGCCTATTCTCGCTTAAAACAGTATTTTCACACTATAAATAAAGGTATGATTGAAGTTAAAAATATTCATAAATATTATGAAAATCTACACGTATTAAAAGGTGTTGATTTAAAAATTGATAAAAGTGAAATCATTTCTATTGTTGGAGCTTCAGGTACTGGTAAAACAACATTACTTCAAATATTAGGTACTTTAGATACCTTTTCCAAAACAGAACAAGAAAGCTCCTTAATCATTAATGGGAATGACATTGCTTCTTTAAATAGAAATCAATTAGCAAAATTCAGAAATGAAAATTTAGGTTTTATTTTTCAGTTTCATCAATTATTACCTGAATTTACAGCTTTAGAAAATGTTTGTATTCCTGCTTTTATTAAGAAAACATCGAGAGCTAAAGCTGAAAAAAGAGCAAAAGAATTATTAGCGTTTTTAAACCTTTCCCATAGAGAAAATCATAAACCGAATGAATTATCTGGTGGAGAACAACAACGAGTAGCTGTTGCAAGATCTTTAATTAACAATCCTGCAATTATATTGGCTGATGAACCTAGCGGAAATTTGGATACAGAAAGCGCGGAAAACCTTCATAATTTGTTTTTTAAACTTAGAGATGAGTTTGGGCAAACATTTGTTATTGTAACACATAACAATGAATTAGCTAATATGGCAGATCGGAAATTAGTTATGAAAGACGGAAAGATTGTTTCATAAAAATGAATCAAACAGATCTTAAAGAGTTTTTAGATACCAAAGTAGAATTATACAATACTACAACGTTTATTGAAAGTGACCCTATACAAATCCCCCATCAATTAAGAGATTTAGGAGCTGGCAAAGAAGATATTGAAATTATTAGTTTTTTAGTAGCAACCATAGCTTGGGGAAATCGTAAAAGCATTATTACAAACGGTAACCGTTTAGTGAAAATTATGGGTAACTCCCCTTTCGATTTTATTACAAATTTCACAAAAAAAGATACCAAATACCTTACGGGGTTTGTACATAGAACTTTTAATGAAAACGATCTATACTATTTCATTTTAGCTTTGCAAAATATCTATTTAAACCATAATGGAATCGAGTCTTTGTTTGCTGGAAACATTAAGGATGATTCGTTACAATACGCTATAAATCAATTTAAAAAAACTTTTTTTAGTTTGCCTCATTTACAACGAACTGAAAAACATGTGAGTGACCCTTTAAAGAATTCTGCTGCAAAACGAATTAATATGTTTTTAAGATGGATGGTTAGAAACGATCAAAAAGGAGTTGACTTTGGACTTTGGAAATCCATCTCTCCTTCCTTTTTATCTTGTCCTTTAGATGTTCATACAGGTAATGTTTCTAGAAAACTAGGATTAATCACCAGAAAGCAAAATGATGCAAAAGCATTGGTTGAATTAGACAAATCTTTAAGAAAAATGGATCCTATTGACCCTGTAAAGTATGATTTCGCCTTATTTGGCTTAGGAGTATTCGAATCTTTTTAACATTTATTTCAAACAAATAGTGCGCTTCATCGATTATTTTGCGTATTTTGACGTTTTTTCCTACAATTATTGTATTGTTGTTTGATTATAAATTCAAAAACCCCAAAACAATGAAAAATTTATACTTTATTACATTTTATTCATTATTAATTCTTTTTATAGGTTGTTCTGAAGAAAGAATACAAAATGACATCCAAGAAAATAATCAAAGTAAAGCAAGTGAAAATACTTATCAAACTGATTTAATCGCTGGTCAAAATACTGATTCTGGAAATATTATTGTATCAGTAATAGATGGTAATCTTAATGTTACTTATGAAACTGAAGGTGATTGGGTTATCTTAGAAGTTCATTTATTTGTTGGTGATCCTGATGATTTACCTGTTAACAATGGAGGAAACCCAAAAATTGGGCAATTTCCTTATTCAGAATCTTATTCTCCAGGTGAAACAAGCGTAACTTTTAATAATATTATTGAAATTCCTTCAGGTGAAAGTGTTTGGATTGCTGCTCATGCAGTAGTTTTAAATACAGTAACAGGACAGGAAGAAACTGCTTGGGCAGCTGGAGTTCCTATAAATAGTGGAGGTAATGGTAATGGAGGCAATGGCAATGGTAATGGAGGAAGTTGGGCAATGTGGTTTGAAGTATCTAACAACGGCGGCGGCGGTGGCGGCCAATTTTAAAACAAATAGCTACTAAAACATAAATATAATGAAATGCCTTTGTTAATTAACAAAGGCATTTTTTTTTTAATATAAAGAACCTTTTTTGTTAGTTACCTCATTTATTATTCAGCAATGTTTATATTTGTCAAATAAATATTGGAATGCAGTTTAAACACCCTGAGCTTCTTTACGCACTACTTCTCCTACTCATTCCTATTTTCATTCATCTTTTTCAATTACGAAAATTTCAGAAAGTCGCTTTTACCAATGTCTCTTTTTTAAAAAAAGTGAGTATTGAGACTCGTAAAAGCTCGCAATTAAAAAAATGGCTAACCTTGTTAACCAGAATGCTTGTTTTTGCATGTATCATCGTTGCTTTTACTCAACCTTTTTCAGCTTCCAAATCTGCATTAAAAACCAATAAAGAAACTGTTATATATATTGACAATTCTTTTAGTATGCAACTAAAAGGATCTGAGGGCGCTTTGCTAGAAAGAGGATTGCAACAGCTATATTCGCAGAGTATTACTTCTAAAAATCTTAGTTGGCTAACCAATGATTTTTCTAAAAAGAATGTAAGTCATCAAGATTTTAAAAACGATATTTTATCCGTTAATTATTCGCAAAAACAGCTTACACCAAAGGAAGTATTATTGAAATCTAATCAATTGTTTTCAAAAAACAATCCAACTTCAGAAAAGAGATTAATTTTTATATCAGACTTTCAGACAAAAGAAGCTTTTCCTGAAATTCCGGAGGACATTATTATTGATGCCGTACAATTAAAGAATACTGAAACTTCAAACATAAGTATAGATACTGCGTACATTTCGAGCAAAGATATTTCATCAATTAAGTTAACGGTTCAATTATCTGCACAAGGATATGTACTTGAAGTTGTTCCCGTTTCACTTTATAATAAGAATAAATTAATTGCAAAAACAGCGATTGATTTTACAGACGAGTCAGATGAAATTCATTCAAAATCTATCGTTTTTGAAATAAAAAACAACGAAGAGTTTAAAGGAAGAATAGAAATAAACGAACCGAACCTGTTGTTTGACAACACCTTGTTTTTCAATATAAACACTCCTAAAAAGATAAAAGCACTATCTATAAACAAAGGAACATCAAGCTTTTTAAACCGCATTTATAATGTTATTGAATTTGATTTTATTCAGCAAAATTTAGAAAGTTTAAATTACAGTGATTTTTCAAAACAAAATTTCATTATTCTAAATGAAGTAGATGACATCCCGGAATCCTTAGTGATCGCTATAAAGTCATTTTCAGATAATGGAGGAACGGTATTAATTATTCCTTCAAATAATGCAAGTATTGATCAGTATAACTCTTTATTATCAAAACTGCAATTAGGCGCTTTTTCTACATTAAATAATCAAGAAAAAAAGATCACACAAATTGTATTTGACCATCCATTGTTTAGTGATGTATTTGAAAAAAGAGTCGTTAACTTTCAATACCCAAAAGTTAATTCTTATTATGCGATTAACACCAACCAACCTGCAGTTTTAAAATTTGAAGATGCCCAACCTTTTATAATTCAAAATGCAAATAACTTTACTTTTACTGCTGCCATTAACAATATTAATTCAAATTTTCAAAGTTCACCATTAATAGTACCTACCTTGTATAATATGGCAAAACAAAGTTTACCATTGCCAAAATTATATTATGAAATAGGAAAACAAAATCAATATTCTATACCGGTATCATTGGCACAAGATGAAATTTTAAAAATTACCGATAGTAGTTTTAGTTATATCCCATTGCAACAAACTAAAGCCAATCAAGTAAATATTACTACTATTGATAATCCATCCGAAGCAGGTACTTTTGTTATAGAGAAAGATAAAAACCCAATTGAAAAAGTAAGTTATAATTATAATAGAACCGAAAGTTTATTAACTTATTCCAATCCTGAAAATTGGAAGAATGCAACGGTTCATACTAGTGTTGATGAATTATTTAGCTCTATAGCTCAAGATAATTCGATTCATAGTTATTGGAAATGGTTTGCTATTTTTGCATTACTATTTCTTGTTTTAGAAATGATTATTTTAAAATTTTACAAATGAATATTTTAATAAAATCGGCTACAGTTATTGATGTTACAAGTATACATCATCTTAAAAAAAGAGATATTCTTATTGAAAATGGTGTTATTAAAAAAATAGCAACATCTATTGTTAATTCAACTAATGCAAAAGAAATAAAGCTTCCAAACTTACATATTTCACAAGGATGGTTTGATAGTAGTGTCTCATTTGGGGAACCAGGTTTTGAAGAAAGAGAAACCATTAAAAACGGCCTAAAAACTGCTGCACATAGTGGTTTTACTCATGTAGCGGTAAATACAAATACAAATCCCGTAACCGATAATAAATCAACCATAAAATACATAAAATCTGAAGCATTAAACCACGCTGTTAGCCTTTATCCTATTGGAGCTTTAACATATAGTGCAAAGGGTGAGAGTCTTGCAGAACTCTTCGATATGAAAAACGAAGGAGCCGTTTCATTCTACGATTATAAATTGCCCATTAAAAATCCTAACTTACTAAAAATAGCCTTACAGTATACTCAAACTTTTGATGGACTAGTGCAGTCTTTCCCTTTTGAAAAATCTATAGCTCAAAAAGGAATGGTTAATGAAGATGTAAATAGCACTAAATTGGGTCTAAAAGGAATACCAAGTTTGGCGGAAGAATTGCAAATTATTCGTGACTTGTACATTTTAGAATACACAGGAGGAAAACTTCATATCCCTACCATTTCTACTGAAAAATCGGTCACCTTAATTAAGGAAGCAAAGAAAAAAGGATTAAATGTAACTTGTAGCGTTGCAATTACGAATCTTTTATTAACAGATGACGTTTTAGAGTCTTTCGAAACAAACTATAAATTACTTCCTCCATTAAGAACAAGCACAGATGTAAAAGCATTATTAAAAGGAATTAAAGATGGTGTTATAGATGCCATTACAAGTGACCACAACCCAATTGATATCGAACATAAGAAAACAGAGTTTGACCACGCTTTTTATGGAAGTATAGGACTTGAAAGCTGTTTTGGAGCATTAAATAGTGTTCTTTCTACCGAGACGTCTATTAAAATGCTAACAGGTTTAAAAGAAGAGTTTTCAATAGAAACGATTAGTATCGAAGAAAATAGCAATGCAGACCTTACCTTGTTTAATCCAAATGAAGAATGGACTTTTAATGAAAACCACATCATAGCTACTTCAAAAAACTCAGCTTTAATAGGTTGTAATTTAAAAGGGAAAGTTTACGGAATTTTAGCAAACAAAAAAATAGTTTTAAATAAATGAAAAGTACAGGAAATTTTAAAGCCATATTAGCTTATTTATCATTTATAGGTTTAATCATTGCCTATATTTTAAATATAGATGAAAAAGATAAATTTGTAACCTACCATATAAAAAATATGTTTGGTTTAGTAATCATTCTTTTTATAACAACTACCTTTTTTAATGGAAATGAATTTCTTCAATTTATTGGACAAATTGCTTGGACAACTAGCTTTTTT
>TARA_R110000787_G_scaffold272376_2_pt1 | contig 20355 bp, 31 predicted proteins | sample TARA_R110000787 | Tara Oceans TARA_R110000787 (sample SAMEA4397920) | marine metagenome | biome: Polar Biome; feature: [DCM] deep chlorophyll maximum layer (ENVO:01000326); material: water (ENVO:00002006), including particulate matter (ENVO:01000060) such as... | depth 35 m | reverse complement strand
CTGGAGACTTGCTGATAATTACAAAGTGCCAAGAATTGGTTTTGTTAATAAAATGGACCGTCAAGGATCTGATTTTATGATGGTTTGTAAGCAAGTAAAAGAAATGTTAGGTTCTAATGCAGTCCCAATTGTTTTAAACATTGGTGATGAAGAGGACTTTAAAGGTATTGTAGATCTTATTAAAAATAGAGCTATAATATGGCATGATGAAGGAATGGGAGCGACATTTGATGTTGTAGATATTCCTGAAGAATTGAAAGAAGAAGCAAAAATTCTACGTGGTAAACTTATTGAAGAGGTTGCTGCTTATGATGAGAATTTGCTAGAAAAATATATGGAAGATGAAGATTCTATTACTGAAGATGAAGTGCATGCTGCGCTTCGTGCTGCTGTAATGGATATGTCTATTATTCCTATGATTTGTGGTTCTGCTTTTAAAAATAAAGGTGTTCAGTTCTTGTTAGATGCAGTATGTAGATATTTACCTTCACCGGTAGATAAAGAGGCAATTGTTGGGACAAATCCTGATACAGATGAAGAAGAATTAAGAAAACCAGATGTAAATGAGCCATTTGCAGCTTTAGCATTTAAAATTGCAACCGATCCTTTTGTGGGTAGACTTGCATTTTTCCGTGCTTATTCTGGTAGATTAGATGCTGGATCTTATGTGTTAAATAACCGTTCTGGAAAAAAAGAACGTATTTCACGTATATATCAAATGCACGCTAATAAGCAAAATGCTATTGATTTTATTGAGGCAGGAGATATTGGTGCCGCAGTAGGATTTAAAAGTATTAAAACAGGAGATACATTATCTGATGAAAAATTTCCAATTGTTTTAGAAAGCATGGACTTCCCAGATCCAGTAATTGGAATTGCTGTGGAGCCTAAAACTAAAGCAGATGTTGATAAATTAGGTATGGCTTTAGCAAAACTTGCTGAAGAAGATCCAACGTTTACAGTTAGAACAGATGAGGCTTCAGGACAGACTATTATTTCTGGAATGGGTGAGCTTCACTTAGATATTATTGTAGATCGTTTAAAGCGTGAGTTTAAAGTAGAGGTTAACCAAGGGAAGCCTCAGGTTGAATATAAAGAAACTATTACACGTGAAGCTAATCATAGAGAAACTTACAAGAAACAATCTGGTGGTCGTGGAAAGTTTGGTGATATTGTATTTACATTAGAGCCTGCTGAAGAAGGAAAAACAGGATTAGAATTTGTAAATAAAATAAAAGGAGGTAACGTTCCTAAAGAATTTATACCTTCTGTAGAAAAAGGTTTTAAAATGGCTATGGTAAATGGTCCTTTGGCTGGATTTGAGGTAGATAGTATGAAGGTAACTTTAACGGATGGATCTTACCATGATGTGGATTCAGATCAATTATCGTTTGAGTTAGCTGCAAAACTTGGTTTTAAAGCGGCTGCTAAAAAAGCAGGAGCTGTAATTTTAGAGCCAATAATGAAATTAGAGGTTCTTACTCCTGAAGAAAATATGGGAGATATCGTTGGAGATCTTAACCGTCGTCGTGGTCAATTAAGTGACATGGGTGATCGTTCAGGGTCTAAAGTAATTAAAGCTACAGTTCCATTATCTGAAATGTTCGGATATGTAACTACTTTAAGAACTTTATCATCTGGTAGAGCAACTTCAACAATGGAATTTTCACATTATGCAGAAACTCCTTCTAATATATCAGAAGAAGTAATTGCAGCAGCAAGAGGAACTGTTAACGCTTAATATTAAGGCAATGAGTCAAAAAATTAGAATAAAGCTAAAATCTTACGATCATAACTTAGTAGATAAATCTGCTGAAAAAATTGTTAAGACTGTAAAAAGTACAGGAGCAGTTGTAACGGGGCCAATCCCATTACCAACTCATAAAAAAATATTTACAGTATTGCGTTCACCGCACGTAAATAAAAAGAGTAGAGAGCAATTTCAATTAAGTTCTTATAAAAGACTTTTAGATATCTATAGCTCTTCGTCAAAAACAATCGATGCTTTAATGAAGCTAGAATTGCCAAGTGGTGTAGAAGTAGAGATTAAAGTTTAAGTTTATAAAGTGAGCATCATTAAATATAAAATGAAGCTCATAAAATAAGCAATTGCTTAATACATGTCTGGAGCTTGAATGCGAAGGAAAAACGGAAACAAAGTAATATTCAGGATTGAATTTATTTTGATCCTGTTTTTTTTAACTAAAGTTTCAGAACAAAAATTTGAATATTAATAATTAATAAATAATAAATATGTCTGGGTTAATTGGAAGAAAGATAGGTATGACTAGCATCTTTGACGCAAACGGTAAGAATATGCCGTGTACCGTTATTGAAGCAGGTCCCTGTGTTGTCACCCAAGTCAGAACTAAAGAAACTGACGGGTATGAAGCTCTTCAACTTGGTTTCGATGACAAAAAGACTGCTGTAAAAGCTGCTCAAGGGCATGCTAAAAAAGCAGGAAGCGCTGTAAAGCGTAAAGTCGTTGAATTCCAGAGATTTGAAGAAGATTACAAATTAGGCGACACTATAACAGTGGAGCATTTTAAAGAAGGGGAGTTTGTGGATATTTCAGGAACTTCAAAAGGAAAAGGATTTCAAGGTGTTGTAAAACGTCATGGTTTTGCCGGTGTAGGTCAAGCGACTCACGGACAGCATAACCGATTGAGAGCTCCTGGATCTATTGGTGCAGCTTCATATCCTGCAAGAGTATTTAAGGGTATGCGTATGGCTGGACAAATGGGTAATGAAAAAGTAAAAGTACAAAACCTAAGAGTGTTGAAAGTAGTTGCTGAAAAGAACTTACTTGTAGTTAAAGGATGTATTCCTGGTGCTAAAAATGCTTATGTAACTATTCAGAAATAATGAAGGTAGCAGTATTAGATAAAAACGGAAAAGACACAGGTAGAAAGGTAGACCTTTCTAAAGATGTGTTTGGAATTGAACCTAATAATCACGCACTTTATCTTGATGTAAAGCAATATCTTGCAAATCAAAGACAAGGTACGCATAAGTCAAAGGAACGTGCAGAGATTACTGGAAGTACAAGAAAAATAAAGAAACAAAAAGGAACTGGTACAGCCCGTGCGGGAAGTATCAAGTCTGGTGTTTTTAGAGGTGGTGGTAGAATGTTTGGTCCAAGACCAAGAAATTATTCTTTTAAATTAAATAAGAACTTAAAAAGATTAGCGCGTCGTTCTGCATTGAGTATCAAGGCAAATGAAAAAGCAATAGTTGTAATAGAAGACCTTAATTTTGATTCGCCAAAAACTAAAGAATTTACAGCGGTATTAAAGTCTTTAGGCTTAGATGCTAAAAAATCTTTATTTGTGTTGGGAGAGTCAAATAATAATCTATATTTGTCGTCTCGTAATTTGAAAAGCACTGAAGTGTTAACTAACTCTCACTTAAGTACTTACAAAATCATGAATGCAAACAGCCTAGTGTTGTTTGAGAGTTCATTGGAAGGAATTGAGTCAAACTTAAGTAATTAGAAATAATGAATATCTTAATTAAACCTATTATAACAGAAAAAGCTACGGCAGATGTTGAAAATTTCAACAGATATACTTTTGTAGTAAATCCAAAGGCGAATAAGGTAGAAATTAAAAAAGCGGTGGAAGCTGCTTATGAGGTTTCGGTTACTAAAGTTCGAACTATAAATGTCCGCCCAGACAGAAAAACTCGTCATACGAAAACGGGTATTCAAACTGGTAAAACTAATGCAGTTAAAAAAGCAATAGTACAGTTGGCGGAAGGTGATGCAATAGATTTTTACAGTAACATCTAAGTTTAGCTTAGATTAATTAGACAAAAAAATGTCAGTAAGAAAATTAAAACCAGTCACCCCAGGACAGCGATTTAGAGTTGTAAATGGATTTGACGCCATTACAACTGATAAGCCGGAGAAAAGTTTATTATCTCCGATTAAAAGAACTGGGGGAAGAAACAGTCAAGGAAAAATGACTATGCGCTACAAAGGTGGTGGTCATAAAAGACGTTATCGAATAATCGATTTCAAACGTAACAAAGCAGGAGTTCCTGCAACAGTTGCATCAATTGAGTATGATCCAAATCGTACTGCGTTTATCGCTTTATTAAACTATCAAGATGGTGAAAAGCGTTATGTGGTAGCTCAAAGTGGATTAAAAGTAGGACAGAATATAGTTTCGGGAGATAAAGTTGCTCCAGAAATTGGAAACTGTATGTTACTAGAAAATATTCCACTAGGAACTATTATATCTTGTATCGAATTACATCCTGGTCAAGGAGCGGTTTTAGCACGTAGTGCTGGAGCATTTGCTCAATTAATGGCACGTGATGGTAAGTTTGCTACTATTAAATTACCTTCTGGTGAAACTCGTTTAATATTAATTACTTGTTCTGCAACTATTGGTGCTGTTTCTAACAGTGACCATCAGTTATTAGTATCAGGTAAAGCGGGTAGATCAAGATGGTTAGGTAGAAGACCTCGTACAAGACCAGTAGTGATGAATCCTGTAGATCATCCAATGGGTGGTGGTGAAGGTAAATCTTCTGGTGGGCATCCACGTTCTAGAAACGGTATTCCTGCAAAAGGATTTAGAACCCGTTCTAAGACTAAAGCAAGTAATAAATATATAATCGAACGTAGAAAGAAATAAGATATGGCACGATCATTAAAAAAGGGACCTTACGTTCATTATAAATTAGATAAGAAAGTTCAACTAAATGTTGATTCGAGTAAAAAGACTGTGATCAAAACTTGGTCAAGAGCGTCTATGATAACTCCGGATTTTGTTGGACAAACCATAGCAGTACATAATGGAAAACAATTTATTCCAGTATATGTTACTGAAAATATGGTAGGACATAAATTAGGAGAATTTTCACCGACAAGATCATTCCGTGGTCATCAAGGTGCGAAAAACAAAGGTAAAAAATAAGCCATGGGAGTTCGTAAAAGAGAAAGAGCGGAGCAAATCAAGGAAGCAAAGAAAACAATGTACTTTGCTAAGTTGAACAATTGCCCAACGTCACCTAGAAAAATGCGATTAGTTGCAGATTTAGTTCGTGGTGAAAAAATAAATAAAGCGCTTAATATTTTAAAGTTTAGCCCTAAAGAAGCTTCACGTCGTTTAGAGACGTTATTATTGTCTGCTATTGCAAATTGGCAAGCAAAAAATGAAGAAGCTTCAATAGAAGATGCTGATCTTTTTGTTAAAGAAATCCGTGTGGATGGTGGAGCTATGTTAAAAAGACTTAGACCTGCACCACAAGGACGTGCGCACAGAATTAGAAAACGCTCCAATCACGTAACACTCGTGCTTGCAGCTAACGATAACACACAAAGCAATTAATAAATGGGACAAAAAACAAATCCAATCGGAAATCGCTTAGGTATCATTAGAGGATGGGAATCCAACTGGTACGGAGGCAACGACTACGGCGATAAATTAGCTGAGGACGACAAGATTAGAAAATATGTTCATGCTCGTTTACAAAAAGCTAGTGTGTCTAGGGTAATTATTGAGCGTACCCTTAAGCTTGTAACCGTTACTATCACTACTGCTAGACCTGGTATTATTATTGGGAAAGGTGGACAAGAGGTAGACAAGCTAAAAGAAGAGCTTAAGAAAATTACTGGTAAAGATGTACAAATAAACATCCACGAAATTAAGAGACCAGAAATGGATGCGCATCTAGTAGGAGCTAGTATTGCAAGACAAATTGAAAATAGAATTTCATACCGTCGTGCAATTAAAATGGCTATAACTGCTGCAATGCGTATGAATGCAGAAGGTATAAAAGTGCAAATTTCAGGTCGTTTGAACGGTGCTGAAATGGCACGTTCTGAATCTTATAAAGATGGACGTATTCCTTTATCAACATTTAGAGCCGATATTGACTATGCTTTAGTTGAGGCGCACACTACTTATGGTAGATTGGGTGTTAAAGTATGGATTATGAAAGGTGAAGTGTACGGAAAAAGAGAGCTTTCTCCATTAGTTGGTTTAGCCAAAAAAGGTGGAAAAAGCGGTAACAACAAGCGAGGTGGTGCTAATAAACCCCGTCGTAGACAGTAATTATTAAATAGAATAAAATGTTACAACCAAAAAGAACAAAGTTTCGTAAACAGCAAAAAGGTAGAATGAAAGGTAATGCCGGACGTGGAAGCCAACTTGCGTTTGGAACTTTTGGTATAAAATCTTTAGATTCAAATTTCTTAACATCACGTCAAATAGAAGCTGCACGTATCGCTGCTACTCGTTTTATGAAAAGAGAGGGTTCTATCTGGATAATGATATTTCCAGATAAGCCAATTACTAAAAAACCTCTTGAAGTACGTATGGGTAAAGGTAAAGGTGCTGTAGAGTATTGGGCAGCTGTTGTTAAACCAGGAAGAATGTTGTTTGAAGTATCTGGAGTTCCTATTGAAACTGCAAAAGAGGCATTACGTCTTGCGGCTCAAAAGTTACCAGTAAAAACAAAATTCATTGTATCTAGAACATTTCAAGCTTAATTTATTATGAAACAATCTGAAATAAAAGAAGCATCAACAGCGGAATTACAAGAAAAGCTATCTGATTTAAGAAAAGCATTTTCTGATCTTAAAATGGCACATGCCATTACACCGTTGGAAAATCCAATTCAGCTAAGAGACCAAAGAAGAGCTCTAGCGAGAATTGCGACTGAACTAACTAAAAGAGAAGTACAATAGTACCAAGCTGAAAGATGGAAAAAAGAAATTTAAGAAAAGAACGTATAGGTGTAGTTACTAGCAGTAAAATGGATAAATCCATTGTAGTTGCTGAAGTAAAAAAAGTAAAGCACCCAATGTATGGTAAGTTCGTGTTAAAAACAAAGAAATATGTTGCGCACGATGAGACCAATGACTGCAACGAAGGCGATAAAGTAAGGATCATGGAAACACGTCCTTTAAGTAAAACCAAATGTTGGAGATTAGTAGAAATAATCGATAGAGCTAAGTAGGTATGTTACAACAAGAGTCAAGACTAAAAGTTGCAGATAATACTGGAGCTAAAGAAGTACTAACAATTCGTGTGTTAGGCGGAACCAAAAAAAGATATGCTTCCATAGGAGATAAAATTGTAGTTGCTGTAAAAGATGCTACACCTAATGGATCTATTAAAAAAGGAGCTGTTGCTACTGCGGTAGTTGTGCGTACTAAGAAAGAAGTGAGAAGACCAGACGGATCATATATTCGTTTCGATGATAATGCTTGTGTGCTTTTAAACCCACAAGGAGAAATGATTGGAACACGTGTATTTGGGCCGGTTGCAAGAGAGCTTCGTGACAAGCAATTTATGAAAATTGTATCATTGGCACCTGAGGTGCTTTAAATTGAAAACAAAGATGGCAAAGCTTAAAATAAAATCAGGAGATACAGTAATCGTTACAGCCGGAGATAATAAAGGATCTGAAGGTAAAGTGATGAAAGTAATTTTTGAAAAGAACAAAGCAATAGTAGAGGGAGTAAATATGGTTTCTAAACATGAGAAGCCTAGTGCAAATAATCCTCAAGGTGGAATTGTAAAAAAGGAAGCTGCTCTACATATCTCAAATCTTTCTTTAGTAGATCCTAAAACAGGAACTGCAACAAGAGTAGGTTACAGAATGGAAGATGGAAAAAAAGTACGTTTTACTAAAAAATCGAATCAAGTATTATAGTTATGGCATATTTACCAAGACTTAAAGAGGAGTATAAGAGCAGAGTAATTGACGCTCTTAAAGAAGAATTTGGTTACTCGAATGTAATGCAAGTTCCAAAACTAGAGCGCATTGTTGTGTCTCGTGGTGTTGGAGCTGCAGTAGCAGACAAGAAACTATTAGAGTATGCTGTTGATGAGCTTACAAATATAACAGGGCAAAAAGCTGTTGCGACTATTTCTAAAAAGGATGTTGCAAACTTTAAATTGCGTAAAGGAGTGCCAATTGGTGCTAAAGTTACTTTACGTGGTGAGCGTATGTATGAGTTTTTAGATAGACTTGTTACTAGCGCATTGCCTCGAGTAAGAGATTTTAATGGTATTAAAGCAACAGGATTTGATGGAAGAGGTAATTACTCATTAGGAGTTACCGAACAAATTATTTTTCCTGAAATCAATATCGATAAGATTAAGAAAATTGATGGTATGAACATCACTTTTGTTACTTCTGCTGGTACTGATAAAGAAGCAAAATCATTATTAACTGAATTAGGTTTACCTTTTAAAAAGAACTAAGATGGCTAAAGAATCAATGAAAGCTCGTGAGGTTAAGAGACAGAAAATGGTAGCAAAGTATGCAACTAAACGTAAAGCTTTAAAAGAAGCTGGAGATTACGAAGCATTACAAAAATTACCAAAAGACGCTTCGCCTGTTCGTTTACACAATCGTTGTAAACTTACTGGTAGACCAAAAGGATATATGAGAACGTTTGGACTTTCACGTGTTACATTTCGTGAGATGGCTAATCAAGGTTTAATCCCAGGTGTTAGAAAAGCATCTTGGTAATAACAATTAATTGGTTGTAGGTTTACTTCGGAAACGCTAAGTAAAAACCACATCCGCAAAATTAAAATATGAATATAGATCCAATAGCAGATTATCTAACAAGAGTTAGAAATGCAGTGAAAGCTGGACACAGAGTCGTAGAAATTCCTGCGTCAAATGTTAAGAAAGAAATTACAAAGATCTTATTTGATCAAGGATTTGTTTTAAGTTATAAATTTGAAGACGAAAAAGGACCTCAGGGAACTATCAAAATCGCCTTAAAATATGATAAACTTACTAAAGATCCAGTAATTAAAGATTTACAACGAATTAGTAAACCAGGTTTACGTAAGTATTCTAGTTCTTCAGAGCTACCAAGAATTCTAAATGGTTTGGGAATTGCAATAGTTTCTACTTCTCACGGAGTAATGACAGGAAGGCAAGCCCAAGAACAGAATGTAGGTGGTGAAGTACTATGTTACGTATACTAAAATAAAGACAAAAAGAAATGTCAAGAATAGGTAAAAGCCCGGTAGCAATCCCAGAAGGAATTACAGTCGATATTAAAGACAATGTAGTTACGGTTAAAGGAAAATTAGGTGAATTAACACAAGAATTTTCGGGAGTTACAGTAAAAATTGATGAAGGAAACGTTATAGTAGAACGTACTTCAGATTCAAAAGAAGATAAGTCTAAACATGGTTTATACAGATCTTTAATCAGTAATATGATTGAAGGTGTAAGCAAGGGATGGACAAAAGAACTAGAATTAGTAGGTGTGGGTTACCGTGCTTCTAATCAAGGTCAGAAATTAGATTTAGCACTTGGATTTTCTCACAATATTGTGATTAGTATAGCTCCAGAAGTTAAAGTAGAAACAATTTCTGATAAAGGAAAGAATCCAAAAATAAAATTAACTTCTCACGACAAACAATTGGTTGGTCAAGTTGCTGCAAAGATTCGTTCTATGCGTAAACCAGAACCATACAAAGGAAAAGGAATTAGATTTGTAGGAGAAATAATAAGAAGAAAAGCAGGTAAATCTGCATAACAAATAAAGTTATGGCATTATCAAAAACAGATAGAAGAGAACGATTACGTTTTAGAATCAGAAAAACTGTTTCTGGAACAACACAACGTCCTCGTTTGGCAGTTTTCAGAAGCAATAAAGATATCTATGCTCAACTTATTGACGATGTAAATGGAGTAACTATTACTGCTGCATCTTCAAGAGATAAAGATATAGACGCATCTAAAGCAAATAAAGTGGATGCTGCTAAATTAGTAGGTAAAGCAATTGCTGATAGAGCAATTAAAGCTGGATTTGAAAGTATTACTTTCGATAGAGGCGGTTATCTTTACCACGGAAGAGTTAAATCATTAGCTGAAGGAGCTCGCGAAGGCGGACTAAAATTCTAAGAAATATGTATCAAGATTATAAAAACGTAGAGTTAGTTAAACCAGGAGGTCTAGAATTAAAAGACCGTTTAGTAGGGGTTCAACGTGTAACTAAAGTAACAAAAGGGGGTAGAACCTTTGGATTTTCAGCTATTGTAGTAGTAGGTGATGAAAACGGAGTAGTAGGTCAAGGACTTGGAAAATCGAAAGATGTTGCAAGTGCAATTGCTAAAGCAATTGAAGACGCTAAGAAAAACTTAGTTCGTATTCCTTTAAACAAATCTACATTACCTCACGAACAAAAAGGTAAGTATGGTGGAGCTAGAGTTAACTTATTACCAGCTTCTGCCGGTACAGGAGTTATTGCTGGTGGAGCTGTACGTGCGGTATTAGAGGCAGTTGGTGTACATGATGTATTGTCAAAATCTCAAGGATCTTCGAATCCACATAATGTAGTAAAAGCAACTTTTGATGCTTTGTTACAAATGAGAAGTGCTCAAACTATTGCAAAACAAAGAGGAATTTCTTTAGAAAAATTATTTAAAGGATAAACACTAAGCAAGATGGCAAAAATTAAAGTAACAAAGGTTCGTAGCGCGATTAATCGTACTCAAAACCAAAAAAGAGTACTTGAATCTTTGGGTCTTCATAAAATGGGTCAAACTGTTGAACATGAAGATACTCTAAGTATTTTAGGTATGATAAGAAAAGTTAATCACTTAGTTTCAGTAGAAGCTAACTAAGAAATTAAAAATTATGAATTTAAGTAACTTACAACCGGCAGCAGGTTCGGTCAAAAATCAAGGCAAGCGAGTAGGTCGCGGACAAGGTTCAGGAAAAGGTGGAACTGCAACACGTGGTCATAATGGTGCAAAGTCTCGTTCTGGATATTCTAAGAAATTAGGATTTGAAGGTGGGCAAATGCCATTACAACGTCGTGTTCCTAAATTTGGTTTTACTAATATAAACCGAAAAGAATACCAAGCAGTAAATCTTGATAAACTTCAACAGCTTGTTGATGATAAAAAAATAAAAGATGCTATTGATTTTGATATTTTCGTAGATTTAGGGTTAGTTGGTAAAAACGAATTACTAAAAATATTAGGAAGAGGAGAGTTAAAATCAAAGTTAACAGTTACAGCAAACAAATTTTCAGCTTCTGCTAAAGAAGCAATTGAAAAAGCTGGAGGTGAAGTAATAACATTATAATTTATTATAAGGATGAAATTTATTGAAACCTTAAAAAATGTTTGGAAAATTGAAGAGCTACGTAACCGTATTCTTCTTACGCTAGGACTTTTGTTAGTGTATCGCTTTGGAGCACAAGTTGTGTTGCCAGGAATTGATGCGTCTAAACTAACAGCAGTTGTTGGTGGAGATGGTCAAGGTATATTCGGGCTTTTAAACGCCTTTACAGGAGGAGCTTTTTCTAATGCTTCAGTTTTTGCATTGGGTATTATGCCCTATATTTCTGCATCGATTGTGGTACAGTTAATGCAAATAGCAATTCCGTACTTACAAAAATTACAAAAAGAAGGAGAAAGTGGTAGAAAGAAGATAAATCAAATTACTAGATGGTTAACCATCGGTATTTGTTTACTTCAAGCACCAACTTACTTAATTGGGTTACCTGCTTTAGGGGTGCCAGTTGAAGCATTTATTATAGGACAAACAACTATGTTCTACGTTTCATCAACAATTATACTAGTAACCGGTTGTGTATTCGCAATGTGGTTAGGAGAAAAAATTACAGATAAAGGTATCGGAAACGGTATCTCTATATTAATTATGGTAGGTATTATCGCTAGATTACCACAATCTTTTGCTCAAGAATTCGCTTCTAGAGTAATGGAGTCAAATGGTGGTATGATTATGATACTTATTGAATTAGTAATATGGTTTGTTATTATATTAGCTTCTATTATGTTAGTAATGGCTGTTCGTAAAATTCCTGTACAATATGCAAGAAGAACTGCAAGCGGTGGTTATGAAAAAAATATTTTTGGAGCAAGACAATTTATTCCTTTAAAATTGAACGCATCTGGTGTAATGCCTATTATCTTTGCACAAGCAATTATGTTTGTTCCTGGATTAATTGGAGGATCATCATTTATGAAAGACTCAAACGTTGGACAATGGATGCAAGTAAATTTTAGTGATATGTTTGGACTATGGTACAATGTATTGTTTGCGGTATTAATTATCATTTTTACCTATTTCTATACAGCGATTACAGTTCCAACTAATAAAATGGCTGATGATTTAAAGCGTAGCGGAGGATTTATTCCTGGCATAAAGCCTGGTACAGACACTGCAGAATTGTTGGATAAGATAATGTCACAAATAACATTACCTGGATCTATTTTTTTAGCTGGTGTTGCAATATTCCCTGCAGTAGCTGTTAAATTATTTGGTATTCAGCAAGGATGGGCATTGTTTTATGGAGGAACGTCACTATTAATAATGGTGGGTGTTGCGATCGACACAATGCAACAAATCAATTCTTATTTATTAAATCGTCATTATGATGGTTTAATGAAAACAGGAAAAAATAGAAAAGCAGTAGCATAATGGCAAAGCAACCCGCAATAGAACAAGACGGAACAATTACCGAAGCATTGTCAAATGCAATGTTTCGTGTAGAGTTAGAAAATGCACATATTGTTACAGCGCATATATCTGGTAAAATGCGTATGCACTATATAAAATTATTACCAGGAGATAAAGTTAAATTAGAAATGAGTCCTTACGATCTATCTAAGGCTCGAATCACTTATAGATATTAAGTTATTATGAAAGTAAGAGCATCTATTAAAAAAAGGAGTGCCGAATGCAAAATAGTTCGCAGAAAAGGCAGATTATATGTTATTAACAAAAAGAACCCTAGGTTCAAACAAAGACAAGGATAAGTTATGGCAAGAATCGCAGGTGTAGATATCCCAAAACAAAAAAGGGGTGTAATCGCGTTAACGTATATCTTTGGTATCGGAAATAGCCGTGCTAAAGTTATATTAGAAAATGCTGGTGTAGACGAAAACAAAAAAGTAAACGAATGGACCGATGAAGAAATTGGTAATATTCGTGATACTGTTGGAGCAATTACCATCGAAGGTGAATTACGTAGTGAAATTCAATTAAACATTAAGAGATTAATGGATATTGGATGTTACAGAGGTATTCGTCATAGAACGGGTCTTCCTTTAAGAGGACAACGTACTAAGAATAACTCAAGGACTAGAAAAGGAAAACGTAAAACTGTTGCTAACAAGAAGAAAGCAACTAAATAAACACTAGAGATATGGCAAAGGCAAAAACTAGTACGAAAAAACGTAAAGTTAATGTGGAAGCAGTGGGTCAAGCTCACGTTACCGCTTCATTTAACAATATTATTATTTCGTTGACAAACAAAAAAGGAGATGTAATCTCTTGGTCGTCAGCTGGAAAAATGGGCTTTAGAGGTTCTAAAAAGAACACTCCTTACGCAGCTCAATTAGCAGCAGAAGATTGTGCAGCAACTGCACATGCAGAAGGTTTACGTAAAGTAAAAGTATATGTAAAAGGACCAGGTAATGGTAGAGAGTCTGCTATTAGATCTATACATAATGCAGGAATTGAAGTAACTGAAATTATCGATGTTACTCCAATGCCACATAACGGATGTAGACCTCCAAAAAGAAGAAGAGTTTAATTCTGAAATAATTTCAGAAACTTTTATAAAAATTAATTAATAAGTATAAACTGAAGGATTAAGATATTCAAAGGATAAGCATAAGACCTTAATTTGAGAATCCCTTCAAAAAAAATTAGAAATGGCAAGATATACTGGTCCAAAAACTAAAATAGCCCGTAAGTTTGGTGAAGCTATTTTCGGAGATGACAAAAACTTCGAAAAAAGAAATTACCCTCCTGGGCAACACGGTAATAACCGTCGTAGAGGAAAAAAATCTGAATACGCAATCCAATTAGCTGAAAAGCAAAAAGCTAAATATACCTATGGTATTTTAGAGCGTCAATTTAGAAACATGTTTAAAAGAGCAACTGCTTCAAAAGGAATTACTGGACAAATATTATTACAATTATGTGAATCACGTCTAGATAATGTAGTTTTCCGTATGGGAATCGCTCCTAGTCGAAGTGCAGCAAGACAATTAGTTTCTCACCGTCACATATTAGTAAACGGAGAAAAAGTAAACATTGCTTCTTACCAATTAAAACCTGGTGATACTGTAGGTGTAAGAGAAAAATCTAAATCACTAGAAGCTATTGAAAACTCGTTAGCAAACGCAAGTCACGTTTACGAGTGGATTACTTGGGATAATGCAATAAAAAGAGGAACTTTTGTTTCTAAACCTGAGCGTATTCAAATACCAGAAAACATAAACGAACAGTTTATTGTTGAATTATATTCAAAATAATAAAAACACACAGTTACATTATGGCAGTATTTAGTTTTCAAAAGCCCGATAAAGTTATTATGATCGACTCGACAGATTTCGAAGGTAAATTCGAATTCCGTCCTTTAGAGCCTGGTTATGGTTTAACAGTTGGTAACGCTTTAAGGAGAGTACTACTTTCATCGTTAGAAGGTTTTGCAATTACTTCAATTAGAATTGAAGGAGTAGATCATGAGTTTTCTACTATTGCAGGAGTTGTTGAGGATGTTACAGAGATAATCTTGAACTTAAAACAAGTATGTTTTAAAAGACAAATAGACGAAGTAGATAACGAAACCGTTACTATTTCTCTTTCAGGAGCTGAGCAATTAACTGCAGGAGATTTTCAAAAACACATCTCTGGTTTTCAAGTATTGAATCCAGATATGGTAATTTGTAATATGGATCCTAAAGTTAATTTCAATATGGAAATCACTATCGAAAAAGGTAGAGGTTATGTTCCAGCTGAAGAAAATAAAAAAGGAGGAGTTCCTTTCGGAACTATATTTATAGATTCAATTTACACACCAATTAAAAATGTTAAGTATAGCATTGAAAATTTCCGTGTAGAGCAAAAAACAGATTACGAAAAATTAATTTTCGAAATTGTTACTGATGGATCTATTAATCCTAAAGATGCTTTAACTGAAGCAGCTAAAACATTAATTCACCACTTTATGTTATTTAGTGATGAAAGAATTACGTTAGAAGCTGATGAAATTGCACAAACTGAAACTTATGATGAAGAATCACTTCACATGAGACAGTTGTTAAAAACTAAATTGATCGATATGGATCTTTCAGTAAGAGCTTTAAATTGTTTAAAAGCTGCTGAAGTTGATACACTTGGAGATTTAGTTTCATTTAACAAAAACGATTTAATGAAATTTAGAAATTTCGGAAAGAAATCACTTACTGAACTAGAAGAACTAGTAGATGTAAAAGGTTTAAACTTCGGAATGGACCTTTCAAAATATAAATTAGATAAAGATTAATACATCATATTTTGCTCCTCAAAGTGAGTTGAAGCAAGATGATGATTAAAACAAAATGTCATGAGACACGGAAAAAAAGTAAATCATTTAGGTAGAAAAACAGCACATAGAAAGTCAATGTTGGCTAATATGGCATGTTCCCTAATTGAGCACAAAAGAATAAATACTACAGTTGCTAAAGCAAAAGCTTTAAAACAATTTGTAGAACCTTTAATAACTAAGTCTAAACTTGATACTACACATAGTCGTCGTATTGTAATGGCTAGACTTCGTCAAAAAGATGCAGTAACTGAACTTTTTAAAGATGTTTCTGTAAAAGTTGCAGATCGTCCAGGAGGTTATACTCGTATTATTAAATTAGGTAATCGTCAAGGAGATAATGCTGATATGGCAATGATCGAATTAGTAGATTATAACGAAATTTATAATGCAGGTAAAGCGGTTAAAAAGAAAACTACTCGTCGTAGTCGTCGTGGTGGTGCAAGTACAGATGCTCCTGTTGTAGTTCCAACTGAAGCTAAGAATGAAGAAGAATAAATGAAAATTTATTTTTAAATATAAAAAAGGATAAACTTAAATAGTTTATCCTTTTTTTTTGATTAAAATTTATTTGTTTACAAGTTCTAAAAACGAAATTATAATAAGATTATCATTTAAAGTATTTTTGTCAAAGATTTTTAAAATATGAAATATCAAAATAGAAAAAATGCCTTAATCCTATTAGCAGATGGAACCAAGTTTTTTGGTAAAGCTGTAGGTGGAAAAGAAGGTACCGCTTTTGGAGAAGCCTGTTTTAATACCGGAATGACTGGTTATCAAGAAATATTTACCGATCCTTCCTATTTTGGGCAATTAATGGTTACCACCAACGCTCATATTGGAAATTATGGAGTAGCTGAAAATGAAATTGAATCGGATTCTATAAAAATATCAGGATTAATTTGTCGTAATTTTAGTTATCATTATTCTAGAGACCGCGCAAACGATTCATTAGAGGCCTTTTTAGATAAAAACAATATCCTAGCTATTAGTGATGTAGATACAAGAGCATTAGTTGCTTATATCCGTGATAATGGCGCAATGAATGCAGTAATTACTACCGATGTTGAAAATATAGATAACTTAAAAAAGCAATTAGCAGATATTCCAAATATGAAAGGAATGGAACTAGCTTCTAAAGTTTCTACAAAAGAGCCTTATTATTTTGGAGATGAAAATGCTACTTATAAAATTGCAGCATTGGATATCGGTATTAAAAAAAATATATTAAGAAACCTATCTCAAAGAGATTGTTACATAAAGGTGTATCCATACGATGCTACCATAGCGGATTTAAATTCCTTTAATCCAGATGGGTATTTTCTGTCCAATGGCCCTGGAGATCCAGAACCATTAACGCAAACCATTAAAACAGCCCAAGATGCTATTGAAACTGGGAAACCAATCTTTGGAATTTGCCTAGGACATCAAGTATTAGCCTTAGCAAATGGTATTTCTACCTATAAAATGCATAATGGCCATCGTGGTATCAACCATCCTATTAAAAACCTTCAAACAGGTAAAGGAGAAATCACATCTCAAAATCATGGATTTGCTATTAATAGAGAAGAAACTGAAAATAATTCAGAAATTGAAATAACGCATGTTCATTTAAATGATCATACGGTTGCAGGAATAAAAATGAAAAACAAACCCGTTTTTTCTGTTCAGTACCATCCAGAAGCAAGCCCAGGACCACACGATTCCAGCTATCTTTTTGATGAGTTTATAACTAATATTAAAAAACATAAATAACAATTGGTATGAGTATAATAATAGATATACATGCTAGACAAATTTTTGATTCAAGGGGAAACCCAACAGTTGAAGTAGATGTAATTACTGAAAATGGTTTTTTAGGAAGAGCCGCTGTACCTTCAGGAGCCTCAACAGGAGTTCATGAAGCGGTAGAGTTGCGCGATGGAGGAAAAGACTATATGGGTAAAGGAGTTTTACAAGCTGTTGAAAATGTAAATGGTAAAATTGCTGGTACACTATTAGGAGTTTCTGTTTTTGAGCAAGAAACTATCGATAAAATTATGATCGATTTAGATGGTACCCCAAATAAATCTAATTTAGGAGCGAATGCTATTTTAGGAGTATCATTAGCAGCAGCTCATGCAGCAGCTTTAGAATTAGGAATGCCATTATATCGTTATGTCGGTGGAGTTAGTGCTAAAACATTGCCAGTGCCCATGATGAATATTATTAATGGAGGTTCTCATAGTGATGCACCTATTGCTTTTCAGGAGTTTATGATTATACCGGTAAAAGCGAAAAATTTTACGGAAGCCATGAAAATGGGGTCCGAAATATTTCATCATTTAAAAAAGGTATTACACGATAGAAATTTAAGCACAGCTGTTGGAGATGAAGGTGGTTTTGCACCAACTTTAGACGGAACAGAAGATGCATTAGATACCATTGCCCAAGCAGTAACAAATGCAGGTTATAAATTTGGAGATGAAATTATGATTGCTTTAGATTGTGCTGCGGCAGAATTTTATGTGGATGGTAATTACGACTATAGCAAATTTGAAGGAGATTCTGGTAAAATAAGAACCTCAAAAGAACAAGCAGAATACCTTGCCGAATTAGCTAAAAACTATCCTATAGTTTCAATTGAAGACGGAATGGATGAAGATGATTGGGATGGTTGGAAATATTTAACCGAGCTTATTGGAGATACCACTCAATTGGTAGGAGACGATCTTTTTGTAACTAATGTAGCGCGTTTGTCAAGAGGAATTAAAGAAGGGATTTCAAATTCAATCTTGATAAAAGTAAATCAAATAGGAACTTTATCTGAAACCATTGCAGCCGTTAATATGGCTCATAATGCTGGTTTTACTTCGGTAATGTCACACAGGTCTGGTGAAACGGAAGACAATACCATCGCAGATTTAGCAGTCGCACTTAATTGTGGGCAAATTAAAACAGGATCGATGTCTCGTAGTGACCGTATGTCAAAATACAATCAGTTATTGCGTATAGAAGAGCAATTAGGAGACGTTGCTTATTATCCTCAAGGAAATGCTTTTAAAGTTTAATTAGAATTATTTCTATATTTATATGAAGTCTGAGTTTTAATTAACTCGGACTTTTTTTTGGATGTAATATTTTAAATATAATAACGACTTAAAAGTTCATGTTGTATGTTAATTTATTGAGAAAATGGCAGTCAAAAACCAACGATTTTCGTAACTTCGCATACGCTATAAAAATTTAAAAAACACAGTAAATGTCAAGAAAAGCAACCATCGAAATAGACGGTAAGAAGTATGAATTTCCTATTATAGAAGGAACTGAAAATGAATTAGCAATCGATATAAAAACGCTAAGAGGAATTACCGGTGGTGTAACTACCATTGATCCTGGATTTAAGAATACAGGGTCTTGTGAAAGTGCTATTACATTTTTAGATGGTGAAAAAGGAATTCTTCGTTATAGAGGATATTCTATTGAGGAATTAGCCGAAAAAGCTGAATTTTTAGAAGTTGCTTACTTATTAATTTTTGGTGAATTACCTACCGCGGATGAATTGACAAAATTTCATGATGACATAAAAGAACAAGCTCACGTAGATGAAGATGTAAAGAAAATCTTAGATGGTTTTCCAAAAACAGCGCATCCAATGGGAGTATTGTCATCGTTGACAAGTGCTTTAGTTGCTTTTAATCCTGCTTCAGTTAATGTAGATTCTGAAGAAGAAATGTACAATGCAATTGTTAGAATATTAGGAAAATTTCCAGTTCTAACTGCTTGGACATATCGTAAACATGCTGGGTTGCCATTAGATTATGGAGATGATTCTTTAGGTTATGTAGAGAATTTCTTAAAAATGATGTTTAAAAAACCTGCTGCAGACTATGAAGTAAATCAGTTGGTAGTAAATGCATTAAATAAATTATTAATTCTTCATGCAGATCACGAACAAAACTGTTCTACATCAACCGTGCGAATTGTAGGTTCATCAAATGCTAGTTTATTTGTATCACTTTCTGCTGGTATTAATGCATTATGGGGACCACTTCACGGAGGTGCCAATCAAGCAGTAATCGAAATGTTAGAGGCTATTAAAGAAGATGGTGGAGATACTAAAAAATATATGGCGAAAGCTAAAGACAAAGAGGATCCATTTCGTTTAATGGGCTTTGGACATCGTGTATATAAAAACTTTGACCCTCGTGCTAAGATTATAAAGATTGCAGCAGACGAGGTATTACATGAATTAGGAATCGAAGATCCTATTTTAGATATTGCTAAAGGTTTAGAAAAAGAAGCTTTAGAAGATCCTTATTTTGTGGACAGAAAATTATATCCAAACGTAGATTTTTATTCAGGAATCATTTATAGAGCATTGGGTATTCCAACCGAAATGTTTACACCTATGTTCGCCTTAGGAAGATTGCCAGGATGGATTGCACAATGGAGAGAAATGCGTTTAGGTAAAGAACCTATTGGTAGACCAAGACAAATTTATATTGGAGAAACGTACAGACCGTTTAAGAAAACGGAAGACAGATAAAATTAACATTAAGCTACTAAGGCGTGTTCTTTAAAAAGAACGCGCCTTTTTAATTCAATTACATATGAAAAAACCAATTAGAATAATTAAAAATAGATCGGATATTGGAGCAGGTACAAGAGGTTCTGATATGGGTATTGACGCTATAGAAATAGCAGCAATCAATAACAAAAACGATTATTTTAGTTTATTTGAATTTGAAGAAGTAGATACCGAAAACGAATCTATTTACAATAAAGTTAATAACCCCTTTGGTAAACGTATAAAATTTGTTTTAGCACAATGTACCCGTTTAAGTAATTCTGTAAAAGCAACCTTAGATAATGGAGAGTTTCCTTTAGTGCTTTCTGGAGATCACTCTTCTGCCTTAGGAACTATTTCAGGAATAAAAGCTGCCCATCCATCAAAACGACTGGGAGTGGTTTGGATCGATGCTCATGCCGATATCCATTCTCCTTATACATCACCATCTGGAAATATACACGGA
>TARA_R110000787_G_scaffold1497_9_pt1 | contig 20419 bp, 22 predicted proteins | sample TARA_R110000787 | Tara Oceans TARA_R110000787 (sample SAMEA4397920) | marine metagenome | biome: Polar Biome; feature: [DCM] deep chlorophyll maximum layer (ENVO:01000326); material: water (ENVO:00002006), including particulate matter (ENVO:01000060) such as... | depth 35 m | reverse complement strand
GTTGCGCAACAATGCCGCCTTGCCGGCGCGGCGCGTGTAGTAGAGGAAGCCCGGCAGCACCAGAAACAGCACCATGAGCAGGGCGACGAGTTGCAGAATTTGTCCTTCGGCCATGCCTTTTCGCCTTTATCGTCACAATTTTGCCCGCCTTGACAGCCATAGGAGGACTGTTTCAGTCAAAATATCAAAAATTTGGCGGATAGCGAGACAACATTTGCTTAAATTGCCCCGGCGGTTTATTTTGCACGCAATTTCTAAGGGCGGAACTGGAGTTTTTTGTGGCCGATATTTTTAACGAAGTCGATGAGGATGTCCGGAAGGAAAAATCACTGGCACTTTGGAAGGCCTATGGCAAATATGTCATCGGCGCTGCGGTACTGATTGTCGCCGCGACGGCGGGCTATGTCGGATGGCAGAATTATACCGTGAACCAGTCCCGCACCCAGGGGGCCGAATTCTCCGCGGCGGCGGCGCTGATGGCGGCGGAAAAGCCGGGTGAGGCCGCGGCGGCCTTTGCCGGGCTTGCCGAAAGCGGAAACGCCGGATACCGTCCGCTCGCCAGCCTGCGGGAGGCAGCGGCCTTCCTTGCGGTCGGGGACGGGGACAAGGCCCTCGCGATTTATGACGCGCTGTCGGCCGATGGCTCCGTCGATCCCGAATTTTCCGCGCTCGCCGATCTGATGGCGGGCTATTACCTGCTCGATAATGGCACGACCGACGAGGTCCGGAACCGGATTGCGCCGCTGACCGAAGCGGGCAGCCTGTTCAACGCCTCGGCAAACGAACTGCTGGCGCTGACCTATATCAAGGACGGGGAGACCGGGAAGGCTCGCGACGTGCTGACAACCCTCCAGAATGACGCGACCGTGCCGGAGGATATCAAGGGCCGGGTGAGCCAGCTTCTCGCGGCACTGGGAGGGTCGTAACCCGATGCCCCGACGCCTGAAGCCGACCGTAATCCGCCCCCTTCTGAGGCCGGCGCTGATGGGCGCGGCCCTTCTCGGCCTTGGCGCCTGCAGCTGGTTCGGAAATCCCGAAGCGCCGCCGCTGCCGGGGGACCGTATTTCCATCCTGTCGCTGGAACAGACGCTGGAGGCCGATGCAGGTCTCGCCGATCTGCAGGTGCGGTTGCCCGCGCCATATGAGAATGCCAACTGGCCGCAGGCGGGCGGCGTACCGTCCCACACGCTCTATCACCTTGAGCTCGGCGACGAGCTGGAGGAAGCCTGGCGGGTTTCCATCGGTGACGGATCGGATGACGAGAACCGCATGTTCTCCTCCCCCGTGATTGCGAACGGCAAGGTCTATACGATGGACTCAAGCGCCGAGGTCACCGCCTATTCGGCCGCCGACGGCAAGGAGCTCTGGTCGGTCAACCTAACCCCGGAAGACGAGGATGAAGGCAATATCGGCGGCGGGCTCAGCTTCGAATATGGCCGCGTCTTCGCCACCACCTCATATGGCGATATCGTCGCGCTGGACGGCGAAAGCGGCGAGACCGTCTGGAAAATCGGGCTGGGCGTGCCGCTCCGGGCGGCGCCGACCATTGCCGACGGGCAGGTTTTCGTCATCACCTTCGACAGCCGGATTTTCGCCCTCAACGCGGCCACCGGCGACATTAACTGGAATTTCGAGGGTGGCATCGAGACCACGGGCCTGCTCGGCGCGGCGAGCCCCGCCTATGACAACGGCACGGTCGTTGTGCCCTTCGCGAGCGGCGAGCTTTATGCCTTTCGCGCCGCCAACGGCCAGCAGGCCTGGAGCGATCAGCTTGTTCGCCGCCGCCTCTACAGCTCGCTCACATCGCTCACCGATATCAACGCCTTTCCGGTCATCGACCGCGGGGTTGTCTATGCCGCCAGCTATTCCGGCCGCATGATCGCCGTTGATTTGCGCACCGGCAACCGGCTGTGGGATCAGGAAATCTCGACCCTGCAGACCCCCTGGGTGGCGGGCGATTTCCTCTTCGTCGTCTCGACCGACGGCGATCTGGTCTGTATGTCCCGGCGCAACGGCCTGATCCGCTGGGTCCGCCCCCTCGGGAAATATGAGGATCCGGAGGACAAGCGCGACCTGATCATCTGGACGGGCCCGATCCTGGCCAGCGACCGCCTGATCCTCGTTTCCAACTACGGGCTGGCGGTTTCCGTCTCCCCCTATGACGGCAAGGTGCTCGGCCGGATGGAACTGTCGGATCCGGCCTCGATCCCGCCGGTGGTGGCCGGCAATACGCTCTATATCCTGACGGACGACGCCGATCTTGTGGCCCTCAGGGCGCCGGGCGCAGAATAGACCATGACTTTTACCGTCGCGATTATAGGCCGTCCGAATGTCGGCAAATCGACCCTGTTCAACCGTCTGGTGGGCAAGAAGCTGGCGCTTGTCGATAACACGCCGGGGGTGACCCGCGACCGCCGCGAAGGCGAGGGGAGCATCAGCAACCTCAACTTCCGAGTCATCGACACCGCCGGGCTCGAGGAGAAATTTGACGACAGCCTGGAAGGACGGATGCGCCGCCAGACGGAAATCGCGCTGGAAGAGGCCGATGTCGCCCTGATGCTGATCGATGCGAAGGCGGGCGTCACCCCGCTGGACGAGCATTTTGCCGGGTGGCTCAGGCGGGCGAAAACACCGGTCATTCTGGTTGCCAACAAATGCGAGGGCAAGGCGGGGGAGCCCGGCCTGATGGAGAGCTATGCGCTCGGTCTCGGCGATCCCGTCGCCCTCTCCGCCGAGCATGGGGAGGGCATGGCCGAGCTGTTCGACGCGCTGCTCCCTTACGAGAAGACGAAAGACGAAGACGGGAACGCCGAAGACGCAGAGGATGCGGAAAAGCCCCTGCAACTCGCCATTGTCGGTCGCCCGAATGCGGGCAAATCGACGCTGGTCAATTATCTCATCGGGGAGGAGCGGATGCTGACCGGGCCCGAGGCCGGGGTCACCCGCGATGCCATCGCCGTCGAATGGGAGTTTGAGGGGCGGGCCATCAAGCTCGTCGATACGGCGGGCTTGCGCAAAAAAGCGCGGGTGCAGAAGAAGCTCGAAAAGCTCTCGGTCGCCGACAGCCTCCGGGTGATCCGCATGGCGGAGGTCGTCGTGCTGATGATAGATGCCGAGGAAACTTTCGAGAAACAGGACCTCACCATCGCCGCCCATGTGATCGAGGAGGGGCGGGCGCTGGTCATCGCCGTCAACAAATGGGACAAGGTGAAGGACCGGCAGGGGACGCTGAAACTCATTCGCGACCGGCTCTCGATCTCGCTGCCGCAGGTGCGCGGCATTCCGGTGATCACCCTCTCGGCGCTCTCGGGGCGCGGGGTGGAAAAGCTGATGCCGGCGGTGCTGGAGGTCTATGCGCTCTGGAACAGCCGCATCTCGACCGCGCGCCTCAACCGCTGGCTGGAGATTATGCTGGAGCAGCATCCGCCGCCCATGGCCAAGGGACGCCGCCTCAAAATCCGCTATATGACGCAGGTCAAGGCGCGCCCGCCGACCTTTTCCCTCTTCATGTCATCGCGCGGCGAACTGCCCGAAAGCTACCTTCGCTATCTGGTCAACGGCCTGCGCCAGGACTTCAACCTCCCCGCCGTCCCGATACGGATTTTCCCAAGAACTGGGAAGAATCCATACGCGGATAAGGGGTGAGGGTGTGAGATTGAATTACTCTGAGTTGAAAAGACGATAGAGTTTTTTCGCGAAGTCTTTTGTATGTTCCTTATCTCCACCTAATCCCATTGTTTCAGTTTCTATGATCCAGAGGTGCTGAAATAACTTTTCAATACTTGCACCGTCCATCAGCAGATTACAGACGCCTCCTACATAACTATCATATTCATCGCGGGCTTCTGGATACTCAGAGATTCCAATTGGATCCCAGCGATAAAGAAGCGCATCGCTTACCATTGAACGGAGTTGGCCTTCTCTGTTTTCAAATGGATTAAATTCGCGATCCATGAGCTTGCGATATTTCAGAAATAATTCGATCTCCTCGGCATGACCATCCAAGAGCCGTTCATAAAAAAGGTGGTTAGATGCCCATTCAGGAAATACAAGCGCAGAAGAAATTTGACCTACGCCATTATCGTATGTTTCCAATCTCCAAAATCTTGAGAGTCTATCATCTGAGATATCAAAAAATTCTGCGAAGAAGGGTGTCGGGAATTCGTCCATTTCACTATCGCATAGATAAAATAGAGGGCTGTTATCCCAAAATACAATTCCGTAAACTGTATATTCTCTGCCGGTTTCAAGATTGAGTTCGCCATCAGGCATATTGATATACTTTTCTAGTCTAGCCAGTAACCTTTCATCAGAAATGCTTTTCAAGTTATCGAATTTGGCAATTACTTTCATATCAAATCCCCCGATCACCTTTCCGTCCATCTATTCCGGTATGGTCAGGATAATGTCGTCATCCTCGATGATTATCGTATCGTCATAGTCAATTCCGTTGGTGAGATAGCCGAGCTCCCTCACAAGTTTCTTGCCGGAGACAAATCCGATCGTGACGTCATAATGCGCGTCCGATACAACATAGAAATGAAAGTTTTTCTCTCTTCCTCGCGCCAGATTGGCGAACGTCATTTGCTGGTCGCGGATTTCGATGCTGCCGGTCGCAACGGTTTCTGTCGCCATATTGACGATCCGCACTTTGCCGACATCTCCGAGTATGAGATATGATGCATTTATACCGACCCATAAAATAAAGGATCCACATACAGCAACGGCTGTGATTTTTAACCAGCGTTTGGCCTTGGCTTTCTCAACAAGGCGAATAAGGAGCCCTAAATCAATGACGAGGAAGAGGGCGGCGAGGGTGGAATAAATCCAGAATTGCCGCTCAAAGGCATCAAAGCCTGGGGCGTGTTCCGGAAAACTTGCAATCCAGGCCAGCGTAATTGCCTGCATCGCAGTGATAACCGCCACCAAAAAGAAGCCCGCCGTCAGGGCCATGAGGCATAGAGTTTTCAAGAGCTGCATTTACTATGAACTCGACAATTTACTCAATGTAAGCAATTTATTCGATTTCTAGTATCGCATATTTTCAACTTAATGGAAGGAAAACTGCCCCCTAGACAGCACACTGTTCTCCTCTCTCCCGCGCATGGGCAAACCCGTACGCGGAGAATGGGGGAGGGGTCAGAGTTTATGGCGGAATTCGCCGAGGCGGGTTTCGAACTCGGCGATTTTTTGCGCGCTCAAGGCATTGACCGGCAGGCCGGAGAGATTGTCCCTCAGGATATTCCCCGCATCCTCCAGCAGCTCGCGCCCGGCGGGCGTGATCACGGCGAGGCTCTGGCGGGCATCGCGCTCGCTCCGCTCGGTCACCACCAGATGGATTTTCTCCAGCGGTTTCAGCGCGCGGGTAACCGCAGAGGCGGTCAGGCCAACGCTATCGGCGAGATCGATCCGGGAGAGGCCGGTCGGGCCGGCGGCCGACAGGGCCTTCAGCAAACGGTATTCACTGAAGCTGACCCCCTTCGTGCAGGACAGCACGCGATCGAGCTTGCGCTCAAGCGACGCCGCTGTTTCCAGGAACTGAAGGACGGTTGGTTCTGTGTGTGGGGCAAGGTCTAATGTTTTCATGCATGCGTAATACATGATTACTCACGTAATATGCAAGCATTTTTTTCGGTGGGGCGTGAGAATGGGGTTGTAAGGCCCTGCAGGGGCCGTTTTTCATCTTTTTCCGTGCATCAGAATTCATATTATTCTACCTTCCGGAAAAGGCTTTCTTCGTATTGACAGGGCAAAGGTATGAGAAAATTTCCGGCGGCATGTATGGGTATGGTGATGGCGGGCCTTGCGGGCTGTGCGACGCCGATCGAGAAGGGGCCCGATATCGGGCATTATCTCGCGGCGCCTTCGCCCTATCGCCTGGTGGAGGTGATGTCCGGCAAGGAGAACAGGGAGCGGCGGAACATCCTTGAGCAGGCCCTGACGGCGTCGGGAATATCTTACCGCTCCGATCCTTTCGTCCATGAGGGGCGGGAGGGCACAAATATTTTTGCCGACCTCGGAACGAAATCGCCGACATTGATCGTCGCCGCCCATTTTGACCGGACCATGGGCTCGCCCGGCGCGAATGACAACGCCTCCTGCGTGGCGGCGGCGGTGTCCGCCTATGAAATGCTCGCGGGCGGGGATCCGCTTCAGCATATCAAGCTGCGCTTTCTCTTCCCGGACATGGAGGAGCGCGGCCTGATCGGCAGCCGAAACTACATTAAAAATCAGGGCGTTGACGATGTTATCGGGGTCATAAGCTTCGAGATGTGCGGCATTGGCGATGCGTTCGGCATCTGGGATGTCCGGGACGGTCTCGCGGCCTCCCTGCCGGTCAGGGCATTGCAAGCGGCGGGCAAGGCAAACAATGTCTATAACGCGACCCACGGCCCGGTGCCGCGCTATTCCAGCGACCATCATGTGTTTTTCCTGGAGGGGATTCCCGCCGTCGGGGTGACCATGCTGCCGAAAACCGACGAGACGGTGCTGCGCGACTATATCGAGAACCCGAACGCCTTCAAATGGATCAGCACGTCCAACCGCCCGACCATCTTCCAGACCTATCACACGGCAGAGGATGCCCCCGCCACCCTAAACCCGGAAACACTGGAGATGACGGCGAGAATAATCGTCTCGACCGCGCAAGAGTTCGACCGCCTTGCCGGGGAAAAGTAGGCGTCCGGGCCTTCGCTTCGGGACGGCCTGTGTTGACGGGACAAGTTGAAAGGGGCTTCAGATCAGTTACCCCCCACCCCCCAAACCAGGCCATTCTTGTGGTCCAAGATGGTATCCCGGGAAAATTTATGCGAGGCTTCTAACCGGTGATTGTCACGGATGGACGCGATGGAAATAGGCCGTATGGCCGAAATGCGTCGTGGTTGACAGGATGCCATTCTCGTCAAATTTATAGGCACCGTCCTTGCCTTCCTGAAACGGGCCGTCGCCGCATTTATATTTGACATTCTCGCGCAGGAGCATATCACCCTCCACCCGCCCGGTCGCTGTCACGGTTCCGGGGCCGCCGTCCGGACAATGGTTGAACGCGTCGGTCGTCACGACAATCCGGTAGCTGCCGTCTTCCAGTTTGACCACCGACAGGGTGGCGATGGCGCCGTCAAGGTGATCGACATTCTGGTAAAGCCCTGTCCATTTATCGGCGAGCGCCGTGCCGGTCATCATCAGTAGTGTGAAGGCCGCAATCGCGATCATGCGCATGGTGTCTCTCCTGTTCCGTCCAATGCCTGCCGCCACCGGCGTGCCATGCCGAGGGGGTGTCCGGCTGCATGATTGCTCGGAAATCGGGATCGGTCAAGAGTGATGTTCTCTTTTTGAGGGCGAAAAGCCGGCGAATTTACCCCCCAAACAGCACGCCATTCTCCTTACTCAGCACGGCGTCGAGGAACATCTGCGCTTTTGTCTCGGGGAGGGGGTGGTCGTTCGGGTTTTCGGCGGGGTAGGCGACGGCGCGCAGGCGCGTGCGGGTCGGGCCGGGGTCGATCAGGTTCACGGTGAGGCTGGTCTTGGCGACCTCTGCGGCGTAGGTTTTCGCGATCACCTCGAGCGCGGCCTTGCTGGCGGCGTAGGCGCTCCAGAACTGCTTGTCCTCGTGGGCGACATTGGAGGTGACAAAAAGCGCGCGGCCCGCCTCGCTCTGACGGAGCAGCGGATCGAGGGCGCGGATCAGCCGCTGGTTCGCATGGACATTGAGGCGGAAGACCTGCTCCCACAGCTCGGGCACATATTGCTGCGTCGGCATCAGCTTGCCGACCATGCCCGCATTGCCGACAAGGATATCGAGCTTTTTCCAGCGCTCATAAAGCGGCATGGCGAGGCCGTCGATGGCGGCGGTGTCGAGCAAATCGAGCGGCACCAATGTTGCACTGCCGCCCGCATTCTGGATCGCGTCATCGACTTCCTCCAGCCCGCCGACGGAGCGGGCGACGAGGATGACATGCGCGCCTTCGGCCGCAAATTTCTTGGCGACTTCGGCACCAATGCCGCTTGAGGCGCCGGTGATTAGCGCCACTTTATCTTTGAGTTTCAGGGACATGAAGGGCTTCTTTTATCTGAGAAATTAATAACGCTCGGCGAGCAGGGTCAGCTCCTTGTCGGCGCCGGTGTCGTTATCCACCAGCTCGATCGGGTAGTCGCCGGTGAAGCAGGCGTCGCAATATTGCGGCTGTTTCGCGTTGCGGCCCTCTTCGCCCATGGCGATATAAAGCCCGTCGAGGGAGATGAAATTGAGGCTGTCGGCGCCGATGAAGGCGCACATCTCGTCGAGGTCGTACTGTGCGGCGAGCAGTTTGTTGCGGCTCGGCGTATCGACCCCGTAGAAGCAGCTGTGGGTGGTCGGCGGGCTGGCGATGCGCATATGCACCTCCGTCGCCCCGGCCTCGCGCACCATCTGCACGATCTTGGTGGAGGTGGTGCCGCGGACGATGGAATCATCGACGAGGATGACGCGCTTGCCGCTGATCAGGGCGCGGTTGGCGTTATGTTTGAGCTTGACGCCGAGATGGCGGATCTGGTCCGTCGGCTCGATAAAGGTGCGGCCGACATAATGGTTACGGATGATGCCGAGATCGAAGGGAATGCCGGATTTCTCCGCATAGCCGATGGCGGCGGGGGTGCCGCTGTCGGGCACGGGGATGATCAGGTCCGCCGCGACCGGGTTTTCAGTTGCCAGCTGCCGTCCGATATCCTTGCGCACGTCATAGACCGAGCGTCCCTCGACCACGCTGTCGGGACGGGAGAAGTAAATATGCTCGAATATGCAGAAGCGCTTGGGCGGCGCCGAGAAGGGGAAATGGGTGCTGATACCGGTCTCATCAACGACCACCACTTCGCCGGGTGAGATATCGCGGATGAAGTCCGCCCCGATGATATCGAGCGCGCAGCTTTCCGAGGCGAGGATATAGGCGCTGTCGATCTTGCCGAGGACCAAGGGCCGTACGCCATGGGGATCGCGCATGCCGATCATCTTCTTGCTGGTCAGCGCGACGAGGGAATAGGCGCCGGTGATCTTCGACATCGCATCAACGATGCAATCGACGACGCGGGTTTTCTTGCTGTTGGCGACCAGATGGATGATGACCTCGGTATCCATGGTCGACTGGAAGATGCTGCCCTCCAGCACGAGGCGGCGGTGCAGGGTGGAGGCGTTGGTGAGGTTGCCGTTATGGGCGACCGCCAGGCCGCCGTTGGCGAGATCGGCGAAGATCGGCTGCACATTGCGAAGGACGGTGCCGCCGGTGGTGGCGTAGCGGTTATGGCCGAGCGCGGCGCTGCCCTTGAGGCTGCCGATCACCTCTTCGGAGGAGAAATTGTCACCAACCTTGCCCATGGCCTTGTGCGAATGGAAATGCTTGCCGTCATGGCTGACGATCCCGGCGGCCTCCTGCCCGCGATGCTGGAGCGCATGCAGGCCGAGGGCGGCGAGGGCGGCGGCCTCCGGATGGCCGTAGATCCCGAATACCCCGCATTCCTCATGCAGCTTGTCATCGTCAAACGGATTGCACAGATCACGGGGGGCGGCGGGCTCGGTCATTAGGGTTTATCCTGTGTCTTACTCTTGGTGAGATTTTCCATCTGCTGGCGGGCCTGGTCGTCATAGCCCTTGTCGAGCAGATTCTTGGCGCCCTCGACGGTGTTTTCGACACCGTCTTTTACATCGTCGGGCAATGCGTCATATTTCTCTTTGATGCGATCCACAGTGTCCTTGTCGCTTTCTTTCGAAATATTCAGGTTCTCCTGCATGTCGGGCGGCAACAGCCGGGCGACAAATTCGCCGCTTCCCTCGATCAGGGGCAGCATCTTCGCCTGCAATACCCAGTCGGGCCGGTCCTTCTCCGGGATGAACTGGACAAAAATCAGCCAGGCAATCCCGAGCAGGACAACGCCGCGTGCGAGGCCGAAAAATATCCCGAGGGAGCGGTCCAGCGCGCCGAGGCTCGACGCCTTGACCTTTTCCGATATCGCATGGCTGATATAGGACAAAATGACCAAAGAGAGAATAAAAATCACCGCGCCGGTCAAAATATCTGCAATCAGCAGGTTTAGGATAAACTCCCGGGCGATCGGCTGCAACAGCGGGAAGAGATAAAGGCTGAGGAAAACCGCCCCGACCCAGCCGGCCACCGACAGGGTTTCCTTCACGAACCCGCGGATGAAACCAAAGATCGCCGAAATCAGCAGGATAACCAGAATAACGGCGTCTGTCCCCTGGATAGGCATGTTTTCCATGGATACTCCTACTCTTGCACTCTACTACACGGCCCGGGATACCGCTTTCGTCTCGGTAAACAGAGACACGATTTCCCGTAAATGTTCAACTTCAATAATCTTCATCGCGCCGCCCTTGACCTTGCTGCCCGCCGGAATGATGGCAGTGGTAAAGCCGAGTTTCGCGGCCTCCTTCAGCCGGGCGTCAGTCTGGCCCACGGGGCGCACCTCGCCGGAGAGGCCGATCTCGCCGAAAAAGAGGCTGCCCGCCGGGACCGGTATATCGGAGGCCGAGGAGACTAGCGCCGCCGCGACCGCCAGATCCGCCGCCGGTTCCTGCACCCGAAGGCCGCCCGCGACATTCAAATACACCTCGCTGCCGGAAAAGGAAAGCTCGCAGCGCGTGTCCAGCACCGCCAGCAGCATGGCGAGGCGGCTCGCGTCCCAGCCGACCACGGCGCGGCGCGGGGTGGCCTGGGCGGTCGGGGCGACAAGGCCCTGAATCTCCACCAGCAGCGGGCGGCTGCCCTCCATCCCGGCAAAGACCGAGGCGCCGCTGATCGTCTTGTCGGGGCTTGAGATAAACAGCGAGGACGGGTTCTCCACCTGTTGCAGGCCGCGGTCCGACATCTCGAACACACCGATTTCGTCGGTCGCGCCGAAGCGGTTCTTGACGGCGCGCAGGATGCGGAACTGATGGCCGCGGTCGCCCTCGAAATAGAGCACGGTATCGACCATATGTTCGAGCACGCGGGGCCCGGCGATCTGCCCGTCCTTGGTGACGTGACCGACGAGAATGACGCTGGTGCCGGTCTTGCGGGCAAGGCGGATCAGCTCCTGCGCGCTGGCCCGCACCTGCGCAACGCTGCCGGGCGCACTCGGCAGATTGTCGGCGAAGACGGTCTGGATCGAATCGATGACCAGCAGTTTCGGCGTCTCCGCCTTCTCGACGCTGGTGATGATGTCGCGGATGGAGTTGGCGGAGGCGAGCTGCACCGGGGCGTCGGCAAGGCCCAGCCGCCGCGCCCGCATGGTGATCTGCTGCGTTGCCTCCTCGCCGGAGATGTAAATACAGGAGGAGCCCGCGAGCGCCATTTTCGCCACCGCCTGCAACAGCAGCGTCGATTTGCCGATGCCCGGATCGCCGCCGATGAGGATGGAGGAGCCGGGCACGAAGCCGCCGCCGAGCACCCGGTCCAGCTCGCCGATCCGGGAGAGGGTGCGTTTATGTTCGGAGATATCCGCATTGAGCGCGGTGAAGGTGAGGCTGCGGCCCTTGCCGGTGGTCAGGCCGCTTGGCACTGCCGTATCGCCGGTGCTCTCCAGCAGGCTGTTCCATTCGCCGCAGGAATCGCAGCGCCCTTGCCACTTCCGGTAGGTTTCGCCGCAGCTCTGGCAGGTGAATTGTTCGCTGGGTCGCGCCATTCAGCTTTCCGTTTAATCTGTTCCGGCTCGCGCCGCTAAAAATCTCAAAAGGGGCATGTCGCCCGAATATATCACGGTTTCAAAATATCCAGTTTGATCGGGCCGTCGACATCGCCATTGACGAACTGCGTCACATATGGGTCGCCGCAGGTCTGAATCTCCGCGGCCGGGCCCGCCCAGACCACGCTCCCCTTATAAAGCAGCGCGATCCGGTCTGCAATTTTTTGCGCGCTCTCCATATCGTGGGAGATGGTCAGCGTGGTCGCGCCGAGGGCGCTGGTGCAATCGCGGATCAGGGTATCGATGACATCGCCCATGATCGGATCGAGGCCCGTGGTCGGCTCGTCAAAGAAGATAATCTCCGGATCCGCCGCGATGGCGCGGGCGAGGCCGACGCGTTTCTGCATGCCGATGGAAAGTTCCGCCGGGGTCTTGTCCGCCAGTTCCGGGCCGAGACCGACGAGGGCGAGTTTCTCGATCGCGATTTCCTTGGCCTTCTTGCGCGCCATGCCATGGGCCTGCATCAGGCCGAAGCTGACATTCTCCCAGATGGTCAGGCTGTCGAACAGGGCGGCATACTGGAACAGCATCCCGGTTTTCAGCAGCACCTTCTCGCGCGCCTGGGCGGAGAGGTCGGTGATCTCCTCGCCGTCGATGAAGATCTGGCCGCTGTCGGGCTTCAAGAGGCCGAGGATGCATTTCAGCATCACCGACTTGCCGGTGCCGGACCCGCCGATCACCACCAGCGATTCCCCGTCGGCAATGGAGAGGTTGAGGTTATCGAGAACAACCTTCTTGCCGAAGGATTTGCAGATATTTCTCAGCTCGATTTTCGGCGTGTCGCTCATGATCTCATTCAATGAGCAGGACGGTGAGGAAATAGTCGCTGATCAGGATCAGCACGAAGGAGGAGACAACCGCGTTCGTCGTCGCCTTGCCGACCCCTTGCGCGCCGCCGGTGGAATGGAAACCGTGGTAGCAGCCCATCAGCGAGACAATGAAGCCGAAGACAGCGGCCTTGATCAGGCCGGAGACCACGTCGCTAATCTCCAGGAATTCGAAGGTGTTGTTGAGATAGTTGCTGGCGTTGAAGCCGAGTTTCTCCGTCGCCACCAGGAAGCCGCCCGAGACACCGATGATATCGCCGATCAGCACCAGGAAGGGCAGGGTCACCAGTCCGGCGATCAGCCGCGGCACCACCAGATATTTGAACGGGTTGGTCGAGAGCGTGACGAGGGCGTCGATCTGCTCGGTCACGCGCATGGTGCCGATCTCGGCGGCGATGGCGGCGCCAACACGCCCGGCGATCATCAGGCCGGAGAGCACCGGCGCAAGCTCGCGTGTCAGGCCGATGACGACGATGGTGGCAACCGCGCTCTCGGCGTTGAAGCGGGACGAGCCGACATAGATCTGCAGCGCCAGCACCATGCCGGTAAAGAGCGCCGTCATGCCGACGACCGGCAGGGAATAATAGCCGATGTCCATCATCTGCTTGCCGATCAGGCGGAGATAGAAGGGCGGGGTAACGCAATGGCGCAGCCCTTGCGCCGTAAAAATCGCGATCCGGCCGACGGCCGCCATGAAGGAGAGAAAAACGCGGCCGATGGTGGCGAGAAAATTCCTGTCCATGATATCAGCCCGCGCCTTCCAGATACTCACGATAATAACGGTTGCCGAGCGCGGTGAGAATCTCGTAGGGAATCGTCCCCGCATGGGCGGCCACATCATCGAGCGGCACGGCGCCGCCGATCAGATCGACGAAGCCGCCGGGCTGGCAGTCCTCTTTCGCAACCCTGCTGACATCGATGGTGATCATATCCATGGAAACGCGCCCTATAACCGGTACTTTAACGTCATTCACTGCACATTCTGCCTTGTTGCCAAGGGCGCGGAAATAGCCGTCCGCATAGCCGACCGAAACGGTGGCAATCCGGCTCGATTTCTCGGTTCGGAAAGTCGCACCATAGCCAACGCCAATTTCGCTGTCAACGTCCTGAACCTGCAGGATTCGCCCCTGCAAATGCACCACCTCGGCCATCGGGTTGGGCCTGCCGGGTTCGGGGTTGCCGCCAAAGAGCGCAATCCCCGGGCGCACCATGTCGAGATGATAGTCGGACCCTAAGAAAACCCCCGAGGAATTGGCGAGGGACAGCGGCGCTTTGTCGAGCGGGGCGGGCAGCAGGCCGCGGAAGTATTTCAGCTTGTCGAGCTGCTGGCGGTTGAGCGGATGCTCGGGCATATCGGCGCAGGAGAGATGGCTCATCAGGAACTCGATTTCAAGGTGATCGAGCAGGCCGGGTTCCTTCGCGAGCGCCCTGATCTCCGCTTCCAGCAGGCCAAGCCGGGTGATGCCGGTATCCAGATGCAAGAGCGCCGGGAGCGTCTTCCCCGTCTCTTTTGCAAAAGCGGCCCAGCGGCGGATATCATCGAGGGAGTTGAGCACCGGATCGAGCCTGTGTTCGAGATAGACCGCTTCGGTCTCATGCAGAAGTCCGGCGAGGATATGGATCTTCACCTCCGGCAAGAGGCGGCGCAGCGCGATCCCCTCCAATGGCAGGGCAACGAAGAAACGGCGGCATCCGGCGGCATAAAGGGCGGGGCCGACGCGCTCGATCCCGAGACCGTAGCCGTCCGCCTTGACCGAGGCGGCGCATTCGGCGGGCGCGGCCTTGTCCGCCAGCAACCGGTAATTCTCCTGCAAGGCCCCGAGATTGATTGTCAGATGCGCCCCGGCCAGCTTCCGTTCCATATACGCAGAACTCCTAATGATGCTCCGGCAGATATTCTTCGGAGACATAGTTGCCGAAGCGGGTGAATTCCGGCTTGAAATGCAGCTTGATGATGCCGATCGGGCCATGGCGCTGCTTGCCGATGATCACCTCGGCGAGGTTGTGCAGCCGCGACATGCGCTCCTGCCAGTCGGCATGTTCCGGCGTGCCCTCGGTGGGCGCCTTGCGTTCTTCGTAATAGGCTTCGCGATAGACAAACATGACGACGTCGGCGTCCTGCTCGATGGAGCCGGATTCACGCAAGTCCGAAAGCTGCGGCCGCTTGTCGTCGCGGTTCTCGACCTGACGGGAGAGCTGCGAGAGGGCGATGACGGGGATGTCGAGCTCCTTGGCAACGGCTTTGAGGCCCTGCGTCACCTCCGAGATTTCCTGGACCCGGTTGTCCTGCCGCCGACCGGAGCCTTTCATCAGCTGCAGATAGTCGACAACGATCAGGCCGAGGCCGTGGCTGCGCTTGAGGCGGCGCGCCCGGGTCCGGAGCGCGGCGATGGAGAGCGCCGGGGTATCGTCGATAAAGAGCGGCAATTCGGAAATCAGCGCGCTCTGCGGCACCAGCTTGTTGGCGAATTCATCGTCGGTGAGGTCGCCGCGGCGGAGTTTTTCGGAACTGATCTCGGTGGCTTCCGCAAGGACACGTCCGACGAGCTGTTCGGCGGACATTTCCAGCGAGAAGAAGCCGACCACCGCGCCTTCCTTGCCGCCACTCGCGTGGTAGGCCTTGGCGGTGTTATAGGCGATATTGGTGGCGAGCGAGGTTTTCCCCATGGACGGACGCCCGGCGAGGATCAGCAAATCCGACTTGTGCAGGCCGCCGAGCTTGGCGTCCATGTCTTTTAAGCCCGTGGTCGCACCGACCAGATTGCCGTCGCGCTGGAACGCCTCCTCGATCGATTTGAGGGTTTCATCGACGGCGATGCGCACCGGCATCAGCGCCCCTTCATGAGAGCCGTTCTCGGCGAGGGAGAAGAGTTTCTGTTCCGCATTTTCGATCTGCGAGCTCGAGGTTTCCTCAAGGTCCGAATCATAGGCGATATTGACAATTTCCTCGCCCAGCAGGATCAGCTCCCGCCGTATGGCGAGGTCATAGATCAGGCGGCCGTAATTCTCCGCATTGATGATGGTGGTGGCGGAGGCGGCGAGGCGCGCGAGATATTGCGAACCCCCGATATCGGCCAGCGCACTGTCGCGGTCGAAATAGGATTTCAGCGTCACCGGATCGGCGATCTCCCCGCGCTCGATCAGGGTGATGGCGGCCTGATAGATGCGGCGGTGGACATCCTCGGCGAAATGCTCGGGCTTGAGGAAGTCCGAAACCTTCGCCGCCGCGTCGTTATTGACGAGGATCGCCCCGATCAGATCCTGCTCGGCCTCGACATTATGCGGTGCGGCGCGATAGCCGTGTCCTGCCGTCTCCTCGCCGCTGTCGCGGCCGTCATTCAGTGTGAGCGTTTCCATAGGCGGATGTTAGCACAGCCAACGGCTGTTATTCACGTGGTTTCTGGAGGCGGTCTGCAAAGAGCGCCCGGATTTCTGTGGATAACTCTTTTCCACAGCCTGTGAACTTCGGGGATAAAAAAACGGCGCCGTAACCGGGCGCCGCTTTTCCTGTCGGTTTGTCCGGCGCGGGGTTACGCGTCGTCTTTTTTCTCTTCCGGCTCTGCGTCGAGCTCGGAGGGGTCGATCTCGCCGGCGGCGACCTGTTCCAGTTCCTCGACATCCACATCGGCAGTGGATTCGAAGACATTGACGACAGCCTCTTCGCGCTCGTCAAGCTTGGCTTCGGCCACTTCCTCGACACTTTCGCCGCGGGCCTGGATTGCCGCTTCCTCGTTGGAGCGGGCAATGTTGACCGTGACCGAAACGATGACTTCCGGATGCAGCCGCACCTTGATGTCATGCAGGCCGAGGGTTTTCAGAACCTTGTCCAGGATGATCTGCTTGCGCGAGACCGTGAAGCCGCCTTCGGTGATGGCTTTCGCGATATCCTGCGTGCTGACCGAGCCATAGAGCTGCTGGGATTCGGAGGCGGCGCGGATCAGGACGACGGATTCGCCATCGAGCTTCTCACCAACCTTTTCGGCTTCCTTCGCCTGTTTCAGGTTTTCCGCTTCCAGCTGGGCGCGCTGGGTCTCGAACACCGCGAGATTTTCCTTGCTTGCCCTGAGTGCCTTGTTCTGCGGCAACAGGTAATTGCGGGCATACCCGTTCTTTACCGTCACGACATCGCCCATTTGACCGAGTTTCTCAACCCGTTCCAACAATACTACTTCCATCAGTCTTCCTCCAGCTTCGTGGTTACGGCAAAGCGGCGCCTGAACCCGATCCAATTTTCCATCAGTCCCAATATCGCAACAAGCAGGACCAACCATAAGGTTATAATCATCAATATATAGACCGCCCCCAAAATGAAGGGACGCCCGTTCCATCTGTGTGACACCACATGGATGACCGCCATTCCCTGCAGGAAGAACAGCGTCTCCAGCGTAATCACGACGGCCCCCAGCAGCGGCAGCGGGGTGTCGAGCAGGACACTCAACGCCGTTGCCGCGATGAAGGCCAGCGCCAGCCAGTTGGGCAGCGCCATCTTCGTCAGTTTCGGTGTCGGCCGGATGTTCTTGTTGAAGCGGGCCAGCAGGCCTTGCGCCAGACAGCCGCTCAACAGGATGAACATCCCCCAGATCGGGCCGAGGAACTGTGGCATCAGGCTCACGAATTCCTCTCCGGTCAGGGCCGGGGTGACACCTTGTATTTCCTGCATCTGCGCCAGCATCTGGTCGAACGCCCCGACCATCCCCTGACGCAGCGCCTCGTCCCAATAGAGCAGCCCGATGGCCAGCCCCGTCAGTCCGATGCAGATACCCGCCCACCAGATCAACAGATAGTCGACCGGGTACCAGAATCGCGTTCCGTCACTTTCCCGCCAGAGCAATGCCTGCCGCACCAGGATGACCACCGGCAAACCGGCAATCACCGCATAGGCGAGGGCGAAGCCCGTATCGATCGCAATCGCGGCGACCAGCACACCTGTCGCGACCGAGATAAGGGCGCTTCGCAACCCGAACCCTAACCCGGACACAAACAGCGGGATCAGTGACAAGATCCAGAAGGCAATGGTCTGAAAGGCTGTCCCGAAGGAGGTGCCGCCCACATTTCCCAGAATGGAAAGGGCGACAAGCGCGGTATTCAGGATACCAAGCGCAACAGCAACAACCAGTTCCTTGCCCATTATCAAATCTTTCCGGGGCCGACCATAATCGTTGCCCCCGGCTTTCTTACTTTACAAGAAACGGCAGCAGAGCGAGGTTTCTTGCGCGTTTGATGGCTTTGGCCAGCTCCCGCTGCTTCTTCGCGGAAACGGCGGTAATCCGGCTCGGCATGATTTTGCCGCGCTCCGACACATAGCGCTGGAGGAGCTTGACATCCTTGTAGTCGATCTTCGGCGCGCCGTCCCCGGTAAACGGGCAGGTCTTGCGGCGACGGAAAAACGGGCGGCGTTGTGCGTCGGCCATTACGCGTCCTCCTTCTCGGTGCTGTCGTCAGCGGTTTCGTCATCTTTGTCAGACGTGTTCCGGTCATCATCGTCGTTATCGTCATCGCGGTCGCGGCGGCGATCAGGACGCGAGCTGCGGCTCTGCAGCATGACGCTGTCACCTTCTTCCAGCTCGTCGACCTTGATGGTCATGTGGCGCAGCACGTCTTCATTGAGACGCAGGTTGCGTTCCATTTCCTTCACGGCATCGGCCGGGGCGTCGATATTGAGGAGGACGTAATGGCCCTTGCGATTTTTCTTGATCTTGTAGGCGAGATTGCGAAGGCCCCATTGTTCAACCTTGGCAACCTTGCCGCCGCCGTCACTGATGAAGGCGGATGCGGCTTCTGTCAGTGTTTCCACCTGCTGGCTGGAAATATCCTGACGCGCAATAATAACTGTCTCATACAGAGGCATATATAAAGCTCCTTATGGCTCTTGAATGTCTGGAGTTACCACCGGTAACCGCCCAGACTTAGCCGACCTCCGTCGGCAAGGAGTATTGAGGCGGCGGACTATACAGATTTTACCGCCTTATGCAAGTGGGCTTGACAGGAAATTTTGCTGCAATATGACTGTTCACTTCAAGTCAACAGAATCGGACCCGATAATTATGACACGTGCATTTGTATTTCCCGGCCAGGGCAGCCAGGCCGTCGGTATGGGGCAGGAGCTGGCGCAGAGCCATGCCGCCGCCCGTGAAGTCTTCCAGGAGGTGGATGAAGCGCTTTCGCAGAATCTCTCGAAACTGATGTTTGAAGGCCCGATCGAGGAGCTGACCCTGACCGAGAATGCGCAACCCGCCCTGATGGCGGTCAGCATGGCGGTGGTCCGCGTCCTTGAAAAAGACGGCAATATGGATCTGGCGAAGGTTGCGAAATTCGTCGGTGGCCATTCCCTCGGCGAATATTCCGCCCTCACGGCGGCGGGCGCGCTGGAAATCGCCGATGCGGCGCGGCTGCTGAAGGCGCGCGGACAGGCCATGCAGGCGGCGGTGCCCGTCGGCGTCGGCGCTATGGCCGCCTTGCTCGGCCTCGATATCGGTCCGGTCGAGGAGGTCGTCGCCGAGGCGCAGAAAAAATCCACCAATGACGAGATCGTCGTTGCCGCCAATGACAATGCGGACGGGCAGGTCGTGCTCTCCGGTCACAAGGGCGCGGTCGAGGCGGCGATCGAGATTGCCACCGCCAAGGGCGCGAAGAAGGCGATGCTGCTCCCCGTGAGCGCCCCGTTCCATTGCCCGCTGATGCAGCCCGCCGCCGATGCCATGGCCGAGCGGCTCGCCGATGTGGTGATCGCGCCGCCGCGGGTGCCGCTGATCGCCAATGTCACGGCGCGCGAGGTGAGCGATCCCGATACCATCCGCAAGCTGCTGGTCGAGCAGGTGACCGGGCGCGTACGCTGGCGCGAGAGCGTTCTTTACATGGGCGAGCAGGGGGTTGAGGAACTGGTCGAGATGGGCAGCGGCAAGGTCCTCTCGACCATGGTCCGGCGCATCAACCGGGCGATGTCCGGCTCCGCCGTCGGCACTCCCGCCGATATCGACGCGTTTCTTGCAAAACTCTGACCGATTACATAAGTGAGGAAGACCATGTTTGATTTGACAGGAAAATGCGCCCTCGTCACCGGGGCCTCCGGCGGTCTTGGCGCGGTGATCGCGCGCGATCTGCATCGTCAGGGCGCGACGGTCGCCCTCTCCGGCACGCGGGAGGAGGCGTTGCAGAAAGTTGCGGCGGAACTGAAGGACCGCGTTCATGCGCTGCCCTGCAACCTTTCCGACATGGCGGCGGTGGATAACCTGATCAAGCAGGCGGAGGAGGCGATGGGCCAGGTCGATATCCTCGTCAACAACGCCGGCCTGACGCGCGACGGCCTGGCCATGCGGATGAAGGATGAAGACTGGGACATGGTTCTGGATGTCAACCTCAAGGCGGCGTTCAAGCTCTCCAGGAATGCGCTCCGCGGCATGATGAAGCAGCGTTTCGGGCGGATCATCGGCATTACCTCCATCGTCGGGGTGACGGGCAATCCGGGCCAGATGAACTATGCCGCCTCGAAAGCGGGGATGATCGGCATGTCGAAATCGCTGGCGCAGGAAGTGGCAACGCGTGGCATCACCGTCAATTGCGTGGCGCCGGGCTTTATCGAGACGGCGATGACCGACGCGCTGCCGGATGCGCAGCGGGACGCGCTGCTGACGGCGGTGCCTGCGGGCACCCTCGGCAAGCCGGAGGATATCTCCGCTGCGGTGGTCTATCTCGCCTCGGAAGAGGCGGCCTATGTCACCGGCCAGACGCTGCATGTCAACGGCGGCATGGCCATGATTTAAACGGCGCGCCGGGCGCGGGGGATCAAAAATTTCCCGGCCCGGTCAGGTTTTCTTTGCAAGATGATTAAAGTATGTTAGGAAACCGCACCAAATTGACCTCCGTTGGCGCTTGAATTTTTCGCA
>TARA_R110000787_G_scaffold3543_5_pt1 | contig 20505 bp, 12 predicted proteins | sample TARA_R110000787 | Tara Oceans TARA_R110000787 (sample SAMEA4397920) | marine metagenome | biome: Polar Biome; feature: [DCM] deep chlorophyll maximum layer (ENVO:01000326); material: water (ENVO:00002006), including particulate matter (ENVO:01000060) such as... | depth 35 m | reverse complement strand
ATACCTAATTTTTCTGCAATAGCTTCTATCCATTGTCTAATTATACTTTTAGTAGGAGCGTCCAGTTTAGTATAGTTATCAGCTATCATCCCAAATATTTCAGCTAACCTTTCTTCGTTTTGATATTGTGATTTGTAATTTTTAATAAAATTTGTTAGCTCTTTCCTTACTTCTTTAGGAATACTTTTACTTCTTACTAAAGCTCGAACCATACGCTTAGTGACCGCTTGAGCTACTTTATCGTTCATCCCTAATTTATTCAGTAATACCGCATGGAATATTTCATGAGCCACAGTTCTTCCATTTGCTTGAGATAAATTAATATGAATAGTGTTGTCATTCGGAGAATAATAACCTTTGTCGTTTTCTTTATCTAACTTCGTGTAAGATTTTTCGTCTCGATGTACTATAATTTTTAAACTTGGAAAAAGTTTTGCTACAGCCCGAGCAGCCATTTTAGCTTGTTCTATTATGCTTTGTTTTCCTTTTACTCTATTTTCTGGAGATGATGTAAAAGATAAATTATCGTTAACTTCGTTTACCTCTATATCACTTTCATTATTTTCTCCATCTAATACTTTCTTTTTAGTTGTAGGGTTGGAATCTATATCTTTATTAGACTCAGTTTCAGGGTCTACCATAGACTCAAAGTCTGATAATTCTTGACTATCTACTTCCTCCTCAGTCGGAACCCTCTCCTCACTCTTTGTTTCGGCTTTGTTTTGGTTGCCGATGTCACCCTCTTTGGAAGGTGCTGGCTCGGATACATTTTCTCCCACCTCTTTGCTATCTTGGGTAGATTCTGGTGCATCCATTTTCTCTGGGTTTCGCTCACGAATGGCATCTTTTTTATTTTTAATTTGTTCTGGAGTGGGATTCTCCACACCCTCTTCTTTTAATTCCTTTATAGCATTTTCTTCGGTTGTTTCCTCATCTTCTACTCTACCTCTGTTGCTTTGTTGATTTTCTTCATATGCTTGATAGCTTAATGATGCTAATTCTGTACCTATTGTTTTTAATTGTTCTAATTGTTTTGTTACTGCACTTGGATCTTTACCATCAATTTCTTGCTCTATTCTTTGTTTGGATAACAATAACCCTAATGCTCTTTTCTTTTGCTCAATACTATAATTTCCAGGTATTTGCGCATAAACTCCTTTAATTTCATTAAACTGTGACTCTTGATCTTTTGCTTCATCAAGGGTTAGCTTCCCTTGATTAACTTGGTCTTTTAACCATAAAGTATATATCTTTGAAGATTTACCCTCATTAATATCCTCATTAGCCATATTCTCAAAAACCTCAAACATACCATCATCCATACGAGTAAAATCTTTACTCGCTGCCATATTACTCATTGCACCTGGTACACCCATAATCCAACCACCAACCATTTCTTGCGCTCCTGCTCTTAAAGTTTGTTTTACAGCATCATTAAAAGTTTCTGGAAGAGAAAACATATCTTTCTTTTTAATAAGTTCGTTATAAACATATTTACCTCCAAGGTCAGCAATTTCTTGAGCAAATCCTGTTTCAAACTCCGCTATACCTGCTGAACCTACAGTTAAAACTCCACGCGCAACCATATTGTCTACTTCGTTTTGCACTACTTCTGCAAAATTTCTATTCTTTACTTGACTTATACCACGATATTTACCAAGAGATCTTAATAAAACGGCATTTAAAATTCCTTTTTGCTTTAATACGTTTCTTAACCCTATTGCTTCTAAGGTTGCTACTACAGCCCCAATTGGAATCATAATAGCTTGCTTTTCGTTCTCTGATATATTATCAAACTCAGGATTGTTTTGCATTTCTTCAGCCAAATGATCGGATACTTGAGCATACATCGAAGCTGTACGTTGCACCCAACCTGCAGGGTTATTACCCCCTATCATTGCAGGAGTAGATTCTATTAAACCTAAATACGCTCCTCCCCAAAACCCTTCCTTTGTTAAATCACTATATTGTTTTGTAGTGCTGCCTGATCCTAACATCTCTCTGGCTCCCCGTCTTTGTATATCAATCAACCCTTGGTTATTATCTTGCCAATTTTTCAAAGATTCTTTAGAATAAAAAGTTCCTAAAGGAGCTGTTTTTTTTACCGCTTTTCCTTTTTCATCATAATCGTATCGTTGGTATTTTACATCTTTTTTCAGAATATCACGAACTTTAGAATCTACATCGCTCCTTTGTTCTAATGTTAAGTTAGTTAAATACTCATCCCATCCTGTTCCATCAGAGAATTTCCAAGAATAATCATCTGATTTAGGGAAAGGTATCTGAAACATTTCTTCAGCAACCCCCATATACATTTGTTTATAATTAACTTGACTTGTGCCACCATACTCCATAGCCCCAACTGTTGCGTCAACCAGTATATTCATCATTCCTGAGCCTATTCTTGCCACACCATCCCAAAATGCATTTTGAGTTGCTCCTGATAACTCACCTTGTTCGGCTTGCATCTGATTATATTGACCCGCTAGTCTGTCGATTTGCGCTCCTCTGTTTTTTAGATTATTATCCCTAACTAATAACTGTTTCTTTAAGTTTGCAACTGTTTTTTTATCCTCTATATAGCGGTTGTAGAGTGTACGAGTGCCTGGTTCATTGATTTGTTCTGGAGTTAAATCTCTAAACATATCCTCAGAAGCATTAACGTTAGATTTTAGGGCCAACCAAGTTTCAATATTTTTATTAAAATTATTAGCATCTTTATTTAGCAAGGTCATACTTGCGTCTATTTTTTTATTATCTAATACTTTACGCTCAAGTTCAGAATAACCATCTTGCGCTAATTTTAATCTTCTACTTTCAGCTTTATTGTCTATAAGAAATTGGGCAAGTTTAGTTCTTTGTTTTTTCTTTCCTGAAGCATTATTTAATGTATAATCTCCAGCTTGGCCAAAATCTAATACAAGCGCTGCATTTCTAAAGATGTTATCCCCTCCAGCTAAATCCAGATTAATATAAGCAGTTTCTCCGTTAGCGGCTGTAACAGTCATACCATCACCCAATGCATCCGCCTCATTAAAAGTAAATCCATATTGATTAAAATGATAATTTAATAAAGGAACAACAAATTGTTCTTCATGAGTCATTAAATCTTCGGTAACCGCCTTCATAGACGCTCCAAATGGATCGTTTGTTTCTTTTATAAGAGTTTCGTATGCGGCTTGATACTCGTCATATTCTTTTTTATCTACTACTCTTTCGTTTCCTGCAGTTCCTATTTCATAAGTTGTTTCCCCTGTAGGTTTAAGATCAACAGGTACAGTACTTATATCATCATTTTCAAATGTAGTTTTGGAAGTGGGTGTATCTATTTTAAACCATCCCTCGTAATCAGATTGTTTACGTTCTTGTGAAGTAGACTGAGATAGCAAACTCTTTAGGCCTCCCCAGCTTTCTGGTTGATTGGGGTCTGTAGGTTTTATTCCAGCATTAAAATATTCTTCTTCAGTGGTTGTATTTTGTGGATCTGTAGTTGGAGTGATAGATGGGGAAATATCCGAAGGTAAAACTGTCGGATCTGTACCCAAAACCTCTTCTCGAGAAGTGCCAAAATCTTTTTTTTTTTTAATCTTTTTAGTCCATATATCTATAGGTTCTCTGTCGGGAAAAGTAGGATCTATCCCTGCAATCCATTGATACATACCGTCGGCATAATCGAGACCCTGCATGTTATTTTCAAAATCTTCAAAACTATACCTTCCTTCAAAAGTGTTATCTTGGCTTTGAATCCAACTGTATAATTCTACTAAATAATCATTCATATTACGAAATTTTCTTAAAGTCTACGTCTACTTTGCTGTAATCTACAAATAAATAATCATTTACAGATATTGTCGCCCAAGGAACTTCTTGAGCAATTACACCAGAGAATTTACCTTCTCCATACTGTTCAGGGATTTTATAATTCCAGTTATATATATTTACTCCATTTGGAGATTGACCCACTAATTTAATATTTTCTTTTAATCTTTTATCTGAAGGAGCTGGCAAACCAGAGGCTATTCGGACGTTTAATTTATCTATCAAGCTATTAATATGTTTATTAACTTCTGAACGCAATTGCACATTATCTTCATCAAATTCAAATGTTTTTGTAGTTTCCTGATTAGTTTCAGGATCTTGATAGGTAACTATAATCTCATTTGTATCACCAGCTACATTCTTTGTTGTTACTACCACTGGTATACCATACCTATTTAAGGCCCTTTGGTATGCCTGATCTACAACAGGAGCAGCTTTTTGGAAATTATTCCTCCCCCCTGGAATAGTCTCAAATAATGAAAAGGTATTATCATCATTAAGGCCATCTACCGCCATATTATAAGGATTAATCTTCGTGAAAGTATTTTCAGTTTCAAACTCTTCCGATCCATAATAGTTTGGATTATCAATCGTTTTTGTAGAATCGGTAGGGTCTGTTATCGTTCTTGGCGTAAAACTAAACTCTTCTTCTTTTTTTAATAAATCATAGAATCCTTTATACGCATAATCCTTTAAAATTGATTTTGGAACAATAGCTCTATATATTTCTCTACCTATTTCTTTTTGAGAGATATCACCGTTGTTTTTAATTGTAATTGTCATATCAGTCTGTTGGCCGTAATCGTCTGTCTTTGTTCTACTAATAATAATATTATCTTTATTTCTTTTAATAAAGTTAATTTTCATACCATCTGCAGCTAACCTATCGTTCATATCTGCAATCCTATCCTTAGCAGTTCCCAATCCAGTTTCCTTATCTCCGCTCATAATATTTTTTATATCTTGACCAATACCTGAAACAATTTTAATATTCTTTTTTGTTGCAGTTATTTGATCTTGTCTATTTAAAAATGCAACATTAGGAGTTGAGGATTTAACTGAACTATCTATTTGACTATTTAAAGTTTTTTCTATTGCTTTATTTGCATCGTATTTTAACCCAGACATATTAGTATAGGAAACTACACCATTCTGAACGTCTAAATAAATAATTCTATTTAAATCTACATTATCTCCATATCTCTTCTTAGCGTCTTCTGCCGATTCAGCAATCCGATAACCCCCTATAGTAGTTAAGGTTTGTACAATCTCTGAATCTCCTGTGGCTAATCTATCTTGTAGTATCTTTAAAGTTTCTCTATATGCTCCCCCTTCCTCTTTGTCATCTGTTCCTGGAGCTTTTCTAAAATCATCTATTGTAGTGGTTACTCCTGTGGTTGTATCAAAAAAAGTATTTACATATGTACCTAATAACTTAACCTGTTCGGCTATTGCATTACTTACGTTTACCTCAACATTAGGATCTCCTCGGTAAGTAAATAATTGAGATAATTCTTGAACCCCTATATTGTCTCCTCTAGCATTACTAAACTCATTCCCATAAGATGGAGAGTTTATTACATAACTAGCGGCGTCTTCGTAGGAGATTTCATAAGTCTTTTTATTTTGTTGTTTAGCTAGAATATCTTTAGCTTCAGAAATGGTTCTTTTGTTTTTTAGAGTAGCATATTCTAATCTTCCATTTAGTCCTGTTGTTATTTGTACACCTGATAATCCTCCAAATTTAGTTAATCTCTCGTACACTTCTATTTCAGTAGTGGTGGCTGTTTGATTATTTATTTTTGTTTGAACATCCTGTGCCCATTTTCCCATATTCTGCATCATAGCAGCAGTGGTTTTATAATCAGCTTTTTGTTCGGTTCGAAATAAAGAAAAATCTTCAGGAGAAAGAAGTCCTGATTTTACCATATCATACCTATCTGAGAGTTCTCTCATAGACTGTTGAGAAACAGCTACTAATTGAGCTTGAACGGTAGGATCATCTGATGTTTGAACGTCGCTTAGTTTTTCCATCTGAGCACCATAAGCATCTTGAATGTCTTGTTTTCTTTTTTTTCTATCAGTCGATATATCTCTAAGTTTAGTTGAAAATCCTGACGCAACGTCTCCCCAGTTTATTGTATCGTTTGCTCCTTTTTGAGCAGATGTATCCCAGTCTGATGTAGAGAATGAATGCCTTCTTTTTGGTTGTGTTGCCATTTTATTATTATTTCAGGTAATAAGGTACTTGTTGTGAGAGATCAACATCCCATAATTCAGGGTTATTAGTTATGCTGTCAATTTGATTACGACTCATAGTGTTATTAAGAATTTTTTGAATATCTGCTGCAGAGTAATCACTATTCTTTGCTGCTAATCCTTCGGATAAGTCTGTAATTTGTCTTCCTGTTTTACCTTTCCCGTAAAGACTTAACATGTCTGATCCCGCTCCAACTGCGTCTCCTAGAGCGCTAAAGCCTGATACTACAGCTTGATTAGCTCCTTCTTTTAAGTCTTGAGCCTCCTGATTATACTGTGTAGATTGACCTAATCCCATTTTTATATACTCATCATTCATGGCTGATTTAGCATCCGCTTTCATTACTCTATTATCGTACAACTCTTTTCCTAAAGCAACTCTCATTTTTTCGTCATTTGATGAGGCTACTTGTCCGAGAGCCCCAATACCTGCTGCTAATGCTCTTGAATCACCTTCTTGTAAAGCTTGAATACCTGTTTGACTTGAAAGAATACTCATTTCTCTTTGTCTAGAATAAGCATCTAAAGGAATATTTAATCCTTCATGGAAGTTAGCTTCCATTCTTTTTTTGGCTTCCTTCATCATTTGCTCAGACTTTCGTTTTGCTTCTGCAGCGTCTTGTCTTTGTTCGGCCGCTGCGCGAAAAGACATACTTGCTCCTTTTAACGCTATAAGTGCCGAGACTCCTCCTAATATTAGTGATCCTACTCCTGCCATAATTTTTTCGTTTTATTAATTAACTCTTCTGGTAGTTCTGTAAATTTGTCCACATATACATCCGCCTCTGCTTCTTCAAATGTTTTAGCCTCTGTTTTATAAACACAACACCATTCAGAATCTTCATGAATATACAAGACTCTTTGTGTTCCTGGTTGCGTAAATATTTTATGCGGGCCAGTTATTCTTTTTATTTCTCCTTCATCAGTTAAATAAGACAACTCACCTTTTAATAAAAAAGATGGGTGTTGTTGTTTGTGAATCATACTCACAACTATTGCGCCCTTTGGCATAAATACTTCCCTTGTATACAAGCCTCCTTCAAGATGTTGTTGTAAAGGTAAATATTTTTTAAACTCTTTACTTTGTTTTTCTCCTGATTTATGTTGTAATACTCCTTCTATATTGTTTAACTGTTCTTGAAACTGAGCTATTTTTTCCCACATTATTCCTCGCTTATTAGATATTTCACCTAATATTTTTATAGCAAGTGCAGTTTCCCCTTCTTTCATTTAATTTAATTTAAACAAAGATACAAAAAACTATGGAAAACTTTTCATCACACTTCCAGATACAGAAAATAATTCTACTTGCGTAGTTGATATGTTTTTTAATGTAAATTGTAAAAAGTAACCCCTTGCTCCTTGTGACTCTGCAATAGGATCTTTTAAGAATAATACAAATCTTACTGCCAAAGCTGCTGTGCTAGTTAAAGCTGAGTTATCTATGGTAATACTATATGCTCCCACTACATTACTAATGGCTGTTATTGGCCCAATAGAATCTGGAGTAGGAGACGTAGCGGGAGGTATACTTACTGTTGTTTGATAAGCCTCATCACCAATACTAATTATAAATCCTGGAGGAGTAGCAAAAGTTATAAGACAATTAGCTGTACCTGATCCCGTTACAGTTACATTGTTAGTTATACCATGAGTAGATCTTAACCTCCAATTATAAGCGTCTTCTTGTGCTCGTATAAAAGAAAACCATTCTCCTTCTTTTTCTACAAAATCATTAGCCGCTATTACTGGATCTACTGAAGCTGTAGGTCTAACTAAATCTGTCTCTAATCTCTCTACTGACCAGCGAGCTGTTTCTGAACTGTAAAGTCCTATATCAGTATTAGATTCATAAGATAGAGTTTTAAATAGTTTAATTTCAGTAGGCTTATCATTTAATACACCTGTTATTGTAGAGAAACTTTGAATACCATAATAATTATTACGGGGTACAGTTGTGGAATTATGCCTATATAAATTACCTTTATTAAAACTATATAAATGACTATTCATTCCAATCATCCATTCTGGATAAAAAGTATAAAATGATGGCCATCCTTTACTCGAGGGATTAAATGTTAATGTTTGTAAATCGGTTATTGCCATTTTTAATAAATTAAGGGGTTACACAGGTTACTCCTGAACATTCTTTTATATCATTAATAACATTATTCGTTGTTATTTCTATCATTTGAAATGGCCCTGTAGCAGTATCAGTACTGGTTGCTGCATAAGCATACCATCCCACTGCTATAATTGTACCCACTATAACATCTCCTATAGCTATAGAGGGATAATCATGACAATTAACTGTTTGTGCGGATGTAGTAATAACTCTATTTACACCATCACAGAAAGTTTCACAAAGTGCTTGCATTCCAGATAGATATATTGTGTTAGAGCATGCAGGACAGTTATTAATAGTAGTAATAATTCCATCTGAAGATACTTCAATAACTTGTGCTGTTATTACTCCTGCTATTAAGTTTTGAATTCCATACCATCCTGCTGGTAGTTGAGTAACACCATAAGCATCTTCAAACACCCAATCATGTATTCCCATTTGAGTGTCTGGAGTAGCAGGTATTGTTCCTCCATAAGCAGGTTCTCTCATAGAATTTCCTAATGTATTTACCCCTGCGTGATAAATAGTTGAAGGTAGTGCTATACCACAGGAAGCTCCTTCAGTTAATTGTATTGTTGTTGAGGAAAATCCTGTTAATAATGATGGGCAATTAACTGTAAATTCAAAAAATGTATACTCGCATGGAGCAAGTATTTCTATCTCCACTGTGGTTGATCCAGCTGAAACAGGTACAGGAACTACCATTGTGGCATTAAAAGAAGCATAAGGTACATTTGCAAGAGTGGTAGACGACGGATCACACTCGTTTAAGGTTTGGTCGCCTGTGGCATTTCCACCCCAAGCGGGTACGTTTTGAGTTGATCCTGAAGCTTGAAAAGATCCACTTATATAATTAAAAACAGAAACACCTGTTCTAGCAACCCCGTTACTTCCGTTGGCTACAGTGATTCCATTAGCTCCATATTCAGCAACATAACAGTCTCCACAACAAGTACAATCGTTGCCAGAAGTATCCTGGTCTGCCGCCCCAAGATACCCTTGAAGGTATCCTCCTAGATAGGATGAGTATTCAGATGCGCTTGTTCCATCAAAAGTCCAAGTTAGTTTGTCTGGAATAGGGTTTTGGTTGTTTCCTACATTAAAATTAATAATAGCCGCTCCTGTGTCAGTTCCAAATGAAAAGGTAGCTTTATAAACTCCTTCACCACCTGAAGCAGTTAAAGGTGTCGCTGAACATGGAACAATACATTCAGGACAAGGTGATGCGGCAAGTAAAATTGAATTGAGCATTTCTCTTACTATTGATCCTTGAGAATACCATCCATCAGGAGCAATAAGAGTTAACGCTGAGTCTGTATAGACACTCACACAAGTACTAAAGTTTAATCCATCAAAATAATATTGTCCGTATGTTGGCATATTTTCTTAATTTAACAATTATTTATTAAAACTACAATTCCATTTATATCTACTTCTAAAACTTGATTTGTATTAAATTTATAATACCCTGCATCTAGTTTAGTAGAAGATCCTATACAAGCATTCTCGTTATATACTAAATCTCCTATCGAAGGGGTTGCAGCTTGTCCTGTAAAATAGTAATTTTGATCTATTAATTGACTACATACTGTATTAGGGTTGTTTCCTATAAGAGATCCTGTCCATAATACACATGGAATTACGCAATCACAACAAGCTGATTGAGCACTACTTGCATCATAACATAAAAACTGAGAAGCTACAGTTCGTAGATCGTATATTAAATATAAATACTGATTTCCAACAGGAATAGAAGCTGCTAACTCTGTTCCTCTATAAACATTTGGTGTAGGATTACTGACAGTAACTTGATTTAAAGATTGACTCATTAAACTTGTTATTTCTGTTGTATTATTAGCATACAGTGTGTTAGTTGAAAGCCATAGTAGTTTATCTTCAGATAGAGAAAAATCAAATGTATCAGTTCCTAATTTGTTGGTTTGAATTGTTAAATCAACCCCGTCATAAGGAAATATTCCTTGCGACCTAGTCCCTGCTTGCATAATATATCCCGATGCAATCGTAGGATCATTATTAAGTATTACAGCTGCTGTTGAATACGGGCTAATAGTACTCCCGTTAGCCCAATAAAATTCAGCATGTATTGATTCATTAAAATCATTTGGAGCATTTAAAACCACTTGAATTACAGTTATCTCTACCTCTTCAGGGCATGCTACAATTACCTCGAAATCAATAACCCCGTTAGGCACAATCTCTACACTAATTAAATTAGGATTTGCGGTAGTTTTTGGTACTGTAATTATATAAGTACCTGCAGCTATAATAGGGTTAGGAGTAGTATTATATGTCACGCCATTCCAGACTGCTGATACTGTTGCTCCAGTACCAGAATTTAAAATAAATGTAATTTCAACGTCTCCAATTACACTCCCTACATCTGAGTTAAAACTATAATTATTTGAACATAACGCGTCAGATATTAGGGTTCCACATTGAATAGGAGGATCTGGAAATGGTATGGGTTTATCATTAGAAGCTAAAACATATTCATCCATATATGGATCAAAAGCTCCTAATTTTTGTGTTAGTAGTTGAGCATAAAATTGGTCTCTAAACCATGATCTCATTCCTGATTCTGATATAACACTAAGTTGATCATTTTGCATTGAACTTCCTGAAAGCCTTAATACTGCCCCTCTTTTAGCGTCTGTAAAAAACATATCAGAACCCCAAGCAGCAAAACTTTCAGGATTAAAACTATTACCATATTCTTCAATTCTAGCAACCTGCTCGCCTAAAACTTCAGGAACAGAGGTAACGATTCCTCCGCCTACAGCGTCAGTTAATATGTTTTTTCCTGCCAACACATAAGATATTCTATCTTCTTGTAAAACCAAAACATCTGTTCGTCTGGCGTGTAATACTTGAATTTCCCCAAAATAAGTTTCTAAATCTTTATAATTTACTAATCCTAAATTAAATTCATTAAGATTATTAAAATTTGCAGGCCCACTAAATATTCCGCTATAAGTTAATCCAGCAAAACGATTAGCTTCCTTAAACTCTTGATTTGAAACAGCCATCACTCTTTCTCCTAGGTTCATTGACATTCCTTCTAGCCTGTCCATTATTTTATAGCTTTCCACTCCATTACCAAAAGTATAACAATTAATAAATGGTAATTCAATAATTGAAGATTGTGTTGGAGTTTGATTTTGATCAGTAATATTACTGTTATGAACTATACTATATCCTTCTCCAAATGGGGTTGTTGCAAGAAATATATCTGCATTTAAAGTTATTTGAGTAGCGCTATTTATAGTTGTTACTACGGCTGTAGTTGTAGGGACTGTAGAGGTGTTATATACAAAATCTCCTATCGTTACCGCTGCCGTAAAAGATCCAGTGCTATCAATTAATTTATTGACTGCAGAGTTCGTAGTAGTTCCTTGAGCCACTATATTTCCAACAGCATGATAACCTCCTATTATAGGGTAACTTGCAGAGGAATCGTAAAACATCTCGCTATTAGCTACACCAGGATCACTTTCAAAAACCAACAAATCACCCCCAACATTAATTGTAATGGTAAGTCTCGATTGTGCAGTGTTTGAGCATTTTTTTATACCTGGTCTCCACGCTAAACCAAGATCAGAAGTAGGATCAGCAGGGTTTAATCGAGCAAATTGAAAATTTGAAGTCCATCCTCCTGAAGGAGGACAACTACCACCTGCATTTTTACATGGAGGAACAGCATTATCATTTGCAGGACTACATTGGGTTTGAGGGTAAAACCATGTTACGTTACTAATAGCCCCAAGTGCGGGTCTAAAAATACAATTAACTGTTCCTCCATTAGTAAGATCTCCTGAATTAATACCTGCATTCAAATTAGGTTGAGCTGCTGACCACCATCCGTAAAGATCGTCAAAATCCTGACTAACAGTAAAAGTCTCATCAAGATCATATTGAATAGCTTCACAACCAGAAGAAGATCCAGCAAGTCTAGATACCTCATATTGTATTCTAACCGTAGTCCCCGCAGGTATATTTATATTTTTTTTAACACCAACTTGCCCTCCTTGAGTGTAATCTTCATCATACCATAATGATATAAGTTTTTCCACATAACATCTACCTTTAACTGCATTAGTTTCATAAGATTTTGTTGTTTTTGTTTGATTCCAATATGTAGGTAATAAGTCGGTATCAATAGAAAAATTTATAGGATTTAAATTCATATAAAATCCTGCTGGTTGTGTAGCTGGTAATGCCGCCGACCCTGCAAAATCAGTAATTTGGGCTTGAGCTTGTAAAACCTCTACCTTTATTTCTGTAACGGCTGCTCCTAATGCATCTACTTTACAAATTAATAAATCTCCTTTTTTTACCTTATCAGCATTATCTCCCTCTAACTTACACCATACTGTTCCGTCGGTGGCAGTAACAAAAAATAAAGTATAAATAGTTTCATATCCCGCATTACTTGGTTTTACTACATACTTCCATCTTTTTGCCCAATAAGGGGGTACACTATTTAAAGTGGCTTGTATTTTATTTTTTAAAACAGAAGAATTTGGAGGCATAAAAACCGTATTATAACGAGAGACTAATGCTGTAGATGCACGCGCATATTCATCCATATAAACTAATGCTACTTCATAATCTCGGTTACTATGTAAACTTCCTTGCTCCACATCTGCTATGAATGTTATGTCAGCATCTGTAATGGTGAAATATTCATAATTACTTACAGTGACCCCGCTAGCGGTATATTGAGATTCCATAGCTAAACAGGTAAGAGAAAATGTAGTGCCAGTAATAGTTAATGGATTAGTAATTTTAAAACCCTGCATATTAGTTGAGCTATCAATAGCGCTTATAACTTTTGTATATGCTGTAGGAGCATTTATATTTGTATTAAAACTGTCTGTCAAAGAAAATCCGTCAGATGAAGTTGCCATGGGTTCGAAATTAACTCCCTCTATTGTTCCTATAGCATCTTGAAAAGAGGGTGAGGTTATAAAATCAAAAACCGCTGAAGCTCCCGTATAATCTGTTGTTATATCAATAAAACATTGAATATCCGTTAGTCCATTTGTTAATGTAGAAGTCCAATCCGCACATTCAGGAGTAGGGGTTCCAGTAGCGGTACATGTAGTATAAGTTCCTGAAGTGTTATTCAAAGAACGGGCATTCATTTGTCCAGAGCTCTGAAGCTGAAAACTAATTTGTATCTGAGATCCTGCTTTTAATTTATTCTTAATAGAATCTAAATCAAATGTAGCCACAGATTGTAAAGTGGTTACACTTGCCGTAGGATTTATAGTATATAACCTTGAAGTAAGAGTAGGAATTGGAATAGAAAAAATTCCTAATGGCTCACTTATTCGAGAAACAGTGTAACTAGGAGTTATTTTTTCTCCTTCACTTGAAGATAAAGATATATTATAGCCGTCTATATAATTTCCATAAATTAATCTATTAGCCATAATAGTTTGAGCTTTTGCAAGCCTTGGTACATTATCATACAGTCTTAGAATTTCATCGCTTCCTAAAACAGTATATATTTTACCATTTGAAAACTGTTCAGTTTGATCTTGATTATTTCCCCATCCTAAATTAAGTTTATTATAAGAATCTATTTTAAAAATTGTTGTAGAGGAAGTATATTTATATAATAAATCTATCTCTATTACTCTTTCAGACCCTGTATTAAAAGTAATATCAGCTCCATTATATATATTCTGCATAGAATCATTTGCAAAATTTTCAAAACTAAAACTAAACGTTCCAGGCTGAAAAGCAGGAATAGTAAATAAAGATGTTGCACTATATTCTGAATTTATATATCTATATCTATACGCAAAACTTAAAAATCTATCTTCCATATAGTTTTGCTGATTAGCTGTAAGCGTTAATACTACTGACGGAGCAGTAATCGTATCTACAACAGGAATGCTTACAAGTGCAGCATCTTGAAATCCAGGTGGTTTTACAATTACACTTATATCTTCTTCTTCTATTTGATCTACACCAGTGGAGTCTACTGAAGGATAGTTAAGCTCTATATTAATTTTTCTGGGAGGATTATAATCGTCTGTCCAAAATAAAAGATTATCAATTAAATCTACCCCCGTAATTAAATATTTAGGATTAAAATTTAAAACACTTGTGCTTTCCACATGATACCTCACTACTTCGGTTATAGTATTATAAGAAACTATTAAGTCAACTGGGGAAGGGGGGTTGGGAGCTTGCGTATTGTTTGCATCATGTACAAACCAATATATAGTAGAATTCATTCCATCTTCTAACGCTCCAATACATAAAGCAGAATCAGAAAGTGCAACATTTCTAAATCTTAAAATCGTAAGAGCCTCATTACCCCTGGAATTTTCTACTGCTCCGACTTCAGTAGTTTCAGTAGCTCCTAAACGGACATTAAGAGCATCTACATACTCTCCTTGAATAATTAAACGTTCATCAACGCTTTTATTCATTCTCCCTTTTACAAAAGACGCTATACTTCTTACATCCATATTACTTTATCCATTTATCCTGACCTCTCATATTCATTAAGAGTCTTCCAGGATGTATATTACTTAATCTAATTTTTGCATTTCTTAACAAAGAAGCTCTATCTTTTCTTGCTCTATTAACAATATACTCTTGTACTCCTAACCTTCCGTTTAATAATGAATACCTAATAAACGCATATAAATAATCTTCAAATAATTTATTTACACTAACATTAGCGTCATCTCCATTCTCCATTCCGTCTGATACATACTCTAAAACCGCCATTCTTCCCGACATAGTAGAGTCAAAATTTATAACTCCTGCTTGTTTGTTTATACTAAATGTAGGATTAATATTAGCTGTTTCTGTATTTAGTCCAAATCTTGCTCCAATAGAATAATCAAAATACCATCCTCCATCTAGAAAATACCCTAAAGAATTGTTATAAGGACTCTCGCTGTTTAAATAAATTGATTTCCTTTGTCCTCGTATTCTGTCATAAGTAACCGTTGAATGCTCAGGCTTTAATACATTACCATCTTGATCAAAAAGTATTCTTGCATTATTATCCTGCAAGTAAGCTCCCGCCCAGTTGGCTTGAACATTTTCTGTCATTGGATATAACACTCCTCCTGAATATAAAGATATTCTTACCCAATTCACATAATCTTGTGGCATAATAAATCTTAAATCTTCACCTACCTCAAGTTCTAATATTTTTATTTCTTTCATTGCATCATAGTTTAACTCCTGTACACCTCTTTTGGCATAAAAAAGAACCTGATAACGATTTAAATTATTTAACAATTCATGATTACCTTGATACATTAACATAAAATTGTTTACTATTTCTTTTAATGTAACATATTGGTATGATCCCCAATTTTCATTTTCAGGAGTTCCTCCTGCATTTTCATAATATTGATAATCTGTTATATATGCCATTTTAACTTGTTTGTTGTGTTTCGTCTCTTAATTCCTGTTGTCCAAAATCATAAACATCCGACTCTCTAATTTCTATTCCTATATAAGAACAAATTTTTGCAACCAAAGTTGGCTCATCTGATAATGGTAATTCAAAGTCTTGATAATCAGCTTGTGCAGGGTTAAATTCAGGCTGCCCTCCAGTTAACTGTGAATATGTCCATTTAGGAGTAAGAGGGTATCTTATGTATTGAGATTGTATACTGGTTGCTTCTAAAATTGTAGAAGGATATATGGTTACTGTATTTCCATTTAATACATAAGCTGGAAATTGGGTGGTAGGAGCTGTAAGAGGAGAACTTGTTAAATAAAATATTTTATTTTGACTCAATCTTTCTACTTCAGTGATATTAGTATTAGTGTAAATAATATATGTATCATTTAAATTCATAATATTAGCACTAATCGAAAGCGTTGTAGAATTATCTACAGCCGTAACATAACACTGAGAAGTTGTTGTTGTATTAATAATAATACTACCTACAGGAGGAGTATTAGGGTTGGTTAGGTTAGAGAAAGACGCGGTAGCATCTGTTAATTTAAATGCCGCAACAAATGTATTGGTTCCTGTAGCTATTGAATTTGGATAATAAAATAACTTATTAATTAAATAATAATCCGTAGGAAGCGTATAGGTATTAGCTACCCCAACTTGAGTTAAAAAAACTTCTGAAGAAAAAGAATCTATAACCTCTTCGAGTCCTTTTACTATATCCGCATAACCAGTTCCAGAAATTCTTTTGTTTTGTTGATTTATCCAGTTATTATATTGATAAAAATAATCCTCAAACATATCCATTTGAGCTTGTTGGCAATATAGGTTAAAATCCTGCGGCCCTACATATCCATAGTTATTTTTATTAGCAATAGCTAATACTGTGTTTCTAACATCATCTATCATTTGAAAACATTTTAAACAAAGATAATAAAAAAAAAGAGGGCAATTTTTTTTGCCCTCTTCTAATTTTTACTGCTTACTCTGCTGTTAATTAACTATTAAGCTATTGCTGCTGACGCAATCGTAACCACTGCACCTGCAGCATCTACAGTTCCTCCACCTAAAGGTGTTGAAACTTCGGTTGTTACGTTAGTCCATGATTGCCCTTGAGCTGTAGCAATTAACCCCATTATGTAGTTAACTCCTGTGTTGTCATTAGCCGCCATGTTATCGCTTAGTGTAAGAGTACAGCTACCACCATCGTGATACCATATCTTTATTGTTCCTACAGTTGGCATATCTACCCCTGATACATTAGTTGCACTAAAGTAACTTCTTGCAGCTGGAGTTGTTAAATAAATACTTAAATACTTTTGCATAATATAAAAAATTAAGTGTTATATGAGAATATTCTCAAAACAAAGATAATACTTATTTTTCTTTCTTATTTAAGTACTTTTTTAAAAGTTTAAATGTTTCTATACCTTCATCTGACTGCATATATGATGCTGTAATGTAAACATGATCTTCCCCATAAGGAACGGTTAAAAGTTTATTTTTATTTTTAGGTAGATTAAAATAGACATCTTTATTAGTATTTCTCATAACTAAAAGTTGTGTATTAAAAAATTGATATATAGTGTCCTGCAGGTCTAACATAGGGTCATTAATAATACTCATAAACTCCCCTGGTTCGTTTTTTGCATAAACAAGAACATCTCTTTTTAGTTCAGGAATAGTTAGTCTTTCAGAATTTGCTCCCATTAATACTCTACATACCATTATAAGTTTATCGGTAGATAGTTCTTTGGCTAATATCTGAGCATCTAATTCCTTTTCTACCACCCTCAAGTCTCGCGCAGCATCTGCTTCTTGGTTTATTTCTTCAAACACCATCCCGTTTTGCGGATGATAATGTAAAAAGCTTTGTAATACTTGATTATTTTTTTGTACACTTAGAAGTCCGTCTTCAAATACCACAGGTTCTAAAATAGCAGTACCATCTTGCTCATCCTCAAAAGGGCTCTTTTGATTTCTTGCATAACGTAAAGGTCTGTTAATTCCTTTTTCTTCATCAAAATACAGAAGGGGAGATCTTTTATTGTTTCTCGAAGATAACATATAAGTTAGGGGTTTTTGATCCCCTCTCAGTCTATACGCTTTACTGGTATACTTTTCTTTCTTTTTCATTATAATAAAATTTAATTTGATTTAAAAAATAAAAGGGGAGGAGTATCCTCCCCTTATATTGCTAGTTTATTCTTATTGCTGGAATAAGAAAAAGTTATTTGCACCTAATGTACATACTGCTCTTTCAGACAAGAAGTTAACTGTCATTGCATCTAAATCAGATGTTCTTGCACCACCAGCAGAACCAGTAATCCAAGTTTTATAACGTCTATCTTCAGTCTCCGAAGCTCTGTATCTTACATGTAAGAATGGTCTTTTAGCGTTCTTACCTAAGATTTGGTCATAAACAGAAGTTGAACCAGCTGGGACTAAAAGTCCGTTAACTGCTCCTGCTGTTATACCTCCTCTCATAGTAGGATCATTTAAGTATTTCCAATCAGACTTGTAAAAATCGTAACCTCTTCTAAATCCTGTAAATCCAAGATTTAAAGCCATGTCCTTGTCATTATCAAACAAACCATATGATGTACCACCCGCTCCATAAGAGTTTTGTGCAGCTAACATATCATCTATATCAAATGAAAATTCTCTGTTTACAAATATTACATTCTCCTCAATAGCACCTTGCTTATCAAGTCTTTGAATAACAGTATCAAAACCTGCTAAAGCAACTGGGTTACCACCTCCCCAAACATTACCTCTGTTATTCACTACATAAAAGATACCTTCAGAACCAGCGTTAACTTCACCTGCTCCAGCTACTGCTCCAGTTGTTAATGCAGTTTCTGCACCAGAAGCGTTTGCAGCAGGAACTGCTTCAATCATTGCTGTTTCCATGTAATCTTCAAAACGTAATCTAGTGTCATGCTCAGATTTTAGATACCACAGATAACCTGTTGCTCCATTTTCAGATGTTATTTCTACCCACCCAATTTGAGCCATATCAGATCCACTTACTTGGTAAGTATCTTTTAGGATAATTGGTTTGTTAGAAAAGAAATTATCATCTGATTCAAGAGATCCAACCATTCCTGTATCACCTTTTACAAATTCTGATCCATAAATAAATAAAGTACACCCTACTCCTCCGTTAGGAACATTTTGAGTCGCTTCATAAAATGCAATTGTTACGTCTAATGGATTACCACCAACATTAACTGCTGTTACTACACCTTTATTAGTTAAAGCCGAACCTCCTACGTTATCTGATAACATAACGGTTTGTCCTATTCTAATTGCTGGGGTAGTTGCGCCTGTAACTAACGTTGGATCAAATACATCATTTATTGTAACTGTTGCTGCTGTAGCTACACCTGGGCCACCTCCTGCAAGAGTACAGTTAGTGTATTTAGTGTGTAATCTACCTTGTTCTGCCCACTTAATCATATCTGAGTTAGTCGGCATTTCAGCACCTACCATTCTAAGGAAAGATGCTATTGTTCTATTTCCATAACGCTCAAATTCTTTTTCATAAGTATCAGGAAGATACTGATTCAAAAAATTAAAGTTTGTTATGTAGTTTGATTCTAGGGCTGTCTTCTGCGCACTTGGCTGCAGATCAAATCCTGGGGCTGCTTGTACTGCCATAATTTTATAATTTTTTTAGTTAAACTTTTTTAATACTTCTAATTCTGAGTCCTCTTCCGCTACTTGTATCTCCTACAGCCCTGATTTTTAACCCGTCCTTATTGTAGTTTGTTGCTGTTTGTCTGACTTCCATGTCAATGTTTTTAGACTTTTTAGCAGCACTATCAACAGTGTTGGTTACACCTTGGTCATAAAAGAACTTAGCAAACTTTTCTGGATTCATGGCTGCCGCTAAAGCAGCGTGATACCCTTTAGCATCTTCCATCATTCCGTCTTTATCTTGAAATTTCTTAACAAAATTAGAAAAATCCGATTGTAGACTTTTTAGTTCGTTTGCATCGCCTGGCTTATAAGTAAAATTTTTTTCTCCGACATTGAACTCAAAACCTTTGAATTCATTGTTGAAAACCTCATCAGTTTTCTGAAGAAATCTATCATACCTTTTGCCTGCCGTTTCTCTGTACGCTTTGTCCTCCTCTTTATAACTTTTATAAGCATTAAGATTTTTTTCCTGATCTTCCGATAACCCACCCCCACTTGACTCAAGAGGGGTTTTATATTTATCTTTTTGTTCATTTAAAAACTTTTTTGCCTTCGCAAGTTCTCGTTTTTTAGCTAATTTTTTCTTCTTAATATCTTTTGGTTCATCTAAGTCTTCATCAACTTTAAATTTATCCTCAATAATATCTTGAATATCTATAGCATCCAGTCCTTCTTCAGTAGATGTATAGTAATTAGCCAAGACCTGGTCGTCTTCCATAGAATCATAATTTTTTTGTAGTGATACAAAATCTTCTATTCCTCGACCAGTTTCTTTTTTATACTTAAAATACGCTGAAACATCTTCAGGTAATTCTTCATTGCTTTCAGTTTGTGAAAATAATTCGTCTACCGAAGAAATGTCTTTATCGTATCTCTTTTTAATATATGAAAGAACGTCTTCGTCATTTAGCTCTGACGAGGGAGCTTTTTCTTTTTGAGTCGTTTCTGTTGACTCAGCTGATGTATCTATAGCAGCTTCTTCCTTTACTGTTAGATCAACTTGTGAAGTCTCTTCTAACTCTAAACTCTCTTCATGTTTTTTTAATAGATTAGCTTCTATTTCTTGTACGGATTTTGGCTCTACAAATCCTACTTCTTTTACTTTTATTTCCATTTTATTTAATTTAATTTTTTA
>TARA_R110000787_G_scaffold30015_2_pt1 | contig 20511 bp, 15 predicted proteins | sample TARA_R110000787 | Tara Oceans TARA_R110000787 (sample SAMEA4397920) | marine metagenome | biome: Polar Biome; feature: [DCM] deep chlorophyll maximum layer (ENVO:01000326); material: water (ENVO:00002006), including particulate matter (ENVO:01000060) such as... | depth 35 m | reverse complement strand
ACATAGAAGACTCTTTACTTAAAGCCTTATCTATAAAAGGCTGCCATTAACTATTAATATTAGCAGTATCTGTAGGCTAAGTGAATATGACTATACTATCAAGAGTCTAGCAAAGTCAAAATGCGTAAAAATAAGACTTATTATGTGTTGTCCTATTACCTGCAAGCTAAGTCTTTGAGGCTATATAGTGTTAGAAATACTTAAAACATACTATTGATATATTTGTAAAATTAACAGAGAGGAATGGGTCATGCGCTTAAACGCCACCATGCAAAAACTCCATCAGCGTGCCCCTAAATTGGGCAAAGCGGTTTCGCTAGCAACGGCAACGGGTGTCATTGCTGCCAATAGCTTTGGTGGTAGTATTCCCTTGTGGTTGATGGGTATGGGCAAAATTATCACTGGCGCACCTATTGCAGATCAAACAGTGATTAAAATTACCAATCACTGGATTAGTAGTAATAATGCCTTAATAAAAAACCTCTTACCAAGAAAAGATTGGCGTATCACGCTACCTGATGATGTACATGTGCATGGCAAATATCTGCTCGTCAGCAATCATCAATCTTGGGTTGATACCAGTATTGTGCAGTACATTAGCGAAAAGCGCTTACCGCTCACGCGATTTTTTACGAAATTTGAGCTGATTTATATCCCGATTGTTGGTCAGGCTTTTTACTTCTTAGATTTTCCGATGATGCGTCGTCACTCTAAAGAAGCAGTTGCCAAAAACCCTGCTTTAAAAGGTAAAGATATCGAAGAAGCAAAGCGTGCTTGCGCGTTATTAAAAGACAAACCTTTTACCTTGCTGAACTATTTAGAAGGCACACGCTTTACCAAAGAAAAGCATAATAAGCAAAACTCGCCTTATACCCATCTGCTAAAACCAAGAGCTGGCGGTTTATCGCTGGCGATTAGTGCTTTAGGTGAACACATCGATGGTATCTTAGATATGACCATTGTCTATCCTGATGGGGTACCAACTTACGGGGATTTGTGGAAAGGCAATATCAAGCGCTTAGGCGTTGATGTGCGCTATCTTGAAATACCTGATGATTTATTTTCTGGAATTAAAGAAGGTGGCTATGAAAACGATGAGGATATAAAAGCACAAATGTTTGATTGGGTAGAGCATGTTTGGCAACAAAAAAATCAGCGTATCACCACTATGTTGGCTGAGTTTGAAACCAATTCTAAGGTTGATAATTCGAGCAGTTAAAATGACAGGATTGTTTGAAAGAATATAAATGGCAAAATACCAAATTATAATGGTCGATGGGTTGTTTTTTGGCGTTATTCATTGATAATGTGAATGACCGTTAGAACGCTGTGTTGATTTTGTTGTGATTGGTGTAATACTTCTCATGACTGCTGCCATTTATTACTTATAAGGACTGACTGTGCCCGCCTCTTCCACTACTCGCCCGCCCATAGAGTCAACGTCCACGCTCAATCAGTCCTTAGCAGGGTCGGAGCCACCAACAGGGTCACCAGAGACTCCGCCTTCAAGACCAAATCGTCCTAAACCAAATCGTTTAAAGCTTACTTATGATATCGTGATGATTATCGCCATCAGTATTGATTTATTGGTTATCAGTACTGATGCTATTTTGATGAGTAGTTTTAGTAGTGACGCGGCAAACTGGCTTGGAATTTCCAATCAATTAATCTGGTATCAAAGTAATATCCATGACTCATTACGTACCGTAGGCGGCTTTTTTACCTTGTTTTTGATTGCAGAGCTGCTATTACGCTGGGCGATTGCCATCAAAGAAAAAATCTATTACCGCTGGTTCTTTTTTCCTTTTGTGCATTGGTACGAGGTATTAGGCTGTTTTCCGCAATTGCGTGCGCTGCGATTATTTCGCGTTGTTATTATCGGACGACGCCTATATCAACTAGGCTATCAAGTATTGCCCCAGCCATGGATCAATAGAATCAACTTCTATATCGATGTAGTATTAGAGGAGTTGTCTGACCGAGTTATTTTAACGACCATTCAGACCTTTCGGCAGGAGCTTACTGATCCGAAGAGGCAAAAATCGTTTATCGACTCTACCATCTCGCGCAATCGTGATGAGATTGAAGCCGCTATACTGTCACTACTGCGTAAAGAGATGACACCAAAACTACAAGCTCTAACTGAGTCAGCAGGTGGCGGCGCTATCATCGCTAGTGAAGTGGGCAATGCGATCCAAGATGGGCTTGCCAATACGCCAGAATTGCGCCGCTATCTGCGTATGATACCTATTGCGGGTAGCTTGATTGAATCACAGCTACAACATGTGGGGCAAAATATTGGTGAAAATGTGGTTTATGCGCTCAACGAGCGTCTGCTTGACGCCGAACGCCTTGACGCATTGATGGTCGCTATCGCTAGTGGTATCGCTCAAATCGATACAGACAATCCGGCATTAGACCATCTCATTGCTAGTATTATCGATGATGGTCTGACAGAATTTGAAGCGCAAATAAAAGTTCAACAGTGGAAGCATCAAGACTTGCTTAAATTATAGAATCTTTAAAGCTTTAAAATAATGATTTGATAAGAAAAATATCACCACGAATATAGCATTACGATTACCTTTTGAGGATGTAGATTATGACCATTGCCGACAACTATACCGACACTTCGTCAGCCACACCTGCTTTAGCCTTTTATGGCAAAATGCTGACCTTTTCACGGGTACAGTTTAGTACCGATGACTTTGTGGCGATTGCTGCTCAATTACAAAGCACGTTGAGCAATAAGAGCAGTCATATTCCTGTGTTGATTGATAGCGAGGTTGAGCAAGATCTATCAGCACTGGTCGAGTTGCTATGGTCTTGGGGTTTACAGCCTATCGGCGTCGTGACGGGGCTACTTGACGCGCAAGCACGTGAGCTACGCTTGGCAATATTTCCAGCAGATGGTAAGCGTATTGAGCGCATTTTACCCAGTAAAAAAGCAGTAACGCAATTAAGCCAAGTTGCTGCTTCTACAACGGCTGCTACTGATAATAGTGAGTCTAAGACGGATAACGTGAGTGCTCATCAAGCGCTACAAACAAGCGCAGAAATGCAAGCTGATTTATCTGTAGAAACAGCAGAAACCCTTATCAGTACTGAGCATATTACCAGTCTTATCTATGATCAAATGCTGCGCTCAGGACAAAGTCTCAATCATGTCGGTGGCGATTTGATTTTGACCAACAGTGTCAATAGTGGCGCTGAAGCTATTACTGATAATAACTTGCACGTTTATGGTCGTGCTCAAGGTCGCTTGGTCGCAGGTGCTACGGGCGATAAAGACGCACGCATTTTTTGCCAAGTTTTTAACCCCTCTCTGGTGTCAGTCGCCGGTACTTATTGCTTACGCGACAATCTGCCTGAGCATGTGATTGATAAATCGGTCGAAGTGCGGTTTTTAGAAGGTCAAGGTTTGGTATTTACGATCATTGATGAATCTCAGATTAATAAAGGCGTCAAACCCTAGTCATTTATATAGATATTGTTAAGGTTAAAAAGTAAATATGTCAGAAACCCTTTTAATTCATATTGTAGTAAGTTTATTTAACAAAACTGCGCTATGATGAATTTTTAGCTCTGCCACTATTTACCACACCTACGTCCTTATATATCAGTTAGGTAATCGCTTAATTTTATATCTTAGCCGTTTGTATGCTTTAATAGAGACTTGCTATAAGTTCTGCTAGATTTATGCTAGGCTTACGCTCGCAGAGAGTATATATACAGCGTATGGACGACCAGAAAGCATAATGCTTTATATAATATATATCTCATCAATTCATCAATTTATAGGAGTGTGCCATTGTGGCGAAGATTGTTGTAATCACTTCGGGTAAAGGCGGTGTGGGTAAAACCACGACCAGTGCTTCTTTTGCCGCCGGTTTAGCATTACGTGGCTATAAGACAGTTGTTATCGATTTTGATGTAGGCTTGCGTAATCTAGACTTGATTATGGGCTGCGAAAATCGAATTGTTTATGACTTTGTCGATGTAATCAATGGCAATGCACGCCTATCACAAGCGCTTGTCAAAGATAAGCAATTAGAAAATCTTTACATTCTACCTGCCAGTCAAACGCGCGATAAAGATGCGTTAACAGATGAAGGTGTGGCAGAGATTATGGAAGAGCTTTCTAAGCAATTCGATTACATTATTTGCGACTCACCTGCAGGTATCGAGCGCGGCGCGCAGCTCGCCATGTATCATGCGGATGAAGCCATCATCGTTACCAACCCTGAGATCTCATCAGTACGTGACTCAGATCGTATCATTGGTATCTTGCAAAGCCAGACCAAAAAAGTGGCTGAAAACCAAGGTTCTGTACGTGAGCATCTGATTATCACACGCTATAATGCAGAGCGTGCCGCAGCCAATGAGATGATGGATATTGAAACCATCTCAAATGACATCTTAAAAGTTCCATTACTGGGCGTGGTTCCTGAGAGCCATTCCGTGCTGGAAGCTTCTAACCACGGTGAGCCCGTGATTCATTATACCGACTCTATTGCTGGTCAATGTTATGATGATATTGTCGCTCGCTTCCTAGGGGAAGAACGTCCATTACGTCATATTGATGTGAAGAAAAAGAGTCTATTACAGCGCTGGTTTGGGGGTTAATAATGAGTAAGAAAAAAGGATTTTGGAGTAGCTTATTTGGTACTGACGACAGCAATGCAGGCAGTGCCAATATGGCAACTGAGCGCTTAAAGGTTATTGTCGCAAGTGAAAATCGCTTAAACAATCGCTTGACCGCAGACCGTATCGAAAAAATGAAACGTGAGATATTAGAAGTGGTCAATAAGTATGTCAATGGCGTACAGATTGATGATGTCAATATCAATCATCGTTCTGAAGATAGCTTGGACGTGCTTGAGATGAATATTAATTTACCTGAGCATAAAAAGTAAATTTATAGTTAGCCCATATTTATTTTGATCATTAAAAAAAGCCCTGTGTATGATACGCAGGGCTTTTTTACGGGTATATTTTACACTGTGGAAACTAAGAAATAGATGCCATTTCTTAATACAAAAGTGCTATAAGCAGCATTTTTGATATGTCGTAACGACATTAAAAGTCTATTACTTGATACGTGCTATGAGGTTGTCTTTTTTCACAAACTGATGATACAAAGCCGCCCCGATATGAAGCACAATAAAGGCGATAATCATTGGCCAAATGATATCTACATGCCAGTCATTAAAGAGTCGAGCCAACCCTCTATCTGGGGTTACTAGTACAGGTATCTGAAATATACCAAATATATCAACCGGACGGCCACCATACAAAGACATCATTAACCCTGCTATTGGCATCGCAATCAACAGAGCATAAAGTACAAAATGCGACAATCGGGAAAGCAGCATTTGCCATTTCGGCATCAATACTGCTGGTGGCGCTTTGGTAAAGATGCGATTAATGACTCGTGCTATCATCCAAAATAATAGGCTAACCCCAAAGGCTTTATGTAGCCCAATATAGAGATTACTATCTAGGTTGTCATATAAAAAAATCATGGTCCATGTAATCAGCAATAAAATCGCGCTAATCCAGTGAAAAAATCGACTGGCAAAGGACCATTTTTTTAGGTTGGAATGAGTAGTATTCATAAATTTACTGTGTTACCTCTGTCGCTACTGATTGCTTAATAAGCGCTTAGGCATAGATATAGATATAGATATAGATATAGATATAGATAGTGACTATCTAATGAGCAAACTAGCTGTCTAAATCTACCAATTGATGCGCAATTTTATCCAAATCTGGCACCAGATACAGCATATTATCAATCATGATCGTCTGAAAAAGATAGGATAGCACAACCTCTTCTTGTACACGTTCATGAACCGTATCGATATTGCTATTTGACTTGATAAAATGCTCAGGTAGCTCAACATCTTTCACATCAGAGATACGCGCCTGTAGTTGACGCACCTCACCTGAAGTTTGCAAAGCAATACGATGCGCTGATGTATTTCCTTCCAATATAACCATCTTATCTGGCGTTTGATGGCTCAGTAACATATGGAACACAGCGATTCGTTGCTGTTGCCACTCATAAAATTGCGTATATTCGCTGTACTCATCTATACTCAAAATCAAACCACTAGGAACAAGCCAATCCGGCTGATCAAGCGCTGGAATGATCGTCACATCGAGCATACCATTAGTGGTGGTCAATAAGCTTACTGCCTCAAATGAATGTTTTAACATCTGTCTCATAAGTCGCTCACAATAAATGAATGTGGAGTGTCGTTTGTCGCTTTATTAGCAATATAGTTGGTCAGCTTTTCTGCCAATGCTTGAGGACTGCCGATAAAGCTGCAATATCCTGAGTCAATGATAGCCTGTGGCTGACTGGGACAAGTACTCAAACTTGGGTCTTGTGCCCATAATTGACTGTCATTATCTTGTATCAAATCTAAATACTGCGTGCCATCATTGCCCATACCTGAAAAGATAATGTTTATCAGCTCGCTACCATAAACATCGCTGGTATTTTTGAGAATCTGACCAATAGCAGGTTTATAATCCCCTACCCAAGCCTGATCTAATAAGATAATGCGACCAGTTGAGTCACAGACAATCTGTTGATCGATAGGTACGATCAGACATTGACCTGTACGCATGCGCTGCGAGGAAGTAATCATCTGGCAGTGCCAGTCATTATGGCGATTTAATATACGTGGCAAGGTACTAATCATGGTTTGATTAAAATGATGCGCTAGTAAAATACTTATCGGCAGTGTTGGCGATAGGTGATCTAAGAACGCTTTAACCGCACTAGGACCACCCATAGATGCCCCTAAGAACACCACATAACGCCAATCACTAATATCATCCTTATAGACAGAATTATCGATAAGAGTTGGCAAATCCAGCAGTTGCGCAAGCTTACGTTTGAATTTACGTTGCCATTTAGCGTACTGCTGCGCCTCATTAAGATAAGGCGCTTGACTAAACCCGACCAACATCGCTACAGGATTGGAAGCAGCTGTCATGGTCGCTAGATGCTCATCGTAATCACTGTCTATCAACCAGATATCAATAGCGCTTTCATAACCATCAAACTTATCCTTCAACTGCGATGGTGTAACGCAATCCACCAGATGAAAGCCACAGCTCCGCACTGTATCAGAGAACGCCATCCGCTGCTGATGGTCTTCTGCCACCACCAGTACTTTAATCTCATTTTTATCTTTTAACGCCAAGGCACGTATGTTACCCATGATGAGTTAGGTGGACCTTTTCATCCAATAAACTTTGGATTTTATCAAGCAGCTGGTTTTCTTGGAAAGGTTTGCCCATATAGTCATTTACCCCAATCTCAAGGGCACGTTCACGATGCTTCTCACCGGTTCGTGAGGTAATCATGATAATAGGCAGATGCTGCAAGCGTCCATTATGTCTGACTTGGGTAGCAACTTCAAAACCGTCCATGCGCGGCATTTCAATATCAAGCAGCATTAAGTCAGGCGTCATCTCTTGTAGTATCTCAAGCGCATCGATACCATCTTTAGCAAGTACCACATTGAACCCTTGACGCTCTAAGAATCGTGATGTTACTTTTCTGACTGTGACTGAATCATCAACGACCAGAATCGTGGTATTGGAATCCATATTTCTTTGTTCAGTAGCTTTAGAATGCGTAACATCTTTGACTAAAGCTGCGTTACGCATCAAGGCTATTAAGTCTAGAATGAGCATCACTGAGCCATCACCCATAATAGTAGCCGCTGAGATACCAGATAGATTTGAGAACTGTTGCCCCAAAGGTTTTACCACTACTTCAATACGTGAGCCTGCTATTTGATCGACTTGTAGGGCCATATTCTGACCACTGCGGTTTTTGATGATAATAAGCGGTACGCTGGTATTGGTATTAACGACCAGCTCATTGAGCTTATTACCAGATAAAATCTCATTTAAATAACGGACACGATAGTCAGTGTCTTCAAAATTAAGGGTAGCCTCACCCGATTGATAATAGTCATAAACTTTTTCTGGATTGATACGTACAACGCGTTCAATCTGCACCAAAGGTATGGCATAGTAACGATCCGCTGCTCGAACCACCAAAGCATCAGACACAGCTACCGTTAATGGTACACGGATGGTAAAGCTTGATCCTTTGCCAAGCTCTGATACCACAGATACAGCACCACCTAGCTGACGAATTTCACTAATAACAACGTCCATACCGACGCCACGCCCTGATATCTGCGTGACCTGTTTGCTGGTACTAAGACCGGCATTAAATATATATTGCATAATATCAAGATCGCTAAGATTCCTATCTTTGGCGTCGATCAAACCCTGAGAGATGGCTTTTTCACGTACCGCTTCTACATCAATCCCTTGTCCATCGTCATTGAGCAAAATGACAATTTCACTTCCTTCACGTAGTACTTCTAGCGTGATTTGACCGCTGCGCTCTTTACCTGCTGCCAGCCTTGCTGCCACATTTTCGATGCCATGATCGACTGCGTTACGCAACATATGCTCAAGCGGTGAGGTGATACGCTCTAGAATGGTTCTATCCATCTCATCATCAGCATTGATAACTTTTAGCTCAACCGACTTATTCAGCTCATTAGCCGTTTGGCGGACAATACGCTCAAGCCTTGGTGTTAATCGCGTAAAAGGAACCATACGTGAGTTCATCAAACCATCTTGTAGTTCAGTCTGCGTCCGAGATAACTGGAGCAATAGACTTTCACTATCACGCGTTTTTTCTAATAAAGTATGGTTAATTTCGACCAAATCCGATGCCGACTCTGACAAAGATTTTGACAGCTGATTCAAAGAAGAGTATTGATCCATCTCTAGCGGGTCAAAACCTTCATGATTGACCAGCTCTTCATCAATCTGCGATAAAATCTGTGCCTCAAGCTCAATTTCCATACGGCGCAACTGATCCGCTAGACGCTGTACGGTAGTACCCATCTCTTCAATACTGTTGGTCAAGCTACTGATACCCATGTCGATACGAGCACGGTTAATCGCAGACTCACCTGACAGGTTAATCATATGCTCAATCAGACTGCCTGAGATACGAATCATCTCACTATTATTGGCATTTTGCTCTTGTTCAGTCGCATCGTTAACCATCAGCGGCATGGCGCTGATATCTTCTTGGATATAGGTTATTTCTTGGTTTTCTTTGGCAATTAAAATCGTTTCACGCTGAGCTTGCAGGGTTTCTGCTGGTACCTGCTTTAAGCTATTAGGGTTTTTACTAAATTGCTGTAATGCCTCAATTAGTAAACTAGGTATTGGCGGATTCACTTGCTGCGATAGGATAAAAACAGCATCTGCTAGCCAGTCATAACAAGCAGCCAGCAACTCCAGCACCTTCGTGGTTGCAGGGCAGCGCTGAGCAACAAAGTCTTGATAAACTGATTCCATTTCATGAGCCAAATCAGCAATACCAGTAGCAGTAACCATACGTGCGCCACCTTTTAAGGTATGCAAGTCGCGCTGTAGTGCTTGCAGCGCAACCATGTCACCTGCATCATTTAAGAATAACTGTAGATATTCATTACGATTGGTGAGCGCTGTTGCCTCTTCTAAGAAAACTTCTAAAATATCAGCATCAGGTAAACCATGCGCCCACGATTGCTGAACGATTTTATCTAAACTTAACGCATCTGCCTCATTTGCTACATGTTGGGTATCTTGATTGGCAAAGATTTGAGGCTCAGCTGCCACATGGTTATTTGGCATAGGAATAATAAGCTGTACCGTTTCTGGCAATGCTTGTGCTTTTAAAAACTGCTGTAATTGAGCCATGAGCTCAGGCGCAAAAAAAGATTTTTGATAACGTACAATGTGTGCTACCTGCAGCGATAAGGTATCTTGCACCACTTGCATAATCTCAAGCCACTGCGCGGTTGGCTCGCATTTAGATTCTACAAACGCCTCATAAACGCTTTCTGCTTCATGAGTCAAGTCGCCAATACTGCGGATACCTGCCATACGCGCACCACCTTTGATGGTATGCAGATGGCGTTGGAGTACCTTTAAGGTATTAATATGGGTGATGTCTGCACGCCACTTACTGAAACTATCGACCAGCGCATCATCAAGCTCTTGCGCCTCTTCTAAGAAGATTTCTAGTAGCTCAATATCCGTATCGATAGTTTCAAGCTCTAGCTCAGGTGCGGCAATACTTTGTACAGTAGCCTGTTCTTCATCGGCTATATTTTCATCACTTTCATTCTTATCTTGCACGATATTGTCTTGCACGATACTAGCTTGCACGATGTTGTATTGCTTGATACTCTCTAACTTCTCTAGTACTTGCTCATCAATTTTTAATGACGTACTGCCTGCTAAAGCATCAAATAAACCAACTAACTGCGCATGACCTGCAAGTAGGATTTCTTGGATATCAATATCTGACGCTTCTTTTGGATACTGGCTCAAATAATAATAAGCATCTTGTAAGGCATCAAGAATAGAGACGAATTTTGGAAAGGCTTGTGCTTTGTCAGTTAAATATTTAATTTGTAAAATTTGCTCAGCGATATAGGCTTGGATTTGCTCGATATCAGCACTGTTAAGCGCTTCATCTAATTGCCACTCGGCATCTAATAACTCATCAATATTGCCATCTAACAAGTCATTAATCGTTGGTTTATCCTCAGTGCTTGCCTCACTATCGTCATCTTGCTCCTCAAGCATCGCCTGTAACGAGGCGATATCCTGCTCGCTTTGCATATGCTCTGCCGACATATCTTGCTGGTTTGCATGTTGTTTATAGTTATGGAGATAACCATCAATAAGCGTGACAGATTGGGCCAGTGCAGTTAAATGGCTTGCATTCATCGGTATATCCTGCTGCTGTAGAAGCTCTAAGCTTTGCTCTATCGTCGCACTCACGTCGCTAATGGCAGTCAATGCACTAGAGCCAGAAGCTGCTCTCAAAGTATGGAATGCGCGCACAATCTCGTCACTTACCTCGACATATGGCTCATTTTTATGATGACGTACAAAGTCATTAACGCCTTCTAACAACTCTTCTGCCTCTTCAATAAAGATGTCAAAAAACGCCTGTTCTTCTTCACTTTGAGGCATCACAATAACTGGTGCTTCTGCCATTTTTTCATTGACCGAATAAATCGTCTGCAAGGTACGATCAATTGCTTCATCATTCTCCAAATCTTGAATACGACTGTCTAAATCAATGTGACTTGGCGTATGCTTAGCAGGCTGTAACCATTGATTGTATAATGCACAGTAACTGAATTCATCACCTAATTGTTTGCTATAAGCATTAGCGCAGGCCACCCACAATGGCATCATAGTAGGATAATCTTGGCTTTCACGCTCGAAAGTGCTTAGTAACTCAGGATATACGGCCAATACATCACCAATCAGCTGCTGTATATCCGCTGAGGCAGTTATGCTCTTATCTAAAATGCGGTTTAGCATGTTTTCTATAGACCATGCTAATTCAGCACTGTAATGAGCACCGACCATCCGACCAGAGCCCTTCAGAGTGTGAAAGCCACGGCGTATGTCTTTCAGTTCAGTCAAATCAGTAGGTGAAAGCTGCCAATGTCCATATAAAGGGAGAATTTCATCTAAGACTTCATTAGCCTCTTCTATAAATATCTCTTTAATATCAGGATCAGCATCGTTTGCATCTGCCGCTAGCGACTGTGCTTCCAAAATAAATGGCTGTAATACCAAAGGGAGCTCTAAATCTGACAATGCATCCAAAGTGTTAGCTGGCTCAGAGACTGAGCGTATGGCTTGCACGTGTAAATTATGGTCAAGTACATAATGATCTAATGCAAGGTCCGATTCTTCAATATCAGCTGTTAATGACGTAGGCGCAGCTACTGGTAAACCTGCATTTAGTGGTTGCTGAGTCATCAAGTTATGACTTTGCAAAAGAGTAATAGCAGGGTCAAAGCTTGGTGGCTGCTGTGCTGCAAAGTCAAATAGCATAACGGGTAGGCGTTTGGTGGTTTCTGTTATCAACGTTACCACATCGTCCGTTACGGATAAGGTTTTATCCAATAAACGGTTGAGTAGATTTTCGATAGACCATGCCATCTCACTGATGCTAACAGCACCAACCATACGTCCCGAGCCCTTTAAGGTGTGGAAACCACGACGTAGTTCCGTTAATGGTGTTAAATCTTGCGCATCTTCCTGCCATATTGGTAAAAAGTCTTCTAGATCACCAATCACTTCTTCAACTTCTTCAATGAATATTTCTCGAATGTCTTCATCGATATCGAAGGTATCAGGATTTAGCTGTTGGCGCATTTTCAATAAAGCTTCGCTTGCCCCTGTCTCTATAGACTGTTTATTGTCTAACAGTAAGCCAGTCAAAGTCTCAGTATCGAAAGACGGTTCAGTGACAGGCGCAATCTCACCGCTGTCGTCATAGCGCAATACATCATTGGCAGCTGGTTTTTGGGTGAGGAAAGTATCGTTGACTGCTTCAGGCGCATCGATATATGCATTAAGTAGCTTGGCTGCCGTATCAATATAAGCATTTGCTTTTTCTAGTAGTGTTTGATCAACAAACTGTTGCGCAAGATAATCCAATAATAGCTCAATGGCACTCAAGCTCTCTGCCAACGCTTCAATAACGTCCCAGCTCAATATGGCAATATTATGAGTATGTATCTGTACAAATATATCGGCTATCTTGTCGACTACTTCACCAATCGCTGGCAGCTCCATACTATTAAAAGCATGGCTCATGCTCATAAAAATTGCCTGCTCTGGCAATAATTCTAACTGTTGGCGTTGTATATAGTTATGAAAATCTTGCTTAACTTCTTCAGCCGCAATACGTAACTCACGTAAATCCACATTAACAGAACCAACATCTAAACTGTTTGCTGGTTGCAAGTCATTATCAGTGCGAGCAGAAATAGTGAATGCAGCTACATCATCCATTTTGATAGAAATCATTTGTTCTGTATTATAGACAGCGCTATACAACTCTTGTAGCTGACGTTCAATCTGCCATTGTTCTTGCGTAAAATCCTGCTCTGATAAGAGGCTACGCTCTACATTAGTCGCAATAGCATCGATTTGTGAGGCAAATAATGTCCAGCCACGACTTTTAAGCTGGTTATTTATTTTCGCTAAAGGTTTTAGCAAAGTATGAGGCTTATCAAGTGCAAAAATAATCGTCTCAATCTCACTCAATATACGAGGTAAGAGACGTACTTCAGCGTCTATCTGTACACCGCCATTCATTAAAGATTCAGCATCATCACTGTTATGAATAAGGCTACTTAATTCGCTATAAATATGACTAATGAGACTTTGAATCTCGCTTATAGGTGGCTCAATCTGATCTTGATGACTGTCTATCAATTGATCTAGCTGACTTAATATTCCTGCATACTGCTTAGGTAGTGGTATTTCATTTTGCCCAAGATCCTGTAGCCACAGCTCAGCCAGATACCACAAGCGCTGCAAATCAGCTTCTTGCGCCGTTTGCCATAAATAGTGGCTGACCTTTTGTAGCACAGTCAGGATAGCAGGCTTATTCATATTGGCAGCGAGCAATTTTTGCGTCTGTTGGCGCCACACTAATAGCAATTGCCGATGCTGTTGACTATCTAAATCTGACACTGATCTACTCACAGGTAGGGTTATGTCAATATCATCATAATCCGATAAGCTAGCCAAATGACTGTCTGTCGTCAAGGATAAGGTATCTGCAAGCGGTTCTGTGACTATATCAAACTGCGATAAGACTTGTGCTAGATCAGTCAGCGTTTTATTCATTAAAACACTATGATATCTACCTGTGCGCACATAATGTTCCAGCTCACGCTGTAACACTTTATGAGCAATCTGCCCTATTCTGAGTTTCTCAGCAGCCAAATTTATATCTAAGCTGCCATTATCCAAACCATCAAAAACAGTGGCTTCTGCTAATAAGCTAAGCTTATTAGCTAAACTTGCTAGAGCAGGCAAATTAATCATGATCAGGGCACCAGCAATTTCATGATAGTACTGTGCCATTTGCTCGTCATTAGTACGTGCTGTCTCTAATTGCCAGCCATCAGCTACCTGTGTTAATTGCTGATTAAACAGTGGCAATAACCACTCAAGCGTTACCATGTCATTGGGCTGGTTTTTCATAGATTCATCCTGACTCTTTTAGGCGCTAATTTAGGTACTGATTTTTTGCCACGCATTGAGATGTGGGTGCGCAATACGGCGCATATTTGAAGGACGCCAAAATAGCGCCTCACCTGGAGCCAATATAATATAACCACCTAAGGCGCATTGTTTTGATAATCGAGCTAAAATATCACGCTGATCAAACTTGCGAAAATATAGCAGCATATTTTGACAAACAATCACCTGTTGTAGATGTGCGGTAGGCGGTTTTTCATCCATAATATTGTGTAAAGCAAAACGGACCTGCGATTTTAACGTTGCTGCGACCTGCCAGTAGCCATAGCTACTACTTGCCGTGGTTTTATTTAGATAAGCGTTACCAACACTCGCTTCGTCAGCCATGATTGCTGGTGATAATGGTTGCACAAACTGCTGACAATATGGCGGGATTAATGATTGCTGTTTAGCGTCATATTGACCCAATCGCGCCTTTGCTAGTACTTGTTGACTGACATCTGTACCCAAGATCGTGTAATTGCTCAATTGCTTTGCAGCCAAACTCATTGCCAGAGACCACGTCTCTTGTCCGCTCGCGCAGCCCACACTCCATATGTGAAACATCTCACTAGTATCAGCATCTATCCGCTTGCGGCGCTGATGCTGCTCTGCACATTCTGTGACAAATTTGATAGAAGGCAGATGACGGAAAAATCGGCTTTCATGGATCAATACTTTATCAAGCAAATGCTGGCGTAGCTCATTGTTAAACGGCACCTGCTGCCACAACTGGACGGTAGTCAATCCATAAAACAATGCCGTGTGAATCACCGCATTTTCCAACCAATTACATTGAATATTAGGTAAAATAAAACCAATCTCACACTCTATATAGCGTTGCCACTGTCTAGTATCAAAATAATCGTCATGCCGTATCATTTTCACATTATCTTGCATGAGGCTGTCTATTGATGTAGCTTCAATTATATGAATACTATTACTGCCTTTTCGAATATGATGATTCATGCGACCTGCTATTAATGTTGCTGCTCCAAATTTTATAATGTCTGTTTAGAGCAGCAATTTGGTTAACATTTCCATAGGAAAAATCATAGCTATTATCGACAGTTATTACATACTGGCTGAGACTCTCTCATCCATATCGAGATATTCATGATCCATGCTTTCATGATTCAACTGCTCATCATCATTTGATATTTTAAAGCCGGTGACTGATTCTTGTAGTGCTGCAGCCATTTCGCTTAGCTCACCAATAGAACGTGCGGTCGCCATCGTACCAGAAGACGTTTGAGAGGTAATATCTTGAATAATGTTCATAGTATGAGAGATATGACCTGCCGACTCAGCCTGTTGCAGAGCAGCATTTGAAATATTCTGAATGAGATCAGCCAAAGTATTAGAAACGGTTTGCACCTCTTCTAGTGCTTCACCCGCATCTTTTGCCAACCGCGCACCACGTACGACTTCAGACGTCGTTGATTCCATCGACATGACCGCTTCACTGGTATCTGCTTGAATGGTTTTTACCAACGTCTCAATCTGCTTAGTTGCATTGGCTGAACGCTCAGCAAGACGCTGAACCTCATCAGCAACGACCGCAAAGCCTCGTCCAGCTTCACCTGCCATCGATGCCTGAATCGCTGCGTTTAATGCCAAAACGTTAGTTTGGTCTGCAATATCATTAATCAAACCAACGATATCACCAATTTCCTGCGAAGACTCACCAAGACGTTTAATACGTTTTGAGGTTTCTTGAATCTGATCACGGATAACGTTCATACCTTCAATAGAGCGCTGTACTACTTCTGCTCCATTGTAAGAGATGGCAACCGAACGCTGAGCAACCGTTGCAGATTCTGCAGCGTTATTCGAAACTTGGTCAATGGACACCGTCATCTCATTAATAGCCGCAGACACACCAGCGATTTCTTGTGCTTGATGCTCAGAGGCTGCCGCAAGCTCGACTGCATTCATCTGTGTTTGCTCTGATGACTGCGAAACGCGATCTGCGGTACTGTTAATAACCAGTACCAATTGGCGTAGTTGGTCAATAGCAAAGTTAACAGAATCGGCAATTGCACCCGTGAAATCTTCTGATACTGTTGCATTAACCGTCAAATCACCGTCTGCCAAATCACCCAACTCATCAAGTAGGCGCAAAATAGCAATCTGGTTACGCTCGTTTTCTTCTTGGATTTGGCGCGCACGTTCAGACTCGGCTTCCGCTTCTTGACGACGACGTAAGGTCTCTTTTTCAATAAGGAGACGTTCTGAGCCACCGCGCTGCTGTAGCAACTTATAAAAAGCGAAAAAGATACCCAGTACACTGAGCACAAAGACAACTACTGGTATTATGACAGCCTGATTAAAATCCGTTAAATACTCACTGACCGAGGATATGGCATTGATCAGCGCCAATAGAGCACCCATAGCCACTAGAGCACAACCGCCTAGTAGTAGTTTCCATTGACTGTTTGCATTTGTCGCGGCTTTATTTACACCGCTTACAGGGTTATTTATAGCATCACTCATCGCACTTATTCCTTTCAAACAATCATCAAAGTCTTATTGTGACTGACTCTGAAATCATAGTGTTATCAAAACAACCGTGATGAACAAAGCCTGTATGAATGCTGACACACCACCGGATCATGTCAGCTATGATTCTTCTGCCATCGTTTTAATGAACACCTAATGATCAAACTTGACGGGTCATTAAAGACAGTTATATTGCAGCATCGGTATACTGTAGATCCTGTGTCAGTAAGCTTGGCATAAACACATACCAATCTTGTTCATCTTTGAAAAATTTGCCATGGTTATAAGGTGCAAATGGCGAATTCGGTTCAATGGCTTCTGGACGATATTGGTCTTGAGTAAACTGTTCGATACCGATCACTTGGTCAACAAGTAACCCTGAAAACACATTATCATGGTCGATGACCATGACTTTACGCTGACTCATTTGCGCTAACCGACTGGGCACTTGTAAAAATCGAGACAAATCGGTCAACGGCAGTAAACGCCCACGAATATTAGCAATACCAAGCATCCAAGGCTTTACTAAGGGCACGCTGGTATATTCTGGCATGGATAATACTTCTGCTACTTGACCCATTGGCGCAACCAAACGTTGACCGCCAATCTCAAATACTACCCCTTGCCAGTCAAATTCTTGTCCGCCGCGGCGTCCGCTTTTACGCGAACGTGCCATATCTGCTATACGCAGAAGCTCAATAAATCCTCTCGATGCCACAAGCTACTCCATTACTTTACGAATGATCTGGACCAGACCGCTTTCATCAATAGGCTTGGTAAGATACTCTTTTGCGCCTTGACGCTTGCCCCATACACGATCGGTTTCTTGATTTTTGGTACTGATCATGATGATAGGAATATGTGCTGTTGCCTTGTCACGAGTGATTTTACGAGTTGCCTGAAAACCATTCATTTCAGGCATAACCACATCCATCAAAATGACGTCTGGTAGATGAGCAATGGCCATCTGGCAGCCTTGTTCACCATTGGTCGCTTCCAATACTTGATAGTTATTTTTAGAAAGCATGTCGCGAAATTTCGCCATCTCAGATGGTGAATCGTCAATGACTAATACAGTAGTCATAGTTATTTCCTTTATTTTCGATGATATCTGTTAGATATATAGTGTTAAAACAAACCGATTGAAGTAATATTTCATGCTGAACTGAATGCATATTACTGATTATGACAACAATATTTTATCGTTATATGAAAAAGCCTTGACCACTTTTGATGATCATGTTACAGATTAACGATACTGATTAATTGCCTCAAAAAGCTCATCCTTACTAAACGGTTTGGTCAGATATTCATCAGAACCTACAATACGTCCACGGGCTTTATCAAATAAACCATCTTTAGATGACAACATAATCACAGGTTTACTGGCATAGTCAGGGTTATTTTTAATCAAGGCACAAGTTTGATAACCGTCCAAACGTGGCATCATGATATCCACAAAAATAATATCTGGATTATGATCGACAATCTTAGCCAAGGCATCAAATCCATCAATGGCAGTGACAACTTCACAGCCCGCTTTTTGCAGCAAGGTTTCTGCGGTACGGCGAATGGTTTTTGAGTCATCAATAACCATTACTTTTAAACCATCAAAATTATTTTCCATTCTTATTGTCCTATTAACGACTGTTTATTCATTATGCGATATGTTCACAGTACTACTCACGCGTAGTACTGTTTACTCACAATGAATTATCTTAGTATGTTGGGCGTTATGCTAAATTTCTTACAGCGTTATTATAGCCATAAATTCAATGATTACTCATACTCTGCAACCATTAATTATCGCAGGCAAATTTAATGAATAATGGAATCGAATCCTCTGTCAATAAACGAGTATCTCTTATTCAATATTGCTTGCTATAAAAACAGTTGAATATCTAGTCTCATCAAAAATCTACTATATTGAAAACCGAAAAAATCAACCAAGTTGCAAGTGAATAGCTTCGTTGTTAAATGTCGTCTTTCCAATCGTAGCCATTATATAGAACCAGCATTCATCTTACTGAATAATTTACCTTTGTGATAAAAATGTATCAATATATTTTGATATGTTCGTTTTAGCACAGTTACCAGCCATTATCCAGTAATTAGTGAAATTATGTTCTAAATTTAGCCACTTAACGACTATTCTCTATATAAAAACGGCATTTTACAGGGTCTCATCTAGCGATTAAAAAAACCAGTTAAATACAATATGGTAGAACCATTTCCCATACTTGTAATTCCCTATATAATAAAAAGACGTTTATGATGGTGATTGGTATGACATTTTTTATGCGCTCGCTGCATTACATGCGTTTTATATGCTTACAGACTGCGCCGTTAAAAAAGAGCGTTTATATATTGAGCGCCCTATTTCTTATCGCCTGCCAGCCAACATCTCCTACTGAAGCGTTGACTAGCGAAAATAATGAGGCGGTTGATATGCCGCTTATTAGTGCCGATAGTGTCACCATCACACCTGATCATATTTTAAGTATCAAACCTACCCGTTATCAGCCGAGCCTTGGCTTACAAGGTCGTATCGAACCTATCAAGCAAATCAACCTTATGGCGGCACAGCCGCTGACGGTAGAGCAAGTATTAGTCAGTGACAACCAATGGGTGAAAAAAGGCACGCCACTACTCACAGTTCGACGTCAGGAAATTTTAAACAAAGTAATAGGCTTTGATGATACTGAAACCAATATAGAAGCAGAATTAAATACAACTGCTAGTAATAGCAAAGACAGAACAACGGCAAAGCAGTCCTCTGATTTAATCACATTGCGTGCCCGCTTTTCAGGACGCATAGAGAATCTGTCGGTGCAAGCTGGACAAAAGATAGAAGCTCAAACAGTGTTATTGAAGCTCAGTGACGAAACGGAATTGCATTTTATCTCAACGCTGCCGATTGAAGCTGAATCGCAAATTTCTGTCGGTCAAACCGTCAACTTTACTGCCGAAGATAGAGTGGATAAATTTACCGGTCAGGTCAGTAAAGTGCAGGTGGTAAAACAACCGATGCAGCTTTTGGTTTATGTAAATGTGATCAACAATGAAGTCAGTCGCAATCAGCTAGTGCCTGATATGCAAGTTACTGGCAGAGTTGACTACGGGCAGATAGAAGTGGGTACTATTGTGCCTAAAATTGCCTTACATAATGTTGACTTGACACAAATACAGGTGCCGCCTTACAAACCGCTGCGTTCTTTGACTGCCAATATCTGGATTATAGGACAAGACCAGCGCTTAACCCGCCAGCCTATTGAAGTAATTGAGTACGATCCACTGACCAAACAATATTTAATCGCAGGTATCAGTAGTGACAGTTTGATTTGTTTGGCGAACTTACCCATTGAATCTAAAGGCAAAAAAGTGGTGGTTTCTTAAGCACAGAGCCATGCAGTTACATTGTGTAGAAACATTAACAAAGCACGCCTTGTTTAATAACATCCTGTTTAGGCAATATAGCGTATTATGGATAGTACGGATTACATACTTTTATTGCATAGCATTAAAGCATGGCTTGTATCTCTTGTATGGATAGCTACTTTTGATTTACATATTTATCATATGAGCATTTGGGATAATTGAAAACTAAGGGCAGACGCCACTTTTATAAATTGTAAAAGTGCATTAAGACAAATTATAACAACAACTAGAGGAAACATTATGAGTAAGCAGATTTTGTTAATTGAAGATGATCCAGATTTAGCAGAATTAATCAGTGATTATCTGACCATGAATTATTATGATGTGCATCATGCAGGTCTTGGTCAAGAAGGTCTGGATTTATTAGATACCAAAGAGCGTGATATTGACTTGGTAGTA
>TARA_R110000787_G_scaffold259214_1_pt1 | contig 20513 bp, 18 predicted proteins | sample TARA_R110000787 | Tara Oceans TARA_R110000787 (sample SAMEA4397920) | marine metagenome | biome: Polar Biome; feature: [DCM] deep chlorophyll maximum layer (ENVO:01000326); material: water (ENVO:00002006), including particulate matter (ENVO:01000060) such as... | depth 35 m | reverse complement strand
ACTACAAAAATGCACCCTTTTTGAGCGCTTTCAATCCTCTGGTCCGCGAGGTGCGCAGCGGGGCCTCCATGTTCTACTTTGCCGCGGGCGACAAAACCGCAGCAAAGGCGGACGTCTTTGCCAACGAAGTGCGCCAGGTGCTGCAAGAACATTCAGGCACGAACAAGCGCCTCGCCATAGACAAGATCATGCTGCACGGTGCCCATGCCCTGCAGGCGCAGGGGCTCGAGATCAAGGACGGCGAAGAAGTCACTGAAAAATCAAGATCGGTCAAATCGATCGACGAAATTCACGCGATGCGCTGCGCAAGCCACGCCTGCGAAACGTCTGTCAAAGCAATGGAAGACTTCGCGCGCGCAAATGTCGGTGACGGCAAAACCTGCGAAGATGACATTTGGGCGGTCATGCACGCAGAGAACATCAAACGCGGTGGCGAATGGATCGAAACGAGGCTGCTTTCATCGGGACAACGCACCAACCCATGGTTTCAGGAATGTGGCCCCCGGATATGTCAGCAAAACGAAATCATCTCGTTCGACACAGACCTTATTGGGAGCTATGGCATTTGCATCGACATCTCTCGTTCGTGGTGGATTGGCGACCAAAAACCGCCGGCCGATATGATCTATGCGATGCAACACGCTCTCGAACACATCACGACCAATATGGAAATGCTGCGCCCCGGTGTGACGGTCCCCGAACTGACTGCGAACTGCCACACCCTGGACGATCAGTTCCAGGCGCAGAAATATGGGTGTCTGATGCACGGCGTGGGCCTGTGCGATGAATGGCCGTTGGTTGCCTATCCTGACCAGGCCGACGCAGGCGCATTTGATCACCCGCTCGAGGCGGGGATGGTACTGTGTGTCGAAGCGGCCGTGGGTGCCGTTGGCGGAAAGTTCACCATCAAGCTTGAAGACCAGGTGCTCATTACAGAAGACGGTTACGAGAACCTGACCCGGTATCCATTTGATGCGGCGCTAATGGGAGGCTGAGCGGCTGTTCGTTCATGTGCCGTAAATTTGTTGGAGTAAGCGTCTTGATCGGATCTTGCTGTTATGCACTTTATAGTACGTAACAATCGCTTCCGCCCCGTTGTGCCTTTGCGGACAAAGCGGTTGGAGTTATGAAACGCCCGGTCAGGACGACCTGACCAGATATGGGCTTGCCGGGACGACCCGATACTTTGGAGGTCGAAATGGCGTGGATTGCACTTTTCATAGCAGGTCTGTTGGAAACAGGATGGGCTGCCGGTCTAAAGTCGCTTTCCGGAGGCTTCAGACTTGGCATAGTCGTTGCGACAGCGGCTATGATGCTCGCCAGCCTTGGGGCTTTGTATTGGTCGATGCGTTCCTTGCCTTTAGGTGTTGCGTACCCGATCTGGACCGGCATCGGGTCTGTCGGGTCCGTTGTTGTCGGAATTACCGTATTCAAGCAAGATATCGGTATCTTTGGCATCGCTGGTGTGGCCTGCCTGGTGATCGGTATATTTCTGGTTGGCCTTGAAACCCATTAACATCGGGGGGAAATGACCGATCGACATGTCTGGACCCACTTTCGGGGGCTGATACCGTCGGCAGACGTACGCCTGATCCTTCCGGTCCAAGGACTGGCAGTTTGGCGGGATGCGGTGATGCCGGGTTTCGCCGGCGGTTCCTCAACCCTTTACGAGCCAGCCGGAAACCTGATCCACAGACAGACTGCTTGGATCACCACGCCAAAGTTGACAAAATGAGCGGTCAGAGTATATACATTTGTATACACCAAGGAGAGCACCATGATTGAATCCAAAATACGCAAAGTAGGTAATTCCGCTGTGGTGACCCTGAGCGCCGAGATGCTTGCCCTGCTGGACGCCAAGGAAGGCGATACGCTTTATGCGGTGCGCACTGACGACGGTGGGTTGAAACTGATGACCCAAAACCCCGAACTCCAGGCTGCTCTTGCCGCAGCCGAGGCTGTCATGGATGAAAACCGCGACCTGCTTCAGGCACTTGCATGACCCGATGGGTCTGGATGCCGCTGCCCGCATTGCATGTCATCCATGACCGCCAGATTTCCCGACACGGCGGCGCACCGGGCACCCGTGATCCGTCGCTTTTGGAAGCGGCCTGTGCGCGACCTCTGAACCGGGCCGGGTACGGCAATCCGGATGTTCATGCACTTGCGGCAGCGTATGCATTCGGCGTTGCAAAGGCCCATGCCTTTATTGATGGAAACAAGCGCACCGCCTTTGTGACTGCGTTTACCTTTCTGCGGCTCAACGGCATTGAAATACGCCCCGATCCTAAAGTCGGGGTCAGGATGATGGAGGATCTGGCATCAGACCAGCTGAGTGAAGAAAGCTTCGCAGCCTGGCTGCGTTCGCTCGACGTCGAATGACGGTAAGTGCCCGAACCGATGCAGTTCCGCATCCCCGCAATGCACGGGCCGGGGGCGCATCGGTGTGTTTCCGCTTTGCGGGCAGCAGCGTGGGAACGTCGGCAAGGCGCGGTATCCGCCGTTAGGGATAGACGTTTGGGGCCATTCAGAAGGTCAACGGCCACATTTTCGGATTTCGGCAAACGCCAATTGAGTGTTTCCGGATCGCCGAGCCTTGGGTTTTTATCCGACAACCATAGCTCAGCAATTAAATCGACAGGTGTTGATCGCGGATATCGGGATGAGCTTGCAGGTCTGCCAGGCTCCCTACGAATTGCTGAGTGCCGTGTTCGATGATCACGACGCCGTCGGCTACGGCTTGGGCAAAATGCAGATTTTGTTCAGACAGCAAGACAGTGAGCCCATCCTGCTTGAGCTGCAAAATCGCGCGCGCCATTTGCTCTACGATGACCGGAGCAATCCCTTCTGACGGTTCATCCAGCAGGATAAATGCCGGATTTCCCATCAACGTGCGCGCGATGGTCAGCATCTGCTGTTCCCCGCCGGACAAGGCCTTACCATAGTTCTGGCGCCGCTCGGCTAGGTTTGGAAACAGATCAAACACCATGTCTTCGGTCCAGGTGGTGCATCCCTCCCGAGGCGGCTGTCGCCCGACTTCCAAATTTTCTGCAACAGTCAGCTGTGTGAATATCCGCCGCTCTTCGGGGACATAGCCCAAACCATTGCGCGCGACGCGGTGACTGGGCCAGCCGGTGATATCCTGCCCCTGATAGGTCACGGTCCCGGTACGCGGGCGCACCAATTGCATGATCGATTTCATCGTTGTCGTTTTGCCAGCGCCGTTGCGCCCCAACAGCGCAACCACCCGCCCGCGATCGACACTAAAGTTCAGGTCGTTCAGCACATGCGCCTTGCCATAGAATGAATTAACGCCCTTCAACTCAAGCATGTGCATCATCCTCGGCGGCTTTGAACAGGGTACCGCCGCCAAGATAGACCTCTTGCACCTGACGGTTGTTGCGAATTTCGTCTACGGTACCTTCGGCGATCAACTGGCCCCGGTTCAACACCATGATCCGGTGCGAATGGGCAAACACCACATCCATGTCATGTTCGGTGAACAAAACGCTGATGCCGCGCTGCGCAAGAATATCGGCGGTAAGCTGCATGAGCGCGATCCGTTCGCGCGGGGCCATTCCGGCGGTGGGTTCATCCATAAGTAGCAACACAGGATCATGCGCAAGGGCAACCGCCAGTTCCAGCCGCTTGAGGTCGCCATAGGCCAAAACCGCACAATGACGGTCTGCCTGATCCGCCATCCCGACAGTCTCGAGCAGCGCCAGCGCCTTGTCGCGATAAAGTTTGTGGGCAAAGCTGGTCAGTGAATACAGCCGTCGGTGATGTGAGATCAGCGCCATCTGGACATTTTCGACCACGGTCATCGACACATAGGTGGCGGTAATCTGGAACGTGCGCCCCACCCCCATGCGCCAGATCTTACGCGGCTGCATCCCTGCTATGTTTTTACCCATCAACTGCACCGTACCGGACGAAGGTCTAAGCTGCCCCATCAGCATGTTGAAGCAGGTGCTTTTACCGGCACCGTTGGGGCCGATCAGTGCCAGAAGTTCCCCCTTGGCGAGGTCAAAGCTGACATCGTCAACCGCCTTGATCGCGCCGAAGTTCCGCGACAGGTTTCGTACAGAGAGGATCGGGCTCATGTCGCGTCCTCCGGAGTTTTCAGCAGGCCAATGCGTTCACCGGCTTTGCGCAGCGATCCAACGATCCCTTCAGGGCCAACGATCACGACAAAGATAATCAGCAGGCCCAAGGTCAGACGCCAGTATTCAAAGCGGGTCAGGTAATCTTTTGCACCCTCAAAGAATGCACCGCCGACCCACCCCCCGGACAAGGTTTTTACCCCGCCCAGAAACACAACGATCAATGCATCGAAGCTTCGGGCGGTTTCAAGTTCATTGGGGAAGATACTGCCTTTGGAGAAGACGAATAAACCGCCTGCCAGTCCGGCCATGGTGCCGGCAAAGGTAAAGGCAACCCACTGGACGCGTTTGGTGTTTATCCCCGTTGCTTCGGCTTGGCGCGTACTGTCACGCGCAGCGCGAAGCGCATAGCCAAACGGGGCGTGAGCCGCTTGTCGCAACAACAATATCCCCCCGACACACAGCGTGAAGGCAAGATAATAATACACGGTATTGTCAGATGCCCAGGCCGATGGCCAGATGTTGACCAGTCCGTCATCGCCCCCGGTCACATCACCCCATTGGAAAGCCAGGCTCCACAGAAGCTGCCCGAAGGCAAGGGTCAGCATCGCGAAATAGACGCCGGTTGAGCGCAGGCAAACCCATCCGATGACAATTGCCGCAAGCCCCGCGCTGACCGGAGCCAGCACCAGCGCAAGCTCCATCGGGGTACTGGCATAAGTAACCAGCAAGGCAGCGGCATATGCCCCGCCGCCAAAGAACGCGGCATGGCCAAAGCTGACCAACCCGCCTTGGCCCAGCATAAAGTGAAGCGATGCGGCGAACAGGCAAAAGATCATGATGTCAGTAACCAGCACAACCGCGAAGTTGCCCGAATAGAGCGGCAGCAACGCGAGGATCACCAGTAATGTAGTCACCAGAAGACGTATGCGCGGGCCGGCAGGTTTGATCGGCCGTTCCGGTTCGCCGGTCTGCCCATGCTCGCCCGCGACTTCCTCTTTTCCCAGCAGGCCGAACGGACGGATCATCAGAACCACCACCATCACTACAAACATCAACACCAATGTCGATTGCGGCGCATAGGTTACGCCGAACACATTGAGAATCGAGATAATCACCGCCGCAAGATAGGCACCGGGCAGCGACCCCATGCCCCCGATCACCACCACGACAAACACAGCCCCGAGAATGCTGAAATCCATCAGCAGATCGGCACCGCCCTTGGGCAGTTGCAAGGCGCCACCCAGACCCGCCAATGCGCACCCGAGAAAAAACACGCCGGTAAACAGCCATGACTGGTTCACCCCCAACGCACCGACCATCTCGCGGTCCTGGGTTGCGGCCCTTACCAAGGTCCCGACCCGCGTCCTGGTGATGAGATACCACAACCCGATCGCCACAAACGGCGTGATCGCGATCAGCGCGATATCGTACTGGGGCACCGGTTCGCCCATGATGCGGATAATACCCTTGAGGCCCGGTGCGCGTGGCCCAAGCAGATCTTGCGGGCCCCATATCATCAGCGTCAGGTCCTGAATGACAAGGATCACCCCGAATGTGGCGACCAGTTGAAACAGTTCAGGGGCGCGGTACACCGGGCGCAGCACACATATTTCAACGATCACCCCGATCACGCCCACAATCAAACCAGCAAGCAGGATAGCCCCCCAAAACCCCGCGACACCCGGCAATGCCTGCATAAGAGAATACCCGACATACGCCCCCAGCATATAGAACGACCCATGGGCAAAGTTCACCACGCGGGTCACTCCAAAGATCAGTGAAAGGCCCGACGCCACCATGAAAAGCGCACCTGCATTGGCAAGCCCAGTGAGAATCTGCGCGATAAATAGGCCCATGGCCACCTCGTGATATTCCGGGGGTGGGATCGAACACTGCGGAAAGAGACCCCTCTGTCCGCAGTGATACGATGGTTATTCTGCGGGACGCAGCTTTGACACTTCTTCGTCCGATGGCAGGTAGTCGGCACCATTCAGATATGTCCAGTCGGTCATTACACCTGCGCCGTCCTTGAGCATGGTTTTACCTACAAACGCGCCCATGGTCGCTTGGTTGTCAATTTCGCGAAACGTGATCTCTCCTACGGGGGTCGAGACATTTAGACCTTCAAACGCCATGCGGATCGCATCGCTTTCGGTTGATCCGGCTTTCTCTATCGCCGCGGCAACTGTTTCGGCGGTCATATAACCGACCAGCGACCCAAGCTTGGGGCTTTCCTTGTATCTCGCCTGATAGGCATCGACAAAAGGTTTGTTGGCCCCGTCTTTATCGGTGAAATCATACCAGGGGTATCCGGTCACGACCCAGCCTTCGGGGGCTTCGTCGGCCAGCGGTTCAAGGTATTCGGGTTCACCCGACAAAAGACCATACACGGTACGACCTTCAAACAATCCGCGCGTCGTGCCTTCGCGGACAAATTTCGCCAGGTCAGGACCAAAGGTCACGTTATAGATCGCGTCGGGCTTGGAGCGTTCCAGCGCCTGAACCTCGGCACCAGCGTCGATCTTGAACAAGGCGGGCCACTGTTCGCCGACAAATTCGACCTCCGGCTTCAGTTTGGTCAACACTTCCTTGAACGCAGCGACCGCATCTTTGCCGTAGGCGTAGTTTGGCGCGATCGTTGCATATTTCACCGCATCTGTCTTGGCCGCCTGTTCAGCAAGCATCGCGGCCTGCATATAGGTCGAGGTGCGCAGACGGAAGGTCCATGGGTTGCCCTGGCTCCAGGTCAGGGCGTCGGCCAAGGGTTCGGCGGCAAGATAGACCCACCCCTTTTCGGCGGCCACGGATGAAATTGCCAAACCGACATTGGACAGGATGGATCCGGTAATCATCACCGTGCCTTCGCTGGTCATCAGTTCTTCGGCGATCTTGATCGCCTCGCCCGGGTCGCCCTGATCGTCGCGAAAGATGAATTCCAGCGGTCGGCCCATCACGCCTCCTTCAGCGTTGATCTCTTCCAGGGCAAGCTCAATGCCCTTCTTGTAAGGCTCTGCAAACGCGGCAAGGCGCTTGTAGTGGTTGATCTCTCCTACCTTGATAGGCTCGCCCGACTGGGCTGCTGCACTTAATCCGGTGAGGCCAAGTGCGACAGCCCCGGCTAGTGTTGCGAAAAGGGTCGTTCTGGTCATCTGGTGGTCCTCTCGTGTTAGGATATGCCGTCTTTTGCGGCTCTTGTCAGTGGCTAATCATGCTGGACGAAAACCGGAGAAACCGGTTCACCCAGATCATCGGTGGCTTCGGCCTCGATCGTGTCTCGGATGCGTTTGCGGTACACGTTCGGGGCTTTGTCGATCGCAATTCTGATCGGCTTGCGCTTTTGCGGTCGCTGTTCCTCTTGATGGACGGCTTCCAAAATCGCCTTGTCCTCGGCGAATGCCACCCGAAACATGGCATCCATCTGGTCTGATGCGCTTTCATCACCCAAGGCAGTGTTGCGTAGGTGTAACCAATGGTCGATCGTATAATCCTCTGTCACGGGCGTGACGAAATGCAGCGCAAAGATGCGCACCCCGTTGTCGCGTTGATCTTCGGGAAGCGCAAGTTTGGCGTCGGCGGATCCGAAATCTATCACGGCCGTCGAAGGCATATGCAGATAGTAATAATGCCAGCGGTCCACGTTACCGTCAAAGCCACCGAACTTCTTGAAAAAACCGATAGGTTCGGCATCTCTGATCCAGCGCCATGCGACGATCACCTCGCCCGAGGTTTTCACGTGAACGGGCACATTTTCGGATGCCGCGTTGCCAAGCGTCGTCGGGTGGACGAAACTGACATGGGCCGGATCAACCAGGTTTTCGGCGACATTGAGGTAGTTCGCGCGGATGTACAGCTTGTCGCCGTGATGCAGGTGCCAGCCATCCTGGCCCAGTTCCGGCATATCGAATGCCAGTGCGGGGTCTGCCTTGTCGGGGTCTCCCATCCAGACAAAAACAATGCCGTGCCGCTCCAGCACGGGAAAGCTGTCCACATACGCCGATTTGGGCAAATTGGACTGCCCGGGCACGCGCACGCATCTGCCGTCGGTGCCAAAGGTCATCCCGTGATACCCGCATTGGATCGTGTCGCCGATCCTCTTTCCCTTGGACAAGGGAAGAAGCCGGTGCGGGCAGCGATCTTCGAGCGCGTAGATATGGCCATCACTGGCGCGATAGAGTACGAGGTTTTGGGCAAGCATTGTCAAAGCAACCATTTCTGCGCCAAAGTCGCGTGACCAACCTGCGACATACCAAGCGTTTCTGACGAAGGGCATTGCATCTCTCCCAGCTTTCGACTTTCTTATGAAGGCCTAAAAAATTGTTAGCTGTCAAACAATATTTTGCATCTGTTCTTATGTAGACCTCAGATTAAAACCGTGGGAAGATACTGCATAAAAACTAATCACCTGCTGGAATGCACTGGATAGATACTTGGCTGAACCGCTGAAAAAGACGCCCGCCGAGGCGCGCTATACGCTAGAAGAGCAGATCGGTTTCAAGCTGCGTTTGGCCAACCAAAAGCACCTGGAAATATTCAATCGCCAGATGCCGGATATCACGCCAACCCAATTTGCCGTATTGGCAAAGTTGCGCGATGAAATTTGCATTAGCCAGAACCATCTGGGGCGTCTGGTCGGCATGGATGCGGCCACGACCAAGGGTGTCGTGGACCGCTTGCGCAAAAAGGGGCTGGTGCAAAGCGCCCCGTCCAAAACCGACATGCGGCGGCTGGAAATCTCTCTGACCGACGCGGGCGTCAGCCTGACCGCCGAGGCCGTCGTGACGGCGCAGCAGATCTCTGCCGAGACCGTAAACAACCTGACCCCGCGCGAGGTTGACCGCCTGCTGGCCTTGCTCGAGAAACTTTAGGCTTTAGCGTAGACCATCCTTGCCTACGGCGTCTTCATGGGTCAGCCCGCCGACACGGGGCAAGGGGCGCCCGGAATCTGTGACAGCCACGGCCACCAGTATCTCGCGCGCGCGCGGCGCGTCGTTCAGCCGTACCTCAATCCCGTCGAAATGGCTGCGCACATAGGCGGCGTCCTTGTGCCCCAAAGGCACGTCAAGCACCTGCCCCGGTCCGCCCATCTTTTTCGAAGACGGCACCAGTGCGGCCCCTTTTTCGACGGCCTTGCGCAATGGCGCGCCAAGCTTTGGGTGCAAGATGGCGGCGGCGTGTTCCAGCTCTCCGCCTTCCCCGACCATCGCCGCCTTGCCGTAGCTTTCGGTCTGGGCCGGGGTAATGCCAAGCGCGGAAACGCATTTATCACCCAAAAGCCCGCCGAGTTCCTCTCCGATGTCCATAAGCGGGGTCAGATCCTGTGAATAAGACCCCGCAAACGGGTTTTGGATCACAGCGATAGCGACTGCTTTACGTGTGGGCGGCGAAATGGTTTGGCCAATTTCACGGTGGGTTTCTTCGACCCAGACGGCAATCTTGCGGATCTCTGCGCTCATCTCAATCCATCCTCTCCGATGATGTCCTTTGCGGCCAGGCCCCCTGCCCGGTTATGCACCCGAGCCCCCGTGGTCATCACCAATATCACCGCCATTTCGTCAGCGCGCGGGCTGTCGTTCAGACCGACTTCGATGGAATCGAAATGGCTGCGCACATAGGATGCATCCACATGTGTAACGGGCACATCCAATCGGGTACCAGCCGCACCGACCTTTTTGGTGGATGGCACAATCGCCTTGGCCCCGCCCAATACGTCGCGCATCGCATAGCCGCCCGGTGCGTGCCATAGCGCGCCATGCTCCAGCTCTCCGGCGGTGCCGATGATCGCACCCTTTCCGTAACCTTCGACCTGTTTGGCCTCGCCACCCAGAGAAGCCAGCAGCTTGTGCGCCATTTGCACCCCAAGCGGTTTGAGGTCTTCCATGAATGGCTGAATGTCTTCGACATACGACCCTGCATAGGGGTTTTGGATCACAGCCATCACCGCCCCGCGTTTTAACGGCGTGTTGGCGCGGGGGCCGCCTTCGTGGAATATCTCTTCGATGCTGGTGACGATTTTGCGGATGACGATTTCAGGCATGTTCGGGTGCTTTCTGTTGGAACTTCAAGGTGGCGGGCAAACCCACAACCGCATTCTGACCTTGCAGGAAAAGAGCAGCGCCGTCGATCAAACACGCTTGACGCAGCGCGTTGGCCGCCGTTTCACCTGCACAAAGCGCCCGCGCGACGTCGGATTGGGCAAGACGCCCCACATGCGTGACAACGGTTGTCGACCCCAGATCAGAATCGTCGCGCACCACATTGGCGGGCGCGCGTGTTATGCTGGCGTTGTCTTGCAGATCCACAGCGTTGCCAAGTTGCGTCGCGGCGGCGTCGGCCATGGACGCCGAACGTGCCAGAACCGTCACCGCATCCGCGATACCCAGGCTAAGGCTGCGGCCGCGTTGCCCGCTGGTCGCGATCCCGCGAATGGCGTCGGTACTGCCGATGTCAACAACGCCGAGATTTCCGTTGTCCGGCGACGCGATGGCCACGCGAAATGTCGCGGCCCCGGTCAGGTGCAATGCGATATCGCCACCATTGTTCACATAGGCGCGGGTCAATGCGGTGGCTTCGGTCATCGCGGCCAGAATTTCCTGCGCAACTGCCCCCGCAACCGCAATCATCGGCGTGGTGACACCATCCGCATAGGGCAGCGCCGCGCGATACATGCGCCGGGCGATCTTGCCTTCCGGACGGCGTTCGACAGGTTGACGCAGCAGCGGTAACTCTGCCGCAAGCTCGTCCAAAACAGACTCGAACCTTGCGAAAGCCGCGCGAAAGGCCACACTGCGCGCCCCGTCGGACCCGATGATCAAATCGATCGGCCCATGTGACAGATGCAGCCTGTCACCGCTTAAAAGAGAAGCCTGCGGCATCATTCCCTTGATTTCCCCCACCCGTAGTTTTCCCGGTCATTGGGGTTGGTCTGAAGCCCGGTCTGGGTCACGCGGCGCACGTCCGGGGTGACAACTTTGGCCAGGGGCTGGATATGCTGAACATGTCCGCCAAGCGCACCGTAATCTTCGCGCCGCAAGGTAAATTCAATCGGGGCCACCAGAGCGGGCGTCGGAACGTATCCAAAAGAATTTGTCGGCATGTTCATCACATCTACCATCACCGTGATGCCGCCGCCGGGCCAGACATAGGCTTCGGCCCCGCCACAAGACACGTGGGTCAGCGATTCCTTGACCGACCGCGTCAACCGCACCGGATTTTCAGTGACCCCGGCGCGCAGGCTGCCACCGGCACCGCCCATGAACAACACCGAACACAGCGATGGTTCGCAGTTTTCGGCGATGCGTTCCGCCACCGTCAGCAGTTCTGGGGTAATTTCGGCAGGCCGAGGCACCAGGTCATCGTCGAGCGTGAAATATGCCCATTGTTCGCCCGTGGTCGATATCATCAGCAGCCGCAGTCCCGGCCAGGCGCGTTTCGCGTCGGCATCGCGCAGAATGGTCAGAGGATCTTCGACGTCGGTACCGCCCCAACCGGTGCCGGGATCTGCGACCTGAAAATAGCGCCCTGGCGTCGATCGGCGCCCGTTGATGCGAATGCCCGATGGGGTCATGTTCAGACCTTTTCCAGCCTCGTGCTCGCTCAGGACGCCGGTGATGTGGTCATCGACAACCACGACCTCGTCGACATGGCCGTGCCACTGTTTCGCAAACATCCCGATGGTGGCAGAGCCACAGCCGACACGCATCAGCTTTTCGGGTGTGCCGTTGATGATCGGTGCCTTGCCGGCCTCGATCACCATGGTCACACCACCGTCAATCGTCACCTCGACCGGTTCACGGTTACATAGCCGCAACAGCGCGTCACAGGTTGCACGCCCTTCTTTCTTGGACCCACCGGTCAGGTGTTCGACGCCGCCCAGCGATAGCATCTTGGAGCCATATTCCGACGTCATCACGTGACCGATCGCTTCGCCCTCGGCCCGCACCACGGCGCGCTCTTCGCCGATGTGGCGATCGGTGTCGATCTTCACCTTGACGCCGCAATAAGAAAATATGCCTTCGGTCACGACAGTGACCATATCCACGCCGTCGACCTCTTGGCTGACGATAAAGGGGGCGGGTTTGTAATCTGGGTATGTCGTGCCCGCGCCGACCGCCGTCACGAAATCGCGCCCGCCTTGAATCACATCGCCATCCCAATCTTGGGCGTTGTTACCCTGATCCAGAAACGCGACGGCTTTTGCGCCCGATTGAATGACCGTCAGCGGGTCAAGCCGCACCAATTCGCCCGCGTGATTGGCATATCGGTCACACGCCCCTGATTTACCATCGGCGATAAAACACATGACGGGGCACGCGTCGCAGCGGATTTTCGCGGGTTTTGGGTCGCGCAGGTCGTCAGGCATGTCCCGCCTCCTTCAGGGCTGTACGCAGGCGCGTGGGGGTGGCCGGAGTGTGGGTGATACGCGCACCGGTGGCGTGATATATCGCGTTGAATATCGCGGGTGCCGTGGGGATCAACACGTGTTCGCCCAATCCCTTGGCACCATAGGGGCCGTGTGCATCCGCTATTTCCAGTATCAGGGTTTCAATGGGTGGGATGTCACCGATGGTGGGGATAAGATAATCGTGCAGGTTTTCGGTGCGTCCGGGTATGTATTCCTCCATCAGCGCCATGCCCAACCCTTGGGCAATGCCGCCCTGCACCTGTCCTTCGACCAAAAGCGGGTTGATCGCGCGCCCGACGTCATGCGCCGCCACGAAACGCAACGGCTTACACAGGCCCAAGGCTATATCGACTTCGACAACCGCAAGCTGTGCTGCATAACCAAATTGCGCATAGGGTTCGCCTTGCCCGTTTTCGTCCAGCGGCTTGACCGGCGGGTCATAGGTTTCCTGTGCCATCAGAACATATCCTTGATCATCTGGCGATAGACGCTCTAGATCCAGGGTTTGGCTGTGGGGGCCGTCACTGACGTTAATCCGGCGATCCTTTGCGATGATTTGCGCGGTCGGCCCCGCATTGACCTGACGCAGGATATCGGCACGAAGCGCCTCGCCTGCCCTGAGTGCGGCGTTGCCCGACACAAAGGTCTGCCGCGAGGCGGAGGTTTTGCCGGCGTCCGGGGTGATATCGGTGTCGGCCCCCACTACGGTAATGTCGGATACTGGCACTCCAAGCGCCTTGGCAAAGATCTGCGGGATCACCGTGTTGGACCCTTGCCCGATATCCATCGCCCCTTGGTGCAGCACGATTGTGCCGTCCCGTCGCAGACCTGCCTTGATGGTTGACGGGTTGGGCAACGACGTGTTGCCGCAGCCATACCACGCGCTTGCTAGCCCGACCCCGCGTTTCACCGCGCTGTTTTGGTCATTGAACGCTGCACATTCAGCCTTGGCCGCGTTCCACGCGGGGCGCAGAGCCTCGAGGCACTGCCTGATCCCGACTCCTTGGGAAAACACCTGTCCGCAGACGGTGCGCACCCAGTCGCCAAGAGCGTTCTTTACGCGAAACTCCAACGCGTCCATACCCAGCTTTTCCGCCAGCAGGTCAAAGGCGGTTTCCTGTGCAATTGCAGATTGCGGCACCCCGAACCCGCGAAAGGCCCCCGACGGCGGGCAGTGCGTGTGCACGGCGCGGCTTTGGGCACGGTAATCGGGAACGTAATACGGGCCAGAGGCGTGAACCGGCACACGGTTGGCCACCGTCGGTCCCCAGCTCGCAAAGGCACCTGTGTTGAAATCACCGTCGAACCGCAGCCCCGACAAGGTTCCGTCGGCGTTTGCGCCAACCTTGATCCTGATCTGGGCCGGGTGGCGTTTGGTCGTCGATTGCATGGTTTCGTTACGGCTGTAGGTCATGCGCACCGGTTTGCCGGTTTTCAGCGCGGCCAAGGCAATGAACGGCTGCAGGGAAAGGTCTATTTTTGATCCGAACCCGCCGCCGACGGCAGTCGGAACGATACGGATATCAGCAGGCGAAAGGTCCAGAATATATGCCAGTGCCTCGCGGTCCATCGCCGGGGCTTGGGTGCAGGCGTGCACATGAAGGCGGCCCTGCACGACTTCGGCAAACCCTGCCTCGGGTTCGATATAGCCATGTTCCACGAAGCTGGTTTTGTGCACCGCTTCGACAGTGAAATCCGCGTTTTTCAGCGCGGCGTCGGCGTCGCCACACTGCACGAAACCACCGCACATGATATTGCCGGGTCGGTCGTCAAACAACTGCGGCGCATTCGGTTCCAGCGCTTCGTCGATGTCGGACAATGCCGGTTGAACACTCCATTCGATCGGAAAGCTGGACATGTCGATGGCATTTACCGCATCGGCGTCGCCCACCACACAGGCGACAGCCTCGCCGCGGAACCGCACATGGCTGACAGCGAAAACCGGTTGGTCGATGAACCCCGGGATCACGCCAAAGGCATTGCGTCCCGGCACGTCCTGGGCCGTCAGCACGGCGGCAACGCCCGGCAGGGTCGCCTGCCACTGTGAAATATCGCCCAATGTGAACGATGCCGAGGCGTGGGGCGATCTTATCACCCGCGCGACCAGTGCATCGACGGGTGCCACGTCATCACCAAACTTTTCCGTTCCGTCGACCTTGGGACGGCCATCCAGCCGACGCGTATGCTGCCCCAGATCTTGCGGTGCCTCGATCAGTTCATCCGCGGTATGCGCACCGACCACGGCATCAATGATCTTGCGATAGCCGGTACAGCGACATAGCACACCCCCAAGTGCGTCTTGGACCTGCGTTTGATCAGGTTGCGGCGTTTTGCGCAGCAGCGCCACCGCCGACACCATCATCCCCGGTGTACAAATTCCGCATTGCGCGGCTTGGTGATGTTGAAAACTTTCCATCAAGGCTTGGGCATCGCTGTCTGCCTTGACCAGACCGGACAGGGTTTCAACCGACCGCCCCGCAGCTTGTTGCGTTGGCATCAGGCACGCGCAAACCGGGGCACCGTCAACCAGGATGGTACAGGCCCCGCAGTCACCCGCGTTGCAGCCGATCTTTACATCCCGGTGCCCCAAGCGTTCGCGCAAGGAATAAGACAAACGCTCGCCCGCGGCGACGTCAACCTGAGATATCGTGCCGTTCAGGGTGAATGAAGTGGGGGTCGTGGCGGTGCGTTGATCCATCAGGCGTTCCCTTCCAGAGCAAGAGACAGGGCGCGGCGGATCACCTCGGCGCTGGCTGCATCGCGGTATTCGGCACTGGCACGGATATCGGCAATCGGTGACAGACCGGCGATCATGTCGGGGGTCACGTGGCGCATCATGCCGGTGACAGGCCGATTGCGCAGGTGGTCTTCGAGTGCCGTCAGCCGCAGGGCCACGGGCGACGCCGCACCGATTGCTATTGCGATCTCAGACAGCTTTTCCTGCTCGACCGTGGCCAAGACGGCGACCATGCAGATTGAGATGACCAGATACTTGCGCGCCCCAAGCTTGAGGAAACTGCCCCGGCTGTTCGGGGAGATCGCAGGTATATGTATTGCCGTCACCAGTTCATCTTCGGCGCGGTCGGTTCTGCGTACCCCGAGCAAGAATTCGCCCAGAGGCAGCCGCCGCGTCATCCGGGCGGTGGCCAGTTCGACCTCGGCCCCAAGCGTCAGCAAAGGCGGCACCCCATCGGCGGCAGGCGAAGCATTGCACAGGTTGCCCGCAACCGTACCGACATTCTGTATCTGGACAGACCCGACTTCGCGGGCGGCCTGTTTCAGCCCATTGAACGCCGCGGGAAGCTCGGCGTTCACGATATCCGTCCAGGTGGTCGCCGCGCCGATTGTCCACCCGTGGTCGGTGCGGGTTATGCCGCGCAGTTCCGACAGACGTGAGATATCCAGCAAGGTGCCGCGAAATTGCCTGTCGCCCTGCGCCGGGAACCAGTCAGTACCACCCGCGATAACCGACGCCGGCCCGGCCGCCAGCGTGTTCAGTGCATCCTCAAGTGTCGTCGCGGTGATATAGCTCATGGCTGCGCTTCCCATCCGGGTTTGAACTTGTTGGTATACTAATAGAAATTAGACAAAAGCGGTTCTGTCAAATCAAATCGACACGAGTCAGCCCACGAACGCTTTTTCGACTACAAAAGTGGCAGGACGACTATTAGCACCTTCTTCCAGACCAAAGCTTTCAAGCGTGGCCTTGGTGTCGTTCAACATGGCCATCGACCCGCAAATCATCGCACGGTCGGTATCGGGATCAATCGGCGGCACCCCCAGGTCGCTGAACATCTTCCCCGACGCCATCAGATCGGTCTGCCGCCCCACACGCGGCCAATCTTCGCGGGTAAGCGTGTCGTAAAGCGTCAGTCGTGGGCTGAGTTCTCCAACCAGGGGATCATTCTTGAGGTCGTTCAGCAGATTACGCCCGAACGTCAGCTCTTGAGAGGTTCGGCAGGTGTGGCACACAATCATTTCATCGAATTTTTCGTAGGTTTCCGGGTCCCGGATGATCGACGCAAACGGGGCGATGCCGGTACCGGTGGCAAACATCCACAACCGCTTGCCGGGCAACAGCGCGTCATTGACAAGCGTGCCGGTGGGCTTGCGGCGCATCAGCACCGTATCGCCGACCCTGAGCCGTTGCAGATATCTGGTCAAAGGCCCGTCAGGCACCTTGATCGAATAAAACTCGATCTGTTCATCCCAAGACGGTGAGGCGATCGAATACGCCCTGAACACCGGTCTGTCCGCATTGGGTAGACCGATCATCACGAATTCGCCGGACCGAAAGCGAAATGCCGGGTCGCGGGTGATGCGAAACCTGAACAGACTATCACTGTAGTGCTGAACCTCGGTCACAGTCTCGGCATATACACCGGGGGGAATGGGGAACCCGATTTCGGCATCCTGCAACATCGGCGCGGCATCCATGTTCGACCTCATGAAATTAATTATCATGCAATATCATTTGTACACTAACGACATTTAGTCAAGCATTTCGTCTTGATCCAGCCAATTTTTATGTTAGCGTTCAAATGAAACCATGCTGCTTGAAAGGCGGACCGATGTCAGACACCTCAGCTAAACTTGTCATCCGAAACATTGGTATGATCCTGTCCGGCAAGATGGAGGAGCCGATTTTCGATGGTGACTGCGTGATCGCCATCAATGGCAAGATCAGCGCTTGGGGATATGAAAAAGATCTCGATTGCGAAGCGGCCGCAACCGAAGTTGACGCCCATGGCGCCACCCTTGCGCCCGGATTGATCGACAGTCATGTTCACCCGGTCGTCGGAGACTATACGCCGCGCCAGCAACAATTGGGGTGGATCGATTCGACCTTGCACGGCGGCGTGACCACACTGATCTCTGCCGGAGAGGTGCATATGCCGGGGCGCCCGAAAGATATCGTCGGCCTCAAGGCGATGGCGATCGCGTCGCAGCGTTGGTACGAAAACTTCCGCCCCTCGGGCGTCAAGGTCCACGCGGGTGCGCCGGTGATCGAACAGGGCATGGTCGAGGAAGACTTTGCCGAGATGGCCAAGGCCGGGGTGACCCTGCTGGGCGAGGTCGGACTGGGCACGGTCAAGGACGGCAAGACCGCCGCGCAGATGGTGGGATGGGCGCGCAAATACGGGATGCAAAGCACGATCCACACCGGCGGCCCGTCGATCCCCGGGTCAGGGTTGATCGACGCGGATATGGTGCTTGAGACAGGCACGGATGTAGTCGGACATATCAACGGAGGGCATTCTGCCCTTCCAGACGACCAAATCATCTGCCTGTGCGAAGGCTGTAAGGCCGCGCTTGAGATCGTGCACAACGGCAATGAACGCGCCGCCTTGCTGACGCTGAACACCGCGCGCGAGTTGGGCAAGCTTGATCAGTTGATCCTGGGCACCGATGGTCCGGCTGGGTCCGGCGTGCAGCCTTTGGGGATCATGCGCATGGTCGCGATGCTGTCGTCGCTTGGCGACGTACCTGCCGAGATCGCCTTTTGCTTTGCCAACGGCAACACGGCACGGCAACGCAAGCTGGACACCGGCTTGATCGAGGTCGGCAAATGCGCGGATTTCGTCCTGATGGATCAGGCACAGCATGCGCCCGGTAAAAACTTGCTGGAATCGGTGCAACTTGGCAATCTGCCAGGCGTCGGCATGACGGTGATTGACGGGGTGGTGCGCAGTTTGCGCAGCCGCAATACGCCGCCCGCCACCCGTCTTCCCGAACTGGTCACAGGCACGTTGGGTGCCTGAAGACCCGCGCTGGATCGGCGCGATGGGCCCGCGCCCCCGCGTCCCGCAGCCGGTGGTTTCCACAGCTTGATCAAAGCAAACGGCTTCTTTCCTCCGGCTCCCGGAAAGAAGGGCTTTCATTACCTTTATATTCATGTTCAATTTTCGCCAATACGTGCGCGCCGCGTATTGCAGAGCGATTTGGCACGCCTGAAGCCTGTCGAATGCCAGTTTGCGGAACATCGTTCCATCAAGCGGTATTGGCAGTTTGAAATTTAGCGCTTAGGCTACGCAAATCAGAGTCGCGGACAATCGTGGAGGAATGTCCGAACCCCGGCTCTATTGGGGAGGAAACAAATGGCTAAAACTTATCAGGCGATGCCGCGGACGGGTGACTGCTGATGCCAGCTATGACCATGGAAGAGGCCATTCGGCATACGACTCAAACTAACCCGACATTTGAGATGTCTCACGCAGATATTCGCGGCGTCACGTATCGTACCTTCAAGAATATTCCCGCCACCATCGGCCAACTGATGCTCGCCAGCCGCGAAATTCACGATCAAGGCCGCGCTGAATTTCTGGTCTATCAGGACGAGCGATGGACATATGACGGTTTTTGCGACGCCGTTCACCAGATTTCGCACGCACTTCGCGATGATCTGGGGGTCAAGCCTGGTGACCGCGTGGCGATTGCGATGCGCAATTACCCGGAATTGTTAATGTTGACCCTTGCGATCGCTTCTGTCGGTGCGGTCGTGGTGTTTGTGAACGCCTGGTGGACCACCGAAGAACTGGATTATGCACTCAAGGACAGTGCCGCCACAACGGTCTTTGCCGATGCGCCACGGCTTGAACGGATATCCCCGCTTATTGAACCGCTGGGGCTGAATGTCGTTGGTGTACGAGACGGTGAAGCGGATTCAGATCAAACACTTACAGCATTGATGTACCCCAAGCCCACGACCCCGGTCGAGGGAGTGACGCTTGAGACCGACGATGACTTTGCGGTGATGTATTCGTCCGGCACCACCGGCAAGCCCAAGGGCGTGGTGCAGACACACCGGGGTGCGTTATCGGCTGTGTTCACATGGCTGATCCAGGCGGTTTGCGCCCCGCTGGTAAATCCGCCCGAGCCGGGGGCACCTCCGGCACCCAGACCGTCTGGGTTGATTGTCACACCGCTTTTCCATGTCACTGCGACGCATCCGCTGTTTTTGCTCAGTTTGCCCGCAGGGGCCAAGATATCGTTGTTACACAAATGGGTTCCCGAAGAAGCGGTTCGGGTTATCAAACGCGAAGGTGTGACGCGCTTTCTTGGTGTTCCGACCCAATCCGCCGACCTGCTGCAAGCCGCAAAACGCATGGGTGAAAAGCTTCCGACGCTAAGCTGGCTTGGTGCTGGGGGGGCCAAACGGCCCGCCGCGCAGGTCGCGCAGCTGCAAGACCAGTTTCCCACCGCCGAAATCGCTACGGGATGGGGGATGACCGAAACCAACGCGCTTGGCATCGGGGTGGTCGGGGCCGAATACAACAAGCGCCCGAACGCCGCGGGAAAACTGCACCCGCCGTTACAGGATGTGCGGTTTCTGGACGATGCCGGTAACGATGTGCCGCAAGGTGAGCTCGGTGAAATCACCGTCAAAAGCCCCGCCAACATGCGGTGTTACCTGAACAAGCCGGACGCGACAGCGGAAACCATGCAAGACGGCTGGCTGCGCACCGGGGATCTGGGGGTGATCGACGCCGAAGGCTATATCACCATCCTTGATCGCAAGAAGAACATCATCATCCGGGGCGGCGAAAACATCGCTTGTCTGGATGTCGAGGGCGCGCTGCACACGCATCCCGATGTGATCGAGGCTTGCGCGTTTTCCCTGCCCGACAGCCGCCTGGGAGAGGTCGTAGGTGCCGCCGTCCAGACCCGCAACGGCAAGGAAATCACGCAGACCGACATGGCAAAGCATCTCGAACAACGGCTCGCGAAGTTCAAGATTCCCGTAACGCTGTGGTGTCAGGGCACGCCGCTGACGCGCGGTGCCACCGATAAAATAGACCGCCGTGCAATCCGCACTGAGTGTCTCGAAAAGTAAGGCCCGTTCTTGGGCTTCGAAGAAAGGAATACTATGAACACCCCCTCCGACGAACAGATTGGCGCTTATATCGGTGCCGCCGGCAAAGCTGCGTGGCAGGTCCCGGACCTGCCTGACGACACCCCACTTCGTGACATCAAATCAGTCGGTATCATCGGCGCGGGCACGATGG
>TARA_R110000787_G_scaffold118825_2_pt1 | contig 20513 bp, 18 predicted proteins | sample TARA_R110000787 | Tara Oceans TARA_R110000787 (sample SAMEA4397920) | marine metagenome | biome: Polar Biome; feature: [DCM] deep chlorophyll maximum layer (ENVO:01000326); material: water (ENVO:00002006), including particulate matter (ENVO:01000060) such as... | depth 35 m | reverse complement strand
GGGAATCCCCCACGTGAGTCAGCATCACGGACGGATGGTATAAGATCGCGCTGATTGCCCTTCCCGAGTTTGCTACGGCCGATCACCGTGGTATCCAAACGGCCGAAAAGCTCGTCGATTGGTTCGGCGCTTATAAGGCGTTCTTCGAACAACCACGCTGCTGGCGGATCAACAACCGTGCTGCCAAGCTGCCCCAGAAAGCGCCTCCATTTTCACGTTCGGCCAGTGAATGGCTTGAAGCGGTCAGCCACTGGCGGCTTTTGTAGGTGTCTGGAAATCGTCGATTGAACGCAGCAGCGTTTTGGCCATCACAAGCGGGGTCACGCGGAGTCATCTTTGGCGGCGCGATAGAGCGCATTGAGTGCCGCCACAGCCTTTCCTCAACGCAACCAGAAAATTTTAATCACCCCTGTCCAATCGAACGATATGCTGCGTTCAAGGCTCATCTTGAAGAGGATGTTCGACCCGAAGTAAATTGCCTCTACTTATCCGCACTTGTGCACAGATTTCCTAAAGTCCGGAATATATGTTTAGGGCGAGATCTACATCATCGTAGGTATCAGCCTTGCCTTTATCAATGATGACGGCCTTATTGCAAAACTGCCTCATAAAATCAGGGCTGTGCGAGGCTACGATCATCGCTCTATCCTCACGTTTTTCGAACATTTCTATCTGACATTTGCGCTGGAAGTTTTGGTCGCCCACGAGAATAATCTCGTCGATCAAGTAACAATCAAACTCGATTGACAAAGAAAGGGCAAAAGCCAGACGTGCGCGCATGCCAGAAGAGTAGGTCTTGACGGGCATCTTTAATTGGCTGCCAAGCTCGGTAAATTCTTCCACGAACGTCCTGACATCCGCATAGTCACGCTGATAAATTCGCGCGATGAAGCGTGCATTGTCATAACCCGTTAGACTGCCTTGGAAACCCCCGGCAAAACCCAGAGGCCAGGATACCGACATCTGACGAATGATCTTGCCTGAACTGGGCAACTCGACACCGCCGATAAGTTTTATCAGGGTACTTTTCCCCGCACCGTTTCGCCCCAACAAGGCAACCCGTTCACCTCTTTTAACGGTAAGATTGACGCCATCAAAGACGCGTTTATTTCCACGTCCGTGAGAATATGATTTTGCGACATCGCGACAGATGATCATTCGACCGTCAACATCCGGCGAACACGCCGACATAGAATAAGGCCTATCAGCGCAGCAACGGCTGAGCAGATGATCGGATTCCAAATATTATAGTATACCGTTACTTGATCGCCCCAAATACCTTTTCGCATCATCTCCATACCATTAACAAATGGTGATAAAAGGAGAAATTCTCTTGCGGCAGGTGTCAACCAAGACAGCATATAAAATAAACCTGAAAATGGAATCATGATATAAGTGGTCGCCGGTATGAATTTTTCCATTGCCTCCGACATTTCAGAAAGAGGAGCAATAATTAAACAAATTGCGAAGCAAAACGAAGAGTATAGAAACCATCCTGCAATCAGCAACCCAAAATCCGCGGGCATCGGAAATTGTCCGAATATCATCAACACGATTGCCATGAACAGATAAGCCATCATACCACCAAGAAATTCGATAACGAATCTGGTTAGGATGAAATCGACAATCTTTATCTGCCTATGATAAAGCAGGCTTTGGTTTACCGTGAATACAGCCACACTACGCGATACACCATGGCGAAACAGGGTGATGGGAATATAACCGGTAGCCACAAAAGCGATAACATTGATGCCATGTTCGGTGGCACCATGCGTAAAGTGCCATAGAGCCCCTACTAAACCCGCGAATAATAAGGGTTCCGCCATGATCCAGAGAAAGCCGATATTATCCCGTCCGAATCTGGTGATCAGTTCACGGATCATCAAGGCGTGTATCACCCGGACTTGAATGGCCCAACTGGCGCGGAGCTTAGAGAGGCTGCTGCTGGCCATCTTCAGTCTTCCGGCGCGTGCTCGAGAATGCCGATCGCAAACATCCAGACGATGAAATAGAGGCACAAGGACGCTGCAAACACGATCAAAATGTTGATAAAGCGTTTTGGCAGCAACGGTGTGTCGGGCGTGTTGGGATCAACTACACGCTCCAGATAGAATTGCTGACGTTGCGCTTCAGCGCGAGCTTGAACCAGCGCTGCGTTGGCTGAGGTTAAGCTTTCAGTTGCAAACTCTTGCTCCACAAGCAGGTTTTCATAACCACCCAATTGAGAAGCGATGCCGCTGCCCGTGCCCACGATGCGGCTGTCCTGCGAAGAGATCTGCACCGAGATGGCTTTGATCCGGTCGCGCATAGCCGGGATGGACGGGTTATTGGGCGTCAAGCGCTGCATGATATCAAGTTGAGCTTGCAGTGCGGCACGCTCCCCGATCATGCTGTTGGAAATTTCTAAAACACCTACCGCCTGCTTTTCCGGGTCGATTAGCGATTTGGCATTGCGGTATTGCGCCAAAGAAATTCGTGAATTTCTGGCCCGCTGCGTAGCGAGATCGACTTGACGTTGCGCCTCGACGATGCCCTTGGTGCGCGCGCGCTCATTGAGGCGATTCACCAATGCCTCACTCAGATCGAGCAGTTGCCTATTGATTATATAGGCATCTTGTGGGGTGAACGCTTCGACCTTGATGACTGCGGTTCCGGCTTCGGTGTCCATGAGTGCATCGACCCGCTTGCCATAATATTTGAACAGGCTTTCAAAGCTATTGTCAGAGAAAGGCAGGGGAAAGCGGCTCAGCATATCAGCTTGGGATGTCGCGAACTTGTCTTTGACATCGACGTTTTTTTCCAATGCCTTTAGCGCGTCCCGGGAGCGGACGTAAGTCAGCACCTCGTTAGTCTGCTCCTGCCCGCCCGACAGGCCTGTAGTCTGTACCAAATTGGCAAGCGTCGACGTCTGGCCGCGTTTCTGATCCGGGCTTTTGATGACGAAGCGTGATTCCGAAACATAGATGTCGGACGCGATCAGGCCGTAATAGAGCATTGCCAGCAGCGTGGGCAAAGCGACAAAAATCAGAAACCAGCGTCGCTTTTTGAGCCACTGCGATAAGGCAGAATGCTGAGTGGGCATGTCGGTATCGACGGGAAAGGTGGGGTTGGCGTTCATAAATCTGCGCGGCGCCTTTAAGCGGATACAAGCGGCTATGCGCTAGGCGAACATGGGCAAAGGTGCAAGACCAAGCGCGTGTGGCCGCAAGCCCAAGAGGAACTATTGTCCATTGTTCGATCGTGATGCTAAGGCGTTGCGCTCACAAGCAGCCAGCCTTTCGAGACCACTATCCATGTATCTAAAGAAAATCGTATGTTTGGCCCTGTTCCCGGGGCTTGCAGGCTGCGCCACACTGCCCTCGAGCGGTCCAACCGGTAAGCAGATTGAGAGGTCCGCGATCGCTCCGAAGGATGGCTCGCCCATCCGGTTAGTCCAGATCCAGTCCGCAACCGGGATACCCGTCGCCCCTGACATTGCTAAACCCGTCGCAAGTCTCCCTGAAATCACCCAGACGCCAACCGACATGGTAGGGCCGGGCGATGTCCTCGACATCAACATCTACGAGGCCGGCGTTACCCTGTTTAGCGGTGGCGGCAATTCCGGCGGTTCAGGCCAAATGATGGCGACTCCGGGCGTCCAAGTTCAAAAGTTGCCGCCAATGCGCGTCGATGACGGGGGCGATATCACCATACCCTATGCCGGCACGCTCAATGTTGCAGGCCTTACCACGGGGGAGGTTGAGGCCATGATCCGCAATGCGCTGAAAGGCTTGTCGCAAAATCCCCAGGTTTTGGTGGCTCTTGACCAGGCCATCACCAATTCGATCATCATTGGCGGTGAAGTAGCAAAGCCAGGACGTCTCGTGCTTCAGACGAACCGCGAAAGCCTGTCAGACGTGATTGCGCTTGCAGGCGGCTATCGCGGCAGTTCGAAGGACCTCATGGTGCGCATCATGCGCGGAGCCTCCAGCGCGGACGTTCGTATCAACGATATGGTTGAAAATCCAGCACTTGACGTGCGCATCCGTCCAGGCGATCGACTAATGCTGGTAGATGATCCGCGAACATACTCCATTCTGGGCGCTTCGGGTCGAGTAGAACAAGTACCCTTCAGGCGTTCGTCCGTATCTTTGGCAGAGGCGGTTGCAACCGCTGGCGGCACCAACCCCAATCTCGGTGATCCCGCCGCCATCTTTTTGTTCCGCTATGTCCGGGACGAGAGCGGCAACGAAGTGCCAGTGGTCTATCATCTCAATATGATGCAGACAGGCTCCTATTTCTTGGCGCAGAAATTTGTGATGCAAGACAAAGATGTGCTCTATTTTGGTAATGCGGCGGCTAACCAGCCCAGCAAGCTCGTTCAACTCATTAGCCAGCTCTTCTCACCGGTCCTGACGGTGACCAGTGCTGTGTCGGTGATCCAGAACAGCAATAACTGATCGAAATCAGTCGCACTTTTCAGGAGAACATATGGAAGTCCAGACCTACGATATCGCAGGCGTTACGCTTCTGACCCCTCGCCATATCGGCGACGAGCGCGGTTACTTCGCGGAGACTTTCCGCGCTGATCTGTTCGCTAAACATATCGGTGACTATATGTTCGTTCAGGACAATGAGTCGATGAGCGCCCGGGTTGGCACCATCCGCGGCCTGCATTTCCAGAGTAATCCCCATGCCCAGGGCAAGCTGGTGCGTTGCACCGCCGGCGCGCTGTATGATGTGGCCGTCGATATCCGCGTGGGATCGCCTACCTATGGCCAGTGGGCCGGCGAAACGCTGACGCCGGATAATGGCAAGCAACTGTGGGTGCCGCCAGGCTTTGCCCACGGCTTCTGCACACTCGAACCCAATACGGTCATCGCCTATAAGGTCACCGGCGGATACTATAACACAGAATGTGATAAGGGGCTGGCTTGGGATGATCCGGCGATTGGCATCGTCTGGCCCGACGCCGCTGACGCCGACACCCTGTCTGCCAAGGATCGCAAGCAGCCGCTGCTGACCGACCTTCCTGCCTATTTCAACTGGAGCAAATAACCCATGCGCGTGATTGTCACCGGCGGTGCCGGCTTTATTGGCTCGGCCCTTGTCCGCTATCTGGTGCTGGAAAAGGGCTACGACGTCCTGACCATAGACGCGCTTACCTATGCGGGTTGCGAGGCATCGCTGAAAGAGGTCGAAGGCAAGAATAACCACCAGTTCCTGCATGCCAATATCTGCGATCGTGCAACGATGGACGCCGCAATCACCGGCTTCAGGCCCGACCGCATCATGCATTTGGCCGCCGAAAGCCACGTCGATCGCTCGATCACTGGCGCGGCGGATTTCATTCAGACCAATGTGGTGGGCAGTTTTACCCTGCTGGAGGCTGCGCGCGCATACTGGAATGGCCTCGAAGCCGACGCCAAGACCGCCTTCCGCTTCCTCCATGTCTCGACCGATGAAGTCTATGGCTCGCTGGGTGACAAAGGCCTGTTTGAGGAAACCACTCCTTATGACCCCAGTTCTCCCTATTCGGCGTCTAAAGCTGCGTCCGATCACCTCGCCAAGGCATGGCAGCGCACCTATGGCCTGCCGGTGGTGGTGTCGAACTGCTCGAACAATTACGGACCCTATCATTTCCCCGAAAAGCTGATCCCGCTTACTATCCTCAATGCGCTTGAAGGCCGTCGCCTGCCTATCTATGGCAAGGGCGATAATATCCGCGACTGGCTCTATGTCGACGATCATGCACGTGCGCTCGACATCATCATCGAGCGCGGCGTGCCGGGTGAAACCTATAATGTCGGTGGCCGTAACGAGCGCAAGAATATCGACGTTGTATTGCGCATTTGCGCCGTGCTCGACGAACTGCGCCCAACCCACAAGCCGCGCGCTGAGTTGATCGAATATGTGACTGATCGCCCCGGCCATGATGCGCGCTACGCAATTGACGCGACCCGGCTTGAAAACGAACTGGGCTGGAAGGCGCAGGAGAATTTTGACAGTGGCATCGAAAAGACGGTGCGCTGGTATCTGGAAAACCAGTGGTGGTGGCAGCCGTTGCGCGACCAATATGACGGTCAGAGGTTGGGGCTGAACAAATGAGGATTGTCGTAACAGGCCAGTCTGGCCAGGTTGTCACCAGTCTGATAGAGCGTGGCGGGGCCGTTGGGCATGAGGTGATTGCGATCGGTCGTCCACAGCTTGACTTGGCAGATCCAGCATCGGTCATTCGTGCGCTGGAAGCTTCCGCGCCTGAGGCGATCGTCTCGGCGGCCGCCTATACTGCAGTCGACAAGGCGGAGACGGAAAGCGACCTCGCCCATGCCGTCAATGGCGCAGGTGCAGGCGCTGTGGCACAGGCGGCCAAGGCGTTGGGCATACCGCTGGTCCATGTCTCGACCGATTATGTGTTCGACGGTACACTCGACCGCGCCTATTTGGAAAGCGATCCCACTGGGCCCACTGGCGTCTATGGCGCGTCGAAACTGGCGGGTGAGCAGGCGGTGTTGTCGACCCATGCCAATAGTGCCATCGTGCGCGTGGCTTGGGTTTACAGTCCGTTCGGTAGCAATTTTGTCAAGACCATGTTGCGGGTTGGCGCGGACCGGGACGAACTATCCGTGGTTGCCGACCAAGTCGGCAATCCTACCAGCGCCCTCGATATTGCGGACGGTGTCCTCTTAGTAGCGAGCAATCTGGTATCCGATAGTAGCCCGGAACTGCGCGGCATTTTCCACATGACGGCACAGGGCGAAGCCAGCTGGGCCGACTTTGCCGAAGCAATTTTCGCAGCGTCCGCTGCGCATGGCGGCCCATGTGCTTCGGTGCGACGCATCGGTACGCAGGACTATCCCACGCCCGCCACTCGCCCTGCCAATTCGCGGCTCCATTGCGGTCTGATCGCACGAGTTCATGGCGTGACGCTACCCGACTGGCGCGGGTCGCTCGATACCGTGGTTGCGCGCCTGCAACCGGCGGCCCACTGATTTATTAGAGGAATAGGCTATGAAGGGTATCATTCTTGCCGGAGGCAGCGGCACGCGCCTCTATCCGATGACGCTGTCTACCTCCAAGCAGCTCATGCCGGTCTATGACAAACCGATGATCTATTATCCGCTCAGCACGCTGATGCTGGCGGGCATTCGCGAAGTGCTGATCATCTCGACTCCGCGCGACCTGCCAGCTTTCCAGTCGCTGCTGGGCGATGGTTCTGCCTGGGGGATGACGATCGATTATGCCGAGCAGCCGAGCCCAGACGGTTTGGCACAGGCCTATATCATCGGCGCGGATTTCGTAGACGGCCAGCCGTCTGCGTTGATCCTGGGTGACAATATCTATCACGGCCATGGCCTGCCCGAAATCTTAGACAGCGCGTCGGCGCGCAAGAGCGGCGCGAGCGTGTTCGCTTATCACGTCAACGATCCCGAACGCTATGGCGTTGTCAGCTTTGATGATAAGATGAAGGCTGTTTCCATCGAAGAAAAGCCGGAAAGTCCTAAATCGAATTGGGCAGTCACAGGTCTCTATTTCTATGACGCGCAGGTCGTTAATATTGCAGCCAACATGAAGCCTTCACCGCGCGGCGAGTTGGAAATCACCGACGTTAATCGGGTCTATCTGGAACGCGGCGAATTGAATGTGGAAATAATGGGCCGCGGCTATGCTTGGCTCGATACCGGTACGCCTGATAGTTTGCTGGATGCAGCCGAGTTCGTGCGTGTTCTAGAAAAACGGCAGGGTTTCAAGATCGCAAGCCCAGAAGAAATTGCCTTCCGTCAGGGTTTCATCGACGGCCCGCAGTTGGAGAAGGCGATCGTCAAGCTGGGTAAGTCGGACTATGGCCGCTATTTGAAAGGAATATTGGCCGAAAGCTGAATGTTTGGCACCGACAGCTTCGGTTAACTATCAGCCCTGTCCTGCGCGATCAATTTTAGCACCTGTCCGTTGAGCGCGGCGGCGCGATTGCCCGCCGCGCTCTCGGTATAGCAGCGTAGTTCTGGCGCATTGCCGCTTGGGCGCAGATGGATGATATCGCCGCTCTCAAATTGCATACGCAGACCGTCGGTGAGGTCATAGGCGGTGGCAACACCGGCTATGGATTTAAACATCTGGGTCAGCCGGGACAAAATTTCAGTTTTACTACCCTGCTGAAGCCGTGCCAGCAACGCCTGGCTATGACTAACGGGGTAGTCCTGCAACCTATCGCTGAACGTATGCCGCGATGGCAGTTCGGCCTGGAGCGCCGAGAGCGTCATGCCACGTCGACGCGCATCGACCAGCACGGCAATGATCGGCAGGGCAGCATCGCGTGTTGGCAGCGCCTTTAGAGTGGTGCTTTCTCTTGTTACCGGTGTCGCAAGCAGGAAACCGCCATTGGCTTCATAGCCGCCAACGGCGGCATGGCCATCGGCAACCAGCGTCTGCATCGCTTCGATCACGAACGGGGATCCGATGCGAGTGCGGCGCACCACATCGAATAAGCTCGATAGTTCCACTGCACTGTTGCAGCTGACCGGTGTCGCCACCGCCTTTAACCCTAAAGCGCGAGCACATAATATACCTAGCACATCGCCACGCAGCCAAGTGCCATTCTCATCTGCTAGCAACGGTCGATCGGAATCCCCATCGGTGGACAATATCGCATCCAAAGCTAGCTCTGCCGACCACTGTCGAGCCAGCGCCTGGTCCTCTGGCCTGACAGCTTCGGTATCGACGGGAATGAAGCGATCCGACCGGCCTAAGCGATGGACAGTGCCGCCCAGCTGCGTGACCAGTGCGACCATGATGTCGCGGCCGACGGCGGAATGTTCATAGACGCCGAGCTTCAGCCCTTGCAGCGCCTTGTCTCCAAAAAAATCGACATAGCGCGCAATATAAGCGGTTGATACATTGACGAGAGCGCCAAGGGTCGCGACCTCGCCCAGCATACCCTGCTCATCAAATAAGTCGGGCAAGACCAATATCTCGGCACGCATCGCCAGTTCATCGGCTTTAAGGATTTCTCCGTCCGCGCGGTTGAATTTGATGCCGTTACGGTCGTCGGGGATGTGGCTACCCGTCACCATAAGTGAAGCGATATTCTGCGTGAAGCCATAGCTAGCCACCGCTGGTGAGGGGACGAAACCGCAATTATCGACATAGCCGCCCATATGCGTGATCGCGGCGGCGCAGGCAGCCATGATGCGCGGAGACGACGGACGCAGGTCCCCGGCAATCGCCACATGGCCGCCCGGCGCGAACTGGCCGATACGGGCCAGATGCTGCAAAAAGCCGCAAGTATAAGCGAAACAAATCCGGTCGGACATTGCGCTGACCAGACCGCGTGCACCGCTGGTACCGAAGGCAACGCCCGAAAGCCCCATGAGGTCGGCTACAGAAACCGGGTTTGTCATAAAGCTCCAGATAACAATGGTTGTGCGATCAAAGGCATATCGTCGTAGTCGATCCTGTTATCAATCAGCGCTCCGTTTCTTAACGGCGAAGGCCGCGATATATGCATCTCGATCTTCGCGACTCCGCGATGGTATGGCGCTTCTATCTACATTGCTGCCCGTATAATATCCACGGCCTAGCTGCCAAAGCCATTCAGAAACTTATTGCGCGCTTTTTTGATAATCAGCTGAAGCTTGCAATCGGGGAAGGCTCTGGATGGAAGCGCAGTGTTTTGGTTGCCTGATGCCGCATGTGAAGCGATTATGCCGCATTTTTCCAAGGAAAGGATCAGCCCGGAGCGCGGCGTTTTGATGACTGTCGACGCACGACTAAAGATCAAATTTTTTGTCACCGCAGCTTAACATATATCGGGTTTCTTTCCCTTTATGATCATTTCCAATTCCGCTATTGCCACGATCGCATGCGACGGAAACGAACCGAAGATCATATCGATAGGATAGTGGCGACGTGGCTGGCTGCTCGTGTTCATGTTGATGCCTTCCTGTTTGATCCCCAGGCTTACCTGACCGCGGCAAAATGGTGGTTGAAACGAAAGCGTGTGCGCGCACGCGGGCAGTTCGCGCCTTTGCTCAGCCAGTCGCCCAGAGCTTACCGGCTATGGGCGTTGCGACAGGAGCAGACGAACTCGGGAAATGGCCGATCTCACATCGGATCGGCGATCATTTCGTTGGTTTATGGAACGGGTGACAGGCGACAACTGGCCATTACTCGACGTAGTTTGGCAACCGAAGGCATCCCTGCGCTGATAATAGGCGCGGCGCAGGCACATGATATCACTGCCGCCACCAAGTCGGTGGATTGGAGCGCGAAGCCATGGCTGATGCCGATAAATATCGGCGACCGGATTGCACCCGGTACTGCGGCGGCCTATTGCGCGGCGATTGCTGAACAAAGCAATGATGCCGGCATGGCGAAGATCATCTATGCCGATGATGATCAACTGGACAAACGCAGCCGTCGCACCGCACCGCATTTCAAGCCGGACTGGAACAGCGAACTGTTTCAACATTTCGACTATCTGACCGGGGCCTGCATATTGCACGCGGGGCGGGCTGATTTGGAAGCGGTGGCTGATCGCCCGGACTGGGCGCAGCAACTTGTCATGCGCGCCGCCCAAGCGGAGGGGCGGTCCCCGGTCCATGTCCGCCAAATGCTGCATCACCGCCGCACTCGTTTTGCCCCACGCATTCCGGCTGCTCCCGTCGCGCCGTCGCGCGACATGCCGCATGTCACCATCATTGTGCCCACCCGCAACCGTGTCGACTTGTTGCGGACCTGTCTGGAGGGGATTGCGGCTACCGATTATCCTACAGTTGACGTAATCGTGGTGGACAATGATAGCGACGATCCCGAAACGAGGGCCTATCTCGCTGATTTAGATTCCGTACATACCCAGGTGCTAAACCACCGCGGCGTTTTTAACTATTCTGCGATCAACAATCGGGCAGCGGCACAGGCGCGAGGGCAGCTATTGTGCCTGCTCAACAATGATATCGAAATGACGAGGCCAGACTGGCTGGCGATCATGGCGCATCAAGCGATGCGCCATGATGTTGGCGCGGTGGGGGCAAGGCTGCTTTATCCCGACGGACGCATTCAACATGCAGGAGTCGTCATTGGGGTAGGCAATGCCGCTGGTCATGCCCATCGCTTCCTGCATCCGAACGAGGAAGGCTATTTTCGCCGCCATGCTCTGCCGCAGTTTACCTCAGCAGTTACGGCGGCTTGCCTGCTCGTGCAGCGGGAACGGTTCATGGCGGTAGGCGGCTTGGACGAACGCAATTTTGCGGTCGCTTTCAACGACGTAGACCTGTGCCTGCGCCTGAATCAGCGTGGCTGGCAATCGCTTTATGAACCGCGAGCCACGCTTATACATCACGAATCGGTGTCGCGCGGACTGGATCAGGATCCCGTCGGTGCCGCGCGCTTTGCCGGAGAACTTGCGGCGCTCAAGCGCATATGGAACACCGACGAGATTACCGATCCGTTCCACCATCCCCAGCTCAGCCGCGCGGCAGAGCGTTTTGTCGTCGCAATCTAACTATGGCTGGCGCCCGTCTGGTTCTGCCGCAGGTAACGCTTTGTGCGGCCAGTTCGGTCAATGTGGCCGCTACCATCCGCGCGTTGGAAGCCTGTATGGCACAGATCGATTTTGCGGCGTGTAAGCTGTTCACCGATGCCCAAGTGACGCCCGATCATCCCGACATCATGGTCATACCGATCGCGCCGCTGACCTCTGCGGCTGCCTATTCCGATTTTCTCCTGTCGCAAATAGTCAATTATGTCGAAACATCACATTGCTTGGTCGCGCAATGGGACGGACATGTGCTGAACGCGGCACAATGGCGCGACGAATTTCTGGATTATGACTATATCGGCGCGAGCTGGCCGCAATTCACAGATGGCCATGATGTCGGCAATGGTGGTTTCTCGCTGCGCAGCCGCCGTTTGATGGAAGCATGCCGGGAACCGGAATTTGCAGCCGTGCATCCCGAAGATATCGCGATCGGTCGTGTCGGTCGCGCTCGCCTGGAGGGCAGGGGGATGCGCTTTGCCCCGCGCGCACTGGCGGACATGTTCGCGACGGAGCGGGCAGGGGATCTGGCCAGCAGCTTTGGCTATCATGGCGTATGGCATATGCCCCGCGCAATTGGGACGGAGGCGTTCTGGAATGTCTATAGCACTCTGGACGACCGGAGTACCATCAGGCATGACTTCGTAGTGCTTTTAAAACAGGTGCTTCAGGGGCGGAGGGGCCAAGTCTGTGCGCTCCGCATGATTGCCGATCGCGTCCTTGACGCCATAGGGTTACACCAAAGGCCATGATACATCGTCTGTGCCCCGTCCTGTCAGCAGAAAGGACCAAAGCGTCTTGATCAGTCTGTTTCCCGGTCTGCCGCTGATCGAATCCCCACTGTTTCCCGCAGTAGCTCCATCACAGGGCTTTACGGATGAGGAAATGCGAATTGCGGGCGACCTGCACGAAAAAGGCTATGCGGTGTTCGATTTTCCTGACGTGGATATCGACGCGCGGATCGCCCGGATACAGGTCGATCTTGGTCCGCAATATGGCATGGACCTGACCGATCCCGACAGCGACAAGACGGTGGGCGAGCGGCGTGTGCAGGATGCCTGGAAAGAGAATGACGACGTTCGCGCTATCGCGGCGAACCAGACGGTTATTAACCTGCTTAGCAAGCTTTACGGGCGCGGCGCTTTTCCTTTCCAAACGCTCAATTTCTCGGTCGGAACACAGCAGGATGCGCATTCGGATTCTGTTCACTTTTCCAGCTTGCCCGAACGGTTCATGTGCGGCGTGTGGCTGGCGATGGAAGATGTCGGCCCAGACGCTGGTCCGCTTTTCTATTATCCTGGCTCCCACCGCTGGCCAATCATGACCAACGCGCTGATCGGGCGGCGGGGCTTTGGCAGCGACCTAGCGTCGGCGCAGGACCCCTATGGCCCGGCTTGGGCTGCTTTGTGCGATGTCCATGGCGCGCGCGAAGAGGTGTTCCTGGCGCGCAAGGGGCAGGCGCTGATCTGGTGCGCGAACTTGCTTCACGGCGGTAGCCCTCAGAATGACGCGCGCCTGACCCGTTGGTCGCAGGTGACGCATTATTATTTCGACGATTGCATCTATTACACGCCCGCCTTTTCGGATGAAGCCATCGGGCAATTGGACATGCGCGACTTGGTGGCGATCTGCGATGGGAGCCCGCGCGCAAACCGCTATCTGGGGAAAGAGGTGATACGCCAGCGAAGCGACATGAACCGAGGTCGGCATGGCCGGATCTGGCGTTGGGCTCGGCGTAGATTTTCAAAAAACCGATGAGGACCAGATATGCTATGTGCCAAGGAATTCAGCATGGTGCCAATCGCCAATTTTATAGATGAAAACACACTAGATAATAGGAATTTGTACCTGATCAGGCCCCATCTCTGAAAGGCTTTCGACGGTGGGGGAGGCGATTGACCAATATACCGCATTGCAGCATAGATGGTGCAGTGAATTTGGCTGGTGACATCGCTTGGGGTGTTGCTTGGGTGAGATTGCGATTTTCCGAAAATTTGTGATCTGGTGGTGAAATGTCAGCAAGCAAGAAGAGAGCAATTTAATGCAGCGCAAGACTATTGTGGTTCTCGGGATGCATAGGTCCGGGACGAGCGCCGTTGCACGTATGTTGAATTTGCTGGGATGCGACCTGCCAAATACATTGATGCCGGAAGCACCGTCCAATCCCAAAGGCCATTGGGAATCGAACGCCATCATGGCGTTGAACGACGCCGTTCTGCATTCCGCGGGCAGCAACTGGGACGACTGGCAAGAATATAATCCCGCATGGTATGATTCTCCTGTCGTTGATGACTTCATGCAGCGTGCTTCGACCGTCCTGAATGAAGAATTCGGTACGTCGCCGCTCTTTGTGCTGAAGGATCCGCGTAACTGTCGGTTGACGCGTTTCTGGTTTGACGTTCTGGATAGAGCGGAGGTTTCGCCACTGGTGGTTGTGCCTCTGCGTAATCCACTCGAAGTGGTCGATTCTTTGGTGGCGCGCGACGGCATGCACCGGGATCTGGCTATGCTACTTTGGTTGCGACATGTTCTCGACGCAGAACATGGTAGTCGCGAACGCCGCCGCGTTTTCCTGACCTATGAAAATCTGCTCGAAGACTGGGTCGGGGAGGCGGAAAGGATGCAGGATATATTGGGTATCGCCTGGCCACGCTTTTCATCCCTCACCGCCATGGAGATGGAGGCGTTTCTGGATCGGGACAGCCGCCATCACATTCGATCCGAGAAAAGCGTCCAGTCCAATTTGACTGTATCGAAATGGGTGCGAGATACCGATGCCATCCTACGGCGCTGGGCCACGTCGGAAGAAAATCCAGACGACCATGCCGCACTCGATGACATCCGGCAGCAGTTGAACGTCGCCGGGCCTGCATTTGCAAAGCTGACATATGACGTTTCGAGCGAGCGGCACCAGAATCGTGAACTTCGTGCTTTGCTTCAAGCCAGGGAGGGCGAATTGACGCAAATCACGGCTGAAATCGCTCAGTTGCGTGATGCGCAACTTGCAAGCGAGGGACAGGGAAGCGAGGATATTCAAAGCCTCGAAGCGCAGTTGGAAAATGCCCGCCTGGAATTGGAGGCGGAAAAGTCGAAGCTGGCAAGTGACCTCGCCTCGCTTCGCGACCATGCCAACGCGGTCGAAGCGGATCTGCGCACCACGCTGGCCGACAAGGAAGCGGACGCGGCTGCCTTGAGTGCCGCACAAGGCGATATCGAGACGCTGAGGCAGGAGCTGTCCGATCACCGGCATCAACTGGGGGATGTCCAGAGTACCCTGCGCCAGCGGGAAGAGGAGATCGCCCAAACGCTTGCTAGCCTGGACGACAAGCACCATCAGTTGGCTCAGGCCGAAGCAGGGCGCATGGCGGCCGAGGGGCAGTTGGAGGTCGTTGAAGCCAAGCTGCAAGACGCAAATGCATGGGTTTTCACACTTGCCGGCGAACGGAAAAAAAGTGAAGATCAAGTCGCGCTGCTGCAATCTCGTCTTTCTACCGCCGAAAAATCATTGAGCGAGACCTCTGCGCGCCTCGCTGATGTCCAAAACCGCTACCTCAGTCCAGCAGAGAAATCTCTTCTTCTTAATAGGATCGAGGATTCTGAGATCCTGATTGAGGGTTTTCGTGCTCAGAACGAAGAAGCAAAGCGGAACCTGGAGGCTGCACAATCGGAAGTCGTGGCGCTCAGCAGGCTTTTGCAGCAACGGCAGGCCGAGTTGAACGATGACGCTTCGGTAAAGGCGCAGATGGCGTTGCGCGAAAATGAACTGACCGCGCTGGCCGAAGATTTTCGGCTTCAGACGGAAGATGCAAAGCAGCGCCTGGCGGTCGCGCAATCGGAGGTCGTGGCGCTCAGCAGGCTTCTGCAACAACGGCAGGCTGAGTCGACTGACGGCGCTTCGGTAAAGGCGCAGATGGCGTTGCGCGAAAATGAGCTGACTGCGCTGGCCGAAGGTTTTCGGCTTCAGAAGGAAGAAGCACAGCAAAGCCTAGAGACCGCGCAATCGGAAGTCGTGGCGCTTAGCAAGCTCTTGCAGCAACGGCAGGCAGAGGTGACGGATGTCGGATCTTCAAAGGAGGTCAGGCATCTTTCAACCCAGCTCAAAGCCAAGGAAGCGGCCGCGGATCAGAGCAGCCGTCACGCAAAATGGTTGCAAGAGGTCAATGCTGTGGTGACCGGATATCCGCACTGGTGGGCGTTCGCGCCGAAAAAGATGCGTGAGAAATGGCAGAATGGACGTTTGCTTCGCAGAGGTCTGTTCGACGCGGATGCATATGTGGCGCGCTATCCCGATGTTTTGTCATCCGGTATCGACCCCCTCCGCCACTACATCATTCACGGCATCAACGAGAAAAGAACTTTCTAGTCATCTAGGTCTGTTCAAATTTTTATAATAATCACTCGATCTTAGAGAATTATTCTATGACCATGTCGAATAAAGAAGAGATTTCAAACCTGAAAAATTCAGGATGTTTTGACGAATCATGGTATCTTGAAAAATATCCTGATGTCAAAGAACTGGGCATGGATCCAGCGGAACATTTTTTATGGATCGGATTAACGATAGGTCGTGACCCTTCGTCAGTAATGACGAATGCAGAATATAAAAATTTATCCGCTCAAAAAATCGCCCAAGAACATGATGAATTGTCAATCGACATTAACACCGAGTCAATCGATAATTGGACCATTGCTCCACGAGCTGGTGATGAATTGGCAAATCTCATTCGAGAAAGCCATTTATTCGATACAGATTGGTATGCGCTGAAGTATCAACTATCGATTGACGAAGATCCACTAAGTCATTTTGTATCGGTTGGGTTGCATCGGGGATTTGATCCGTCAGAGAGTTTTTCGAGCGAAAAATATCTGATGAGATATGGTGACGTTGCCAATGCGGGAATGAGCGCCTTCCATCATTATCTTGTTGGCGGTCGATCAGAAGGTCGCGCCATATTCGCCCACCAAATGTTGAGCGACTATGAGGGCATAGAAGAGGTGTTACCAGACACCTTTTTTCTGCGCCAAAGACAGCGACTGCATGAAGTCGCTGTCGTAGTTCATGTTTTCTATCCCGAAATATGGGATGAAATTACAGAATATTTAAATAATGTTGAAGAAGGTTTCGATCTGTATGTGAGCCTTATTAAGGGGAAAAGTGATCACATAGAGCAATATATCAAATCTCGATATCCTCATGCTCACATTTTGACATTCCCCAATCATGGACGGGACGTTTTTCCATTCACCGAATTTTTAAAGGCAGGCGTTTTAGACGGCTACCAATTGGTTTGCAAAATACACACCAAACGCAGTCTCCATCGTGTGGATGGTGATGCCTGGCGGCGCCAACTCTACGACGGTCTGCTAGGGTCCAAACAGTTGGTGGCTAATATTTGTGCTCATATGCGCCACGATCCTGACGTAGGAATGGTTGTGCCCGATGGATATATCTACAATGCCGAATTTATGGGGAGCAATGCCGACGCGCTACTGGCATTGCTCAAGCGAGTCGGACTGAACTGTAATATTGAAGATATGATATTTCCTGCCGGGAATATGTTTTGGGCTTCAGCAACCATCATCCAGTTTATGAAAGCGCTGCATCTTTCTGCTCGTGATTATGAATTGGAATTGGGACAGCTTGACGGGACGATGGGGCATGCGATCGAGCGCTACGCGGGCATTGCGTGCAGCGAGGCAGCGCAAAAGATGATCACTACGTCTCAGGTGACGCCGACGCCGTCTTCCGTCTATGACGGTAACAAACACAAATTGATTGCTTTCTATTTACCACAATACCATCCGATTCCCGAAAACGATAAATGGTGGGGCAAAGGTTTTACAGAGTGGCGGAATGTCGAGAAGGCACGACCTGCGTTCGATGGACATTGTCAACCTCGCAGGCCGGCAGATCTGGGCTTTTATGATCTACGTGTTGATGAAATTAGGCATGAGCAGGCAGAACTAGCCAAAAAATTCGGCATAGATGCATTCTGTTACTATCATTATTGGTTTGACGGAAAGACATTGCTCGATCTTCCTTTAAACAGGCTAATCGAAGGCGATGTTGATTTTCCCTTCTGTATCTGTTGGGCGAATGAAAACTGGACGCGCAGTTGGGACGGGTTGAACAAGGACGTCTTGTTACCACAAACTTATGATGACGCGCTTATGAGCCGATATCCTTACGATGTTCATAAATATCTCGCCGATGCTCGTTATTTGAAATTTAATGGAAAACCCATTTTCTTGATATACAAGATAATGGATCTTCCGAAACCGCAGGAAACAATCTCGAACTGGCGTCAGGTATGGAGAGAGCTTGGTATCGGCGAAGTCCATATCGCAGCCGTTCGCACTTTTCCTAATCAGGATAAAGTTTCTATAACAGATCTAGGGGTAGATGCTTTCGTCGATTTCCCTCCTCATAGTATTGGGCCATATGTAACATCGGCTTCTGTAGGAACAGACGCTGACTTTGAGGGATTTATCTATAATTACAAGGATGCTGTTGAAGGAGATATTGCAAGGTATCGACAAGAAGATAGTTCATTCGTTCATCGTGGCGTAATGGGAGCTTGGGACAATACCGCGAGGCGTGGAAAACGAGCCCATTTGACTTATGGCGCGTCTCCTATAACCTACCGGTCTTGGCTGCGGAGATCCTTGGTTCAAGATTCGGAAAACCACCCCAATCGTGAGCGCCTGACTTTCATCAACGCTTGGAATGAATGGGCTGAGGGGACTTATCTAGAGCCGGATCAACACTATGGCATCGGCTTCTTAGAAGCCACACGCAGTACACGCGCACTTTGGCGGAATAAATGATATTTATAGGGCGGCATGTGGGAGCCGCCCTTGAAGTCCGCATAGAGTCGACCCAAGGCTGATGTTTATTGGCTTTGGCAGCCAATTTTGGCGCTTTCGGAATCAAGTGGGCAAGGCCAAGATCACTCGCCCACCTCGTCTGTAGCAACTGGGGTTTGCCGATGGCTGGCCGCATATAATCGGCAGCATCACGGTCCGCAGCCCCTTCTACGTCGCGCAGGACAGGCATGACTCAACAGTGATCGGAGTAGAAGGCGAGCGACGCTAACGGAGAGGCGTGGGCGCGGGCTTTTTCGCCGTTCAGCCACGGCTTTACGAGCAAAGTCAGTGTCCGCTGTAACCATCAAGGACGGTCTCTGGGGATCATCCTGACCGGCGGAAGGCTTTGGGCTATGCTGTCGTTGCAGCCCTTGCCGTTGCTCAAGCCAAGGCTGGGGTAGCCGACAAACTCCGCCCTGGGCCTGTAGGTGGAGTTGTGACGGCGACCGATTCCGCGAAAAACCTGCTCAAGCGTGACATTCTGCCAATCACCCTGCCGCGATCTAACCGCAACAGGCCAGCCCATCCCAATATCCGATAATTTACCAGCAGCCGTTGATTGGAACTTATCTGTGGTGTTCCCCGGCGAAGGCTTGGGTCCTATTTCACCCTCTCAACTATATCCCAGCTTTTGACAGCCAGTCGATGCTGATAACAGGCGGCATGATGCAGATTGCCCGCCACCATCAATCTCGCGCGTATCGGTCCTCATAACGGACGATATCGTCCTCACCCAGATAGCTGCCGGTCTGCACCTCAATCATCTCGACCGGGATCTTGCCAGGATTTTCGAGTCGGTGCTTTGCACCCAGAGGCACGTAGACGGACTGATTGGCGCTGACCAAGCGGACATCCTCGCCGATCGTCACTCTCGCTGTGCCGGCCACGACAATCCAATGTTCGGCGCGATGGTGATGGCTCTGAAGCGATAGCGCTTGTCCTGGTTTCACCACGATGCGCTTGACCTGGAACCCGTCACCGATTGCCAGGCTTTCGAACCAGCCCCAGGGCCGTTTGTCCGATGCCATGGCTTCGGCTTGTTTGACGTGCCGGGCCTTGAGCACGGAGACTGCCTCCCCTACCCGCTGACTAGCAGAACGAGGTGCGACCAGCACTGCGTCGGGCATGGCGACGACGATCATGTCGGTAAGCCCGATGCCCACGACTTCCAACCCCGGCGCTTCGGACCGCAGCAAGCTGCCGCTGCTGTCGATGACCGTGGCATTGTGTGACAGGACATTGCCTGCATCGTCAGGGCTGCCTTCCTGCCAGACGCTTTTCCAGTCGCCCAAGTCGGACCAACCGGCGGAAAAGGGCATGACGACCAGATTGTCGGCCTTTTCCATGATGGCATAGTCGATCGATATGCGGTCCGCCCGGCCCCAGGCATCCTTGCCCAGGCGAGTAAACCCAAGGTCGGCTGCGCCCACCTCAACGGCTTCATGGACGGCGGCCAATATGTCGGGTGCATGTTTGCGATAAGCATCGATAATAGCTGCAGCGGAAAAAAGGAAAATACCCGCGTTCCAAAGATATTGCCCAGAAGCCAGCATGGCAGCGGCGCTGGTCGCATCGGGCTTTTCGACAAAGCGTACCAATGATTGCGGCGTGGTGGCCGAACGGGCCGAAGGATCGGCCAGTTCCAGATAGCCATATCCTGTTTCCGCACGGGTCGGCTCGATTCCGAAAGTTACGAGCGCGCCGTCCATGGCGCTCTGGCTCGCGGCGCGGACCGTGGCGCGGAACGCTGGGCTATCGGGAATCAGATGATCGGACGGGAGGATCAGCATCAATGCGTCCGGCGCTTGACCGTGCAGGACAAGAGCCGCGGCTAGAATGGCAGGCGCGGTATTGCGACCTTCCGGTTCGATCAGGATGGCCGACGGCGTCTTGTTGATTGCTTCCAGCTGTTCGGCCACGATGAAGCGGAAAGGATCGCCCGTAACGATTGCGGGGTCGGCAAATCCATCGCCACATGCCAAGCTGGCTGCGCGCTGAAACAGGCTGGTTTCATCCATCAAATGCGCAAACTGTTTAGGATAGGCCTTACGCGAGAGCGGCCATAGCCGCGTTCCAGCGCCACCGCAAAGGATCACAGGATAGATCATAGACATAAGAAGGCTGGGCCTTTCCG